>Ga0315275_10000189_pt1 | contig 49739 bp, 49 predicted proteins | sample YL17G03_0_MG_FD_205557 | JGI IMG/M metagenome (GOLD analysis project Ga0315275, IMG submission 205557) | Sediment microbial communities from Yellowstone Lake, YNP, Wyoming, USA - YL17G03_0 | ecosystem: Environmental > Aquatic > Freshwater > Lake > Sediment | place: USA: Wyoming | collected... | reverse complement strand
ATTCTCTAAGGTCTGTTAATGCGTTACTATCAAAAAACTCTTTTAAATCAAGGTAGCCTTTTGCATCTTTAACGTGTGCTCTGCTCTCTTTTATCTGCTCGAATCGTATTAAACCCGATGTTCTTAACTTGACAGTATCTCGAATAGTATTCGTATAAGCATTATCTAAGGCTTTACCGTGCAAAGCAGGATAGAGTTTATATGCAATATTTCTTACTGTTCTTATGTCGTTTCCTAAGATTGCTATGATTTTTTTAAATCGCTCTTTTGTGTTTTCATCTGGCGAAGCCATCCAGTAATATTTTTTCATAAAATCAGCCTCGCTTTTGTCGTTGCTGTTGCTCTAGTTCGTCAATCAAATAAAAAATCAACTGCTCCGTAGTAAGATTATATTTCTTACAAAGCAGTTCGATGCGTTCTTTATCTAAAACTGTTGCTTCTTGCTTCTTTTCCCCATGCTCGTTTTCTTTATTTTCCATTTTGAGAGAGACCTCTGTTTTTATCGGTCTTCTCTCCTAAACCCTTGTTTTTCCATTCTTTTTTTAGTTGATAAAGCCAGACCATTTTTTATAAAATATGTATGCGTTGGGGATATTTAAAACCCAATTTTTATGATATGTAAGTTAATATAAAATACAATGCATACTATATTAAAAATGGGTTAAAAAAAGGAGAAAATAGGAGCGGATTTATGCTCCGCTAACTATTCCATTAAGTCGCAGGGCGACATCGATTTTAAATTTCTCAAACTCACGGTCTTTCTTCTCAAGCTGTCGCTTCAACGCTTCGATTTCTTTGTTTGTCTCTTGTAGGTCTGTGCTCTCAAAAATAGTGACATTTTTCATATTTTTTGTGTATTCTTCCGCCAGTTGTTTGGTGCTGTGCTGTCTGTATGTGCTCAAATATCCAGAGTGCCCTATCAAATGCTCTGCAAGGTCTACGTTCCCAAAATTTGAACGGAAAAATTTCCTCAATGAATGCATATGTGATTTTAGCCTCCGGGTTTTGCGGTCTCTGGAATCAAAACCCGCTTTTTTAACAAGCATTTTCCATTTGTATTCGATGTTATTAACGGTCATAGGAAAAACCCGATTGTCGTTCTTATCCCGCACTGTGTAACAGCCTCTGTTAGAGCTAAGATATTTCTTTCTGACCTCTAACCATTTTAACAGACTTTCTTTTGCCTCGGGCGTTATGAAAGTATCCCTTTGTTTACCGTTCTTTGTAGTCTCGCCTCTAAAATGGATTCTGACAGGATTCTCGTTTAGTTTTATGTCGTCCAGTTCCAAGAGTGTAAGTTCCCTTACTCGACAGCCTGAAGAAGCCAATACTAGAAAGATAGCTCTTCCGCTTTCGTCACTGTATTCCAGTATCTTTTTTATGTCGCCACGTTCCAAAGCTGTCTCTTCGCTTTCTTTGTTTGCTCCTCTTAGTCTGCTTGAAAGCGTGTCCCAAATATCCAGAGTCTTTGTCTCTTTGTCGTATACATAAAAGAAAAGTTTTATAGTATTGATACAGCTTTTTGTAGTGAGAACACAGCCGTTCTTTTGAAGATAGAGATAATATGTCTCTATGTCCGCTTCATAGTTCGGCTTGTTCTCAAAATATGTTGTCATATCTTTCTTTATCACGTTGAAAAACTGTCTTATGCTCATTGTATAAGTGTATTGTGTTCGTGGGTTTGTCAACAGCCTTTTTTTGAAATAATTTTCAATCATTTCTTTCTCTGTCATAGTTTTCGCCTCGTTTTTACTTTATATTATAGTCATATCTGTTATATATAGTTTTTGAAAGTCGATTTTGTATACATTGGAGATTATTGAAAGTATTAAAATGATTCAAAACGGTTATATTCTTGTTAAACAATATTGGTGTATGCTATTTGGAATTAATGTGTTTGGCGTCGAGCTACCACTTTGGGCTATTTGTCTCATAGCAATAATTGCTGTTGTGGTTATATGGAAAATTGCCAAATTTGCGCTAAAAATTTTACTGATCGTATTGTTTCTCTTAATTATTCTAATGTTACTGGATTCTATGAGTGTCTTTGAAGGAATAAAAAATCTATTGTCTATAATTATCTAGTTGTCTCTTGTATTGAATGATATATAAAAAATCGTTCTGTCCACTAGTTCCAGCTTTCCAAAATGTTGTTGTACATTTAACATCTTTTCTTCATATTCTTGCATAAGTTGCCTCTCCCCGATGGCACAATAAAGACCCATTATATAAATCCTTTCTTTCTAAAAACTCCTGTCAAAGATTACTTTCTCAGAGGGGAGGGTAAAATATATGGTTGTTCCTGTTCCTTTACCGTGACTGTCAGCCCATATCTTTCCGCCATGTTTTTCTACAATGTTTCTGCAGATTGTAAGACCAAGGCCGGTAGAGTCTAACTTATGTCTTGAATCGTCGGTTTTATAGAATTCATCGAAGATATGGTCCATCTGCTCTCTTGCGAGACCAACACCTGTATCTGTTATTGATATTTGAATAAATGTACCTGTTTCTCTGGTTACAGGCTTGCATTCGATTGTTAGCAGTCCTTCACCGTTTTCTAGCATGCTGTTTACTGCGTTGGAGGTAATATGATCAAACAATTGCATAAGTCTATTTTTTTCGGTTTTAACAAGCACATCTTGACCAATATTGTTTTTAATCTTTATGTTGCAAGTTTTAAAAACAGATTCATATTTCTTTATTATTTGTTCTGTAATCTCGAATAAATTCTCCTTTTTAAGTAGAAGATCTGTAGAGCTCAATTCCGCTATTTCTCTCGTGTTATTTACTACACGTCTTATGTATTCAGCATTTCTAATACACGTATCCAGCATTTCCTTTAATTTTGGATCAGATATCCCTTCCTTTACAATCGGGAGTAAAGAGATGATGGGGGTTAGCGGGGTTCCAAGATCATGGCTGAGGTTGTCTATGAATCTGGTTTTGTTTCTTAATAATCTGTTGACCTCTACAGTTCTATCAATAACTCTTTGTTCTAGGTTACGGTTGAGCTCGTTTAGTCTATCCTCTGTTTCTTTTAGTTTTTTTTCGAGTTCTTTGACTTTTTCTTCGAGCACTTTTAGTAGCTCTTCAGGAGGGTTGTTGATCATTGAGGTTCCTATCTCCAATAAAATTAAATAGATTACTGCTATTAAAATTTTTACAGATTGTTATCTTTTTAGTTAAAAAACTATTAATATAACGTAAATTACATATTATACTACCATATGAAAGACCGCGAGAACTTTCCATCCCTAATTCCTGCTGAAAAAGTAATACCTGAACTTACTGTTAGAGCAATTTTAATTGGTGTTTTCCTTGCAGTTGTTTTAGGCGCAGCAAATGCATATCTTGGACTTTATGCAGGTATGACCGTTTCTGCAATTATTCCTGGGGCAGTAATGGCTCTAGCATTTCTAAGACCTTTTAAAGGAACTATATTAGAGGTTAACCTTGCAACGATGGGTGCCTCAGCAGGGGAATGTATCGCAGCTGGGATAATATTTACAATTCCTGCACTGATTTTACTTGGAGTTTGGACTGAGATCCACTACCTTGAAACGACTTTGATCGCATTGCTAGGTGGTCTTCTAGGAGTTCTTTGGATGGTTCCTCTTAGAAGAGCGCTCGTTGTTAAAACTGATTTACCGTTTCCTGAAGGTGTTGCGGTTGCTGCAGTTCTTACGAGCACGGTAGGTGGAGAGACCGCTACTAAAAAAGGTGGAGTTAGTGGTATATGGTTGGCTTTAGGTGCTATCCTAGCAGGATTGTTTACATTTGGGCAATTATCGCTAAATGTTTTTAGAGGAACTATAGAATCTATTACTAGTATTGGTAAATACAAAATTGGAGAGAATGTTAATACCGGATGGGTCTACGGTGGAATGACTGCATCGCCTGCGCTCTTGGGTGTTGGGTGGATAATAGGATCACAGGTTTCTTCGTTTATACTTGTTGGGGGATTGTTAGGGTGGGTGATCATTGCACCGATACTAGCTTTAGCCAATGGGCTGCCTGCGCCATCACCGGACTTTGTAAGTCTTGGTACTAACTTAGGTGGGTTTTATACGATATGGGCTGAGCAGGTCAGATTCATCGGCGTCGGTGCAATGCTTGTTGGTGGTCTCTGGGCAGTATGGGCAATAAGGAGTAATCTCGCTGGAAGTGTAAAAGAGGCTATAATTGGAATAAAGGGTGGCCAAGCAGTTGCTAAAAAACGAACAGATCAGGATCTGAACTTCAAACTGGTGTTTATCCTGATTGTATTGATGACTATTCCTATATTTTTCTTGTATTTGTGGCTTTCTAATATGTTTGCAATCTCACTTATAATGGCAGTTATTACGATTCTCTTTGCGTTTCTTGCCAGTGCTTTGGCAGGGTATCTTACTGGATTAGTTGGTTCATCAAATATGCCGATATCTGGAGTAGCTGTTGCAGTTCTTCTTATGGTCTGTTTAATCATGCTGGGACTTGGTACCACTGGAACTGGAGGAATTGCTATAGCAATCTTCGTAATAGCGGTTATAGCTGCTGGTGGCTCTATTTCTGGGGATTTACTACAGTCTATGGCCTGCGGTCAAATGCTTGGTGCAACTCCAAGAAGACTGCAGATTTCTATGACCTTTGGAGTGATAGCTGTTTCAGGTGTAGTTGGACTTGTTATAGGTTTATTGCATAAAGCGTTTAAAATCGGTAGTACAAAGCTAATTGCGCCTCAAGCAGGTCTCATGGCTAGTGTCGTGAAAGGCATTCTTGGCGGCGAGATGCTTTGGCCATTTATTTTAGCTGGTATGATATTAGCAGTAGTGTTAATACTGATAGATTTACCTATCCTTCCTGTTGCAATTGGGATATATTTACCATTTACGTTGTGTATTCCAATCTTTACTGGAGGAGCAATAAGATATTTAACTGATAGGCATTTCAAAAAGAAATTTGGAAGTGCTGACGCAGAAGAAGTTAGTGATTGGGAGCTTGCAATTAAACAAACTGGCGTAAAACCAAAGGAAAAGGCCATTAGAACTGGTTTGCTCTTTACTGCAGGTTTGGTCGCGGGTGAGGCTCTTACAGGCGTAATAATCGCTATTCTCATTGTAATGGGCGTCAACCTTGCTGTTTATGATACCGCACCATGGTTGCCTGGTCTTCTGGTGTGGATATACATTGCTGTTTTACTAGCATATATACCTATCAGAGAAATAAAAAATGGGCAAAAAATAATTTAATTTTAAAGAAATTAATAAAAAGAAAAAAAATAAAAAAAGGTGGTTTTATTATTCGTATCCACCTAGTTTGAGGCTCGGATCACCGAAAAGTTCGTAAACCGTGAGACAATGAGCGACTTCTGACTGAGGTACACCATTGTCTAGTACATACTTGCGTATAGAACCGCTGTGTGCACTACCAAGGTTTGTTGATCCGTTTTGACCTATTTGGTCGAAGAAGTTAGTCTCCATTTCTGCACTTAGCTGATTAGGATCGCCTGAGCCTGGCCCCATTCCATAGCCAGTGCAACCAGTTGATGCTATTGCTCCTCCCTTTGCTAAGGTCAATAACCACCAGCTGAAACATCTTGGTGCAGGTGTTCCGTAGGTCCAATACCAACTACTCGGAGTGACTAGCCTTTTAAGTATGGGGATGCTAGGCCAAACTCTATTCCCAGAGCGCATTGCCTGAAGTATGGACACATTGAACAATGCATTATGACATCCACCGACTATGACGACTGGTAGTTTATCTCCGTTCCGTAACTCTTTGAATTCAACTACACTTATGCCACCTACCCAATCACCGCCCTCGTATTCGCCATCGGCCCAAATGCAATTCCATACCAAAGGATTGCCATGTCCTTCGAAATTCACGTAACCAGCTCCGCCTGTAATCGCATTTACGATATCCGTGGGTATTGGAATTGGTTTGCCTGTGTTATTATTTGTAGCGTAAACTCTAATAGGGTTATCAACAAGAGAGCCCATATAGCTAATCGATAGGTTACAGACATATTCTCCATCCGGTTGTCCTTGGTAGATTCCGAATGTTTTGCCGCCTATGCCTATCATCGTTTTTAACCATGATTTAGATGCAGGTGTGGTCTTTTCGTAGTTAATGATTTTATTAACTATGAGGGTAACCTCATTTATATTTACACATGCAAGTCTACCGTAATAGACATCTGGGACCAAGTCAAGTTTATCCTTTTTCGTTCCACTCCATTCTGCAAAGATGCTGTTACCATTTAAATCCCAGTCTTCAAACTCAGTTAGATTTGTAGTAATATTATATCTATAGATATCTCCATAGTAAAGATCAGAAATACAACCATGCCCGTCATCTTCGGGTATGTGCGTGTATCTCACTGGAACCCACCAATCTTTGCTACCATAATTTGTATTCTCTCTATCCTTAGCATTAAAATAGGATTTTAGCCCACCACATAATAATACGTATGTAATACCCCAAGTTTCTTTTGCATATTTTATGAAATATTTTATTTGTTCAGGGGTATCTCTACCTGAGAATTCGCTGTAGATGCTTTCTGTTGTTTTCAGAATTGTTTTTACACCATAATCGTTCTTATGCGTGACAAGTGGCTGAAGTGCTGATGAAAACTTTGCTGGGGCTATAATAACCATATCATATGATTCGAGATAATTTGTTGGTTGATAACCAGGGTCTTCATATGTGACGGTGACCTCTGCATTATTAGCATAGGACAACTTGTTGTTTGCCGGAGAATAACGAACAGCATAGACCGTAACCGTGACAAAAATGGACTGTTGGTCATTATTGTTTAACCCACAGGTGATGCTGTAAGTATACCAGGCATCTGGGAAGAGCGCTTCGCTTCCGTAAACTTCGCTGTTTTCTTTTACTGTTGAGTCTTGAACAACAGCAGTTTCGATGAGTTTAATTGGTTTTAGAGCAGGAAGTATCTTTTTGTTAATCGTCACCTCCTTTACCTCAGAAAATGTACATGTGACATCTTTGATTTTAGCGTTTCCGGAAAACATAAAAGATGTTATATATACCGGTAACATCGGATTATCAGTTTCCGTCAGTTGATTGTTTGTTCCATCAAGTTTCACAGTGAGATATCCATCTTTTTCTTCTAATGCTGGTTCTGAAAATGAAATTGAAATATTCTTGCTCTGTACACTACTTGTTTGGTTATTCTTTGGTGTGTCAGCTGCTCCAACAACTAGTCCGCCTAGGACTAATATTCCTACTATAAATATAGACAACATTTTTTTCACAATTTTTGCCTCCAACTTAATATTTTTTAACAATCGTTAATTAATAAAGGTTTCGATAAATTTATTAATAGATTATTTCGAAATTTTCATAAAAAAACTAAAATTAAAGAGAAGTAATAAATTAAAAATCACAATCTCTTTATATGAATTAAACAATAAACTGTTGTGGATTTAGAGCGATAAGGGATGAAACAACCAAATTTAGCTGAGAATAATACTTCTTCAGTAAAAACTCATGAAGAAATACTCCAATTATTTGAAGAAATCAAGGAATTTGAAAGAAAATTTGGAGAATATGATCCCGAAAAAATTGAGTTTGAAGAAGAAATAATCGAAGTTAAACACGAGGAATCAATACAGGAGTGGCCATCTCCACCAATTGAAAAAATAAAAAAACCAAAGTTGAAGGATAAAATAAGAAAATTAAAACCTAAAAGGGATGTATCAGAGAAAAAATCAGTAACCCCAACGACTTTTAAATTGAGATTTAATGAAGAAGGTAAACTCGAAAATATTGATATTAAGAAGTTTAAACCAAAACCTAAAACTAGAAGACGTCTTAAATTAAGAAAGAGTAAAGGGGAAAAAAAGGAAAAAGCAGAAGGCGAGGTTAAAGAAAAAGTATCAAAACTTTCAAAATTAAAAGGAGGATTAAGCAAGTTAGGACGACTTAAAAGGGCAATTCCTACAAAATCAAAAAAATCTGAAGAAACAGAAGAATCTGAAGAAGAGGTTTAATTAGTTGTACTCAGGATAGCTCTGATTCTGTTGCTTACGACGAAGATCTCCATAACGGTTTTAAGCTCATCTAGCTGTTGTCGATCGCTTATCTCGCTGGCTACTTTCATGTTTTTTTTCACCTTCTTTCTATGTTATACTGTGTTACTAATAGTATTTAAACATATCGTGTAAAACTATCAATTTAGGCATAATAACAATAAGGAGAAAACCATTAAATAAAACATTAATAATTCCCAAAGGACAATAAGATGGTACCAGAAACCTATAATTATATAGAAACTGAACAAAAATGGCAAAAAAAGTGGTTTGACAGTAGAATTCATGAGTCTGTGAAAGGCAAAAAGAAGAAGTTTTTTATTCATTTTGCATATCCTGGCGTTTCAGGTTACCTCCACGTTGGGCATATGCGAGGTTTTACTTATTGCGACATAATTGCCAGATACAAAAGAATGACGGATTACGATGTTCTATTCCCTGCTGGTTTTCATGCATCTGGAATTCCTTCGATCGGCTTTGCAAAAAAGGTTGAAAGAAAAGACCCTGTTACTTTGAAATCTCTAAAGGAATACGGGGTCACTGATACTCAAATTAAAAAGCTAGCTGATCCCGATGAGGTAGTCAAATACTTTGGAGAAGTTTACGTTGAAGATTACTGGAAAAAATTCGGATTTTTAATAGATTATTCAAGAATAATGAGCACCATATCCGATGGATACAAAAAATTTATACAATGGCAATTTTACAAACTTAAAGAAAAAGAGTTGCTTATCCAAAAACCTCATTTCGCTCCCTTTTGTCCTAACTGTGGTCCGGTTGCTGTAGATAAATCTGAAACTGACATATCCAAGGGTGGATCTGCAGAAATCCTTGAATTTACTACTATAAAATTTAAGATGAAAGACGGAACGATTCTGCCTGCTGCTACTCTTAGACCAGAAACCATATTTGGCGTTACAAATATGTGGATAAATCCCAATGTTACTTACGTTAAAGCAAAAATTAATGATGAAACTTGGATCCTTTCGAAAGAGGCATTAGCAAAGCTCTTGCATCAGTTAGATAATGTTTTACCTCTCAAAGAGACAATATCTGGTAAACAGCTTGTTGGGAAAACTTGCATAATACCAGTAGTAAACAGAGAGATTCCTATTTTATCAGGCTCTTTTGCGGATCCAAATGTGGCTACTGGAATCGTAATGTCTGTTCCAGCCCATGCGCCCTACGACTGGATCGCACTTGTTGAATCTAAAGAAAATATTTTACCAATTACAATAATAGAAGTAGAAGGTTTTGGTACAAACCCTGCTAAAGAAGTTTGTGACAGGTTAGAAATAAGAAGTCAAACTGAAAAAGAAAAACTTGATTTAGCGACTGAAGAGGTTTACAAGAAAGAGTTTCACACAGGTTATTTAAATGAAAACTGTGGAGAGTACGCAGGGATAAAAATATCAGATATCAAAGATACGGTAAAAAATGATCTGATCGCAAAGAATCAAGCTGTTGTAATGAGAGAATTCTCCGAAGAGGTTATATGCAGATGCGGGGAAAAGGTAGTTATAAAACAGATACCTGATCAATGGTTCATAAAGTACAGCGACCAAGAACTGACTGAAAAATCCAAAGAACACGCTAAGGTCATGAACATTTTTCCGGAGGAGTACAAAAAAGAACTTCCAGGGGTACTGAACTGGTTTGGCGACCGAGCATGCATCCGGAAGGGATCGTGGCTTGGCACAGAATTCCCCTTTAAAAAGGGCTGGATTATAGAACCAATATCCGATTCAACGCTTTACCCGGCTTATTACATTATTTCAAAATACGTAAATGAAAACAAAATAAAACCTCAGGATATGACTGAAGAGTTTTTTGACTTTGTATTTCTCGGGAAAGGAAAAGCTAAAGACCGTATTTGGAACGAAATAAAAGATGATTTTGATTACTGGTATCCAGTGGACATAAATCTGGGTGGGAAGGAACACAAAACCGTTCATTTCCCTGTGTTTTTGATGAATCACGTGGCTGTTATGCCTAAAGAAAAATGGCCGCAGGGTATATTTGTTCATTGGTGGGTTACACAGAAAGGAAAAGAAAAAATCAGCAAATCAAAGGGCGGAGCAGTACATATATCAGAGGCCACTACCACATACGGCGTTGACGCTATGCGTCTGTATTATTCTCACGTTGGTTCTACTTTTGTAGATATCGAATGGGATCCAGAAGCCGTAATGAAGTATAAGAATAGAATAATTAACATTTACAAAATGATTAATCAAATGAGTAAATTGAAAGATGAAGAAAACAAAAATCTTGACAGATGGTTAAAGAGCACTTTACAAAGGTCAATAAAAAAGGCGACAGATGCCTTTGAAAGTTACGATTTACGCGTTGCGACAAATGAAATATTCTTCGAATGCCAAAAAAATCTCCAATGGTATCTTAACAGAGGCGGTAAAAACAAAAAATTGCTAAATGATTTTATCTGTATATGGGCCAAATTAATGACGCCGGTGGTACCTCATCTTTCGGAGGAAATTTGGCATAAATACCACGATAGTTTTGTTTCAAATGAATCATTCCCTGTTTTCAATCCTAAAGACATCTCTGAGGAAGATGAAGTAGGAGAACATCTGCTCTCCAAAGTTATAGAAGATACATCAGAAATACTAAAAGTGACTAAGATTAAACCAAAAAAAATATTTATCTATACATCACCCTCATGGAAAAAAGAGATTTTTAGAAAAGCGATAAAACTAGCTAGTGAAAACAAGCTGAACGTCGGCACCATCATGAAGGAAGTCATGTCAGATCCAAAGATGAAGACACTTGCTAAACAGGCTTCTCAGTTCGCCAGTAAACTTCCAGGGGATATAATTAAGTTAAACGAAAATGACAAGAAACGATACCTCGTTGAAATTAAAGAGTATGATTATCTGATGAGCTCTAAGGATTACATAAAGGATGTTTTTTCCTGTGACATCGAAGTTTTTAGCGCTGCTGATAAAAACATTTATGATCCTTCAGATAAAATTAGATTCGCAGCACCACTGAGACCGGCAATTTATGTAGAATAAAAACTCCTTTTGCAGTGATAAAAATAAAAACAGTTATACTATATATACTAATTAAATGACAGGTACTTACGATAAAAAATCTGAAGAAACATGGGATTCTATAGCTAAAAGCTTTGATTCGACACGGGATAAACCTTGGGCGCAGTGCATTGATTTTATAAACAAATTACCAAAGTCAAACGTAATCGCAGATATAGGTTGCGGGAACGGTAGACATCTTATACCTGCGGCCAAACATTGTAAAATGGCCATTGGTTTAGATATCTCAAGAGAGCTCTTAGATATCGTTAAATCAAAAATTAATAATCAAAAGTTAGAAAATGTGTGTCTTTTGCATTCTGACGTAGTTAACATACCAATAAAAGACGAGTGTATTGATTCAATTTTATTTATCGCTGCATTGCATAACATTCCAGGACGAGAAAGGCGCATTCGGTCACTGAAAGAAGTAAAAAGGATACTAAAAAAAGATGGTACTGCCCTAATAAGCGTATGGTCACGTTGGCAAGACAGATATAGAAAACAATTCTTTAAAAAATGGTTTACCCAAACAGGAAAAACTGAATTTGGGGATATTGATATCTACTGGAGACAGCATGATTTGAATATACCACGTTTCTACCATCTCTACAGTAAAAGAGAATTCTTAAAAGATATAAAAGAATCAGGCCTAAAAATACTGGAAATCCAGGATCTAAGTATGCATTCAAAAAAACATCCTGATAATTATTTTGCCCATATAAAAAAAGAATAGGTAAATCTATAAAAGAAAAAAGAGGGGGGGATAAAGAGAAGATATTACATCGCAATCATATTTCTAACATTAGAGATTAATTCCATTACGTCAAAGGGTTTTGTTATATAATCATAAATATAGGGTTCAAGTCCATTCAATTTTTCGTGATCAGGGGTTCCTTTCGCAGTTAAGATAGAGATTACGACGTTCTTTACGTACCCTCTCTTCTTGATTTCCTCGATGGTGTCCCATCCATCCATGAAAGGCATCATGATGTCCATAAGGATAATGCCATGGAAACCCCTTTCCAGTTCTTTAATGCAATCTATTCCACTATCTACAGTGTAAACCTCATATCCTTCATTTTCAAAAATTTTTCTAATAGTGATTAATATGTCAGGATCGTCATCAACGACCATTATTTTTTTGTCCATTCTCTTTCCTACCTTTACCCTATGATATACTTTATCCCGTTTTATATAAATAGTTATCGTGTAAAAATGCCAAAATGAAATTTATTCGTGAAGTTTTTTTAATAGTATATTACTAAAATTACCGATTTGCTCTGGTGTAAGTTCTTCAACCCTGTTATCAAGATACGGAACGTCCTTTTGGTCCAACTTATAGATTTCTCTTAGAGTGCTCTTTATCTTCTTACGCCGGTGGTTAAATAAATTTTTAGTGAGTTCAAAAAAGAATTTTTCATCAATTACAAGAAAGGGAGGTGTTTTACGAGGAATAAGCCTAACCATACATGAGTCAACCTTGGGTTGGGGTTTAAAACAAGTTTTTGGAATTGTTTCAAGAAGTTCACATATTCCTTTATAATAAACTCCCACGGAGAGTCTGGAGTAATCCTTGCTCCCAGGATTTGCAACCATCCGATTAGCAAATTCTTTTTGGTAAATAAGTACCGCTAGGCTAAAATCATAATCTAGAAATTTAAACGTAATCGGAGAAGAAATCTGAAAGGGAAGATTTGAAACAATCTTGTTAAATTTTGGTATAGACCCAAAATCAACCTTCAGCGCGTCGTTATGAATTAATTCTACATTATCTGGAAGCGAATTTTTTAGATTTTTTACCAAAAATTCGTCAAGTTCAATGGCTATTACTTTTTTTGCTTTTTCAGCCAAAAGTCTTGTTAGTATACCATCTCCAGGTCCTACTTCTAACACAACGTCATCTTTAGTAATACTTGCATAATTTACTTCTCGCTTAGCTACATTTCTATCGATTAAAAAATTTTGACCAATATGTTGTTTCATGCGTCCATGTCATGGAAACCTTTTGCAATCGGAGGGCGGGTGAATAAACGATATTTTTGGTTGGGGTCCGTAAGTTCCAATTCGATCCTTTTTGCAATAAGTTTATCGGGTGCTCTTAAAAAGTTGATTCGTTCGCACATTTCCTCGTAGCTAGTAAAAGGTTTTTTCTTCCTCGCTTCAAGAACATCATGCATCATTTTTTTACCAAGTCCTGGTAAAAGCTCAAGTACATGAAAACGAGTAGAAATTGCGGGTGATTCATTAAAAAACTTTATAAAACGTTCTTTTTGATTTCTAACGATCTCTATTATAACATAAAGCATTTCGCCATGTGCAGTCGATGTCATCTCCTCGTAGTTAATTCTACCTTTGATCTTGGCAATTTTGGTTCTTAACACAGGGTCCTTACCAACGTATATTCTTTCTCCAATAATAAATGATGCACCTTTCTTTGGAACTAATTCCAGTAGAGTAAATTGATTTTCACCTATGCCATAAACTAAAGGTTGCCTTTTATACGGGGGTAAATCACCTCTTCCTTCTTGTAAATAATCTAAAATATAAACATAGTCCTCCACAGATTTAACCCCCTTTACTACTCAACAGAGTATTTTTTAACTATCTCCAATATCTTTTTTATATTATTTTCACTTAAAGTGATTCTCTCCTTAGCAAAGATTGTTTTCACGTCGTCTTCAGTTGTAGGAAGTAGATCAGCTATCTTATAAGCATGGATCTCTTGCAAAAATTCAAGTTGTGTAAGCTCTTTTATAAGATCTTCTGTCTTTTTTGCAGGTAATCTGGCGAATTTGTTGGCATGCTCCAGAGCAACTTTTTGTTCGTATAACAATTCTTTGCGTTCTTTTTCAACCTTTTTTAAAATATTTTTAACTTCAGAAAGTGACACAGGTTTTGCTTCGTTTTCTGCTACCAACTATCGCACTCTCCTCAAGTGTTCTGAAAGGACAACCACTGTTTTGTGTTTTTTACCATCGTTTATGCCTACAAGATATGCTCTACCCTGCTTTCCTTCAACCTTTCCAGTGTGTCCCTGGAAACGTTTGTGAGGCATACCTGCGTGAATTGCTGGGTCGATCACAATGCTTACAGAGTCTCCTTCTTCAAACTTTTGCAAAGCTCTTGTAATAGAGTGAATTCCTCTTTCTCTTGGTTTTTTTGATAGTCGCTTTCTACTTTTACTTCTGGTTCCTTTTGATCTTATTACCAATTTCTATTCCCCCATGACTTCTATCACGTCGAGTTCTGTTACTTCACAGGGAACTCCAATCATTTCACTTATGCTTGGTTTCGTTCTTCCGTCGTCGCCAGATATCAGTTCCTTTATGTAGGTCCCTGACTCCGCTTCTACGGTAAGTACCGCTATAGTACCATCTATTGATTCGACATCGCAATTGTATATATATTTCTGTCTAACCATATCGGCTCGTCTGTGAGCCACTCTAGACGGTGTTAACTGATTTATTTTCTTACCCCGTAATGACTGAACCGCTTTTTTAAGCTTTTCGTTATTTATAGGGCTTTTTCCCTTTAAAATAACTCTATATTTTTTCCTAAAACCCGCATCTTTTAATCTGTTAACCTCGTTTCTATCAGAAAAACGAATATTATTGATTCCTATACTGTCTTTGTTTATGGAATTAATTTCCTCCATTATTATAGGTAAATCAAGTTTCCTTTTCTTTGGGTTAATGATCTCCAAGACAAAAGGGCGCCCATTGCCGAGCATTCTAGCGTCTACATCTTCTCGGCCGCATCCATGAAATGAGTCACCAGTTCCTTTGGCTGCATCCAGAAATATTTTTGCAACTAACTCTTCAACACTTGTGTCATATAATTTACCCTTATAATTGCATCTCTTGCAGCCTCGCCCCCAGCAAATCTTGCAAAGCCATTTTGTTTGGGGAATATCGCGTCGAAATTTTTTGTATCTGCCATATATGAACAGCGAACTGATCTGTAAATTTACCACATCATAAGAGGTATCAATAACCGTCATTATAGTTGGATTTTCAAAGTTGACTTCTTTACCAAGCTTTTTTTCCAATATCTTGCCTGTTTCTCTATTGATTTCCGTTTTGATGGATTCTGAATATTCTGAACCCGCGAAATTTAACAACTCCTTTTCTTTATCCAAAACGTCTTCGTCTATTTTTGAACCAACTAAAAAAGTATCGAATTCATAATCCTCTAAAGAATTTAGAATCAAATCAACAAAGTGGGGTATTTCATTTATTAAACCTGAACAAAGCCAACAATCGTCGATATCTGTTTTTTTATGTTTTTTTAAATGCTTTCTTATATTTTTTCCTTTCTCTTGATTTGTCAGCTCAGCACCTATCTTTGCAAAAACTCTACCTAAACAATGATCGCATAGAGAATATTTGGACAGAATTTGATCTGCAATTTTAATAATTTTTTTGTCAGATAAGTTTAAAGTCATTTGTTTTGGCAATAAACGCTACTTTTTAAATATTGGCATCAAAAATCTTTATTTTTCTATCCAAAGTTTATAAGTAATAATAACTAGCACTATAAATAGAATTAATGGCATGATCCAGAAAGAACTATCAACACCCAGAGTGTAAGCCAGAGATAAAAAAAATATAAGTGTCAAAAAAACCGTAATTATATCTCTATACTTCATTCACTGGCCCTAAAATAGTATTTATCCTTTGCATATAAAATGTTTCATTTTAGCAATGTTTTTAATAATTAATGGTATTCAAGATAAAAACTTAGGAGGTACATGTAATGGTCGAAATCGCTCCATTTAAGGGTATCACATACAATCAGAATAAAGTAGGTAAACTCGACGATGTGATGTCTCCGCCTTATGATATAATATCTGAGGAAATGCAAACACAACTTTATGAAAAAAATCCTTATAATTTTGTAAGATTAATTTTAGGAAAACAAAATTCAAGCGATACTGAAAAAGATAATCGTTATACCAGAGCTAAATCTACGTTCGATTCTTGGATGAAAGACGCTATACTCAGTAGATCAGATAAACCTGCCATCTATCCATATAAAATAGAATACAAGACAGAAAAAAAGAAAAAAATCATGAATGGATTTTTCGTTCTTTTAAAACTAGATCCAAGTTATAAAATGGTCAAGGCACACGAAAGAACACTTTCAAAACCAAAGGCAGACAGGTTAAATCTAATGAGAGCTTGTTATGCTGATCTTGAACCAATAGAACTGCTTTACATCGACAAAACTGATAAAATCAGAAAAAAAATTGACGGATCTCTAAAAGAACCACTAATTAATGTAACAGGTTACGACGGCTTCAATCATAAACTTTGGAAATTGGATGATAAAAACGTAATCTCGATGATTCAAAATGAACTTAAGGAAAAGATTTTGTTCATTGCTGATGGCCATCACAGATACCAGACATCTATAGACTACGCCAATGAACTAAAAGAAAAAACAGGAAACAGGGATGAAAATGCTCCGTTCAACTATATTATGGTTATACTTGCAAATATGTTTGACGAAGGTCTGTCAATTTTACCTACACACAGGTTAATCAAAAAATCCGACATCAATATAAATGATATTTTGAAGAAAATAAATCAATACTTTGTCGTCAAAGAAAAAATTACCAATAGATCATCCGAAAATGCTCTAGGGATAAGCAAAAAAATCAACAAAGACTTAGAAACTAAAAAAGATCATAAGTTCGTAATGTACCTTAAAGACAGATATTATGTATTGACATTGAAAGATGAATCGATAATGGATGAATTTGCAAAGGATCGCTCAAAAACCTGGAGAGCTCTAGACGTTTCAATTCTACACAAAATTATATTGGAGAATATAATGGGTATTAACCAAGAGAACCTGGAAGATCACGTTAAATATACAAGGGTAGATGAAGAAGCAATCAAATTTGTTGATCAAGGAAAATTTGACTTATCGTTTTTAATGAATCCTACAAAAATTAGCGAGCTGAAGGCTGTAGCGGATGCAGGAGAACATATGCCTCAGAAGTCTACCTATTTTCTACCTAAGATGCTATCTGGTCTTGTTGTATATAAAATGTAGATTTGGCTTATTTGTAGATTCTGTCAATTTTAATATTTTGACATTTTTACTCGAAAGCATTATATAGCAATAAAGACAAATATTATCATGATATTGTCTAACTATATCATAGTTGGAGCTTTGGTAAAGATGAAACATATGTTTGAGAACAGAGACCCAGATCCAATACTTTTTAAAGATAAGGCGGTGAGCAAGTAAATGCCTGCCATGCTTGCAGCACTTATTGGTTTTGCGGCAGGTATGTTAGCTATGACTGTTGTTAGTCTTTATAAATGGGTTTTCAAAATTTGGAACAATGGTTTGACATAGATCAACTAAAAAAATCAATTAAAATAAAAAAAAGAGATAGATAAATTTTTTTATCTATAATTTTGGCATTATTTTTTCTATTTCTTCGCCTTTTCCAGCATCCCATATTGCTCTAATTGCTAGAAGACCCGCAGCTGGAGCAGCAAATATTGCCATACATGTTGTTATGCTAGTGAAGAATGGAACTAATTCCCCATAATTTCCGAATATCCACGTACTATTCCACAAGGTTGACGTAACACCTAGTACTACCAATGCTAGTGTTCCTATCAAGAATGATGGTACTCGCTCCTGGGTTATTGTTCCTAAGGCGAAGAACGACAGGATACCGATTATGAATCCTAGAGCAGCTAAAATTGCTGCCACTGGTGCCGTATCCCATGTTACTTTTTCGAAACCACCAGATGCTCCAATAACTACTCCTAAGATTAGAGCAACTAGTATTCCGATGAGAAATAGCCAGCTTCCTATCTTTCTAAATATTTCCATTTCCATCCTCTCTCCTATTTTTGGTTACTCTTAAAAACATAAAGTTGATATTTAAGATTTTAGTGCAAATGCATACATAGGTAATTGTGCAGCTGAATAAACAGTAGAAACGAGACGCGATTGAGTGGCATACTTCCCATTTTGACATTTTTACAGGATACGCTTATATATTATTTTTGATAAATAGTACCATGCTGGAGTATATCATCACCAATTATGAGGAGAGTAACATATCATGCATAAGATAAGAATCATGGATCAAGAACAACAAGCACTCAAAAGAGGTTTGAGGTTTTATAGAAAAAGGAATAGATCGATAAAGATAAACGATAACCTTTTTGAAATAGGTCTACGCAAAGGATTAATAGAAAAAAACGAAGATGGCTATTATTTCGTCGGGGACTGCACTGAACTTCTGGCTTTTAAATACAAAAAATTAGCCAAGTCATTTGAATGGTTAGAATGAAGTAACTACTGTGGAGGGGACGGAGTCTTTTAATTCACCTCTTCTTGTATCTCAGTCCCCTCTTCTACCCCCTTACAATCAACCAGAAAGGTTTAAGTTTTAAAGGTATATATTATACTAGAGCAAAATGAAAACTATAATGGTTGTAGATGACGAATCTGGTATCTTGGAACAAGTAAAATCGTGTTTAGAAGAAGATGATTTTGAGGTCGTAACTGTTGATAACAATCGTAAAGCAATGGAACTTATTGACAACGACAAAGAAGATAATTTCGAATTAATCTTAATTGATACCGCAACGCCAGATAGCCATAAACCCGCCTTTTTTTCAATGAAACCAAAATCAAAAAAGAATATAGATACCAGCAAAGAAGAAGATTTTTTACAAAAACCTTTTACAAAGGAACAATTAATTGATTTTATTAAGAAAAGAATCAATGATTAGTTTTAAATAGGATCTTTGATCGCTTTGAAATCTTTAATTAATGTATCCTTTGTATTGAGATTATAAACTGCCACAGCTGGATGATATAAAGGTATTACATTCATTTTTCCGAATATAGTATTTATTTTGAAGATTTTTCCATGAATTTTGCTAATTTTATCATATTTTAGTCCAAATTTTTCAAAAATATAAGAAGAGGCAAAGTTACCTAAAGTTACAATGATTTTTGGTTTGATAGTTTCAATCTGTCTATCTAAATATTTGCTGCATAATTCTATTTCGCTTTGCAAAGGATTTCTGTTTTCAGGAGGTCTACATTTCAGTATATTGGCGATGAATACCTCGCTTCGCTTTATTCCTATTGAAGCTAATAATTCGTCGAGTATCTCCCCTGCTCTTCCAACAAAAGGTCTTCCTTTTAGATCTTCGTTACGACCCGGGGCCTCTCCAATAAATAATACTTTTGCGTCCAAAGAGCCTTCACCAGCTACTGGTTTATTTCTTGTCTTATACAATTCACATTTTTTGCACTGCTCAACTAGTTTAGCTGTCTTTGCCATCTCATCTTGTTTGGTCATTTGGAATACGAATTCACATTCATCTTTATATGTCTTAACTGTATTCAGCAAAACAAAAGGTAGGGACAACATGCAGAGCAAGGAAGATAATAACATAATTTTTGTTAGACTCTTTACAGGTGAAGACGTAAACAAACAACTAAAAGAGACATGCAGACTTCATAAAGTTAAAACAGCAGTAGTCCTCTCATGCATAGGTCAATTAAAAACAGCTAAATTGGGATATTTTAAAAAGAAGGGTGATTACACCCCACAAACGTTTGATAAACCACTAGAGATTCTATCTTTAACTGGAAACATATCTAAAGACGATAACGATTACAACCTTCATCTGCACGCAATTCTTGGTGATGAAAAAAAGAATGCAATCGGAGGGCATTTTGTAGAAGGCACAATTGGTATTACTGGAGAGATTGTTTTATTAAAAACCGATATCGATGCTAAAAGGAAATTAGACGAAGAAACTGGATTAAAAGGGCTTTACCTTGAGTAAAAGTATTTTAGGATAAAAATGATTACATTAATGCAAATTGGAGGACACGGGATATGACGAAGTTTGCTGAAATTAGTGAAAAGATTAAAACGCTTAAAGATGCACGTGAAATTCTTTATAATGAATATACCAAATCTGATTTTCATAAAAAGAAAGAGGCAAATCCGCAGGATATAGTTCCCTCTTCACCTGAAGATGAGGAAGTTTACAAACTTTTAATTGCTATCCAACAGCTTGATCGCCATATTAAAAAACTTCAGGATGAGCAATTAAAGGTATTAAAAAAAGAAAATAAAGTTTAACTTCTGATTTCTTTAAGTCTTTTATCTAGTTTTTCTTTCAAATCCTTTGAAATATCTCTCTTTGTAAATGCATCTGCCTTTGTTGCAATCGCTATTTTTGCTGCAAAAATTCTAGCAATCTTTCCTCTAATTTCCTTTGGTGCTCTGTTTATGTAAGAATGCTGAAAGATAACACCATGCTTTGGAGGGTTACCACCCTCTTTTTTAAATCTAAAAAGGGCTTTTTCAGCGCCTAAAACCTGTATCGTAGAGGCCGGCAAGGTAGCAAGCCTCTCTAATCCTCCTGCAAGAGATATTAAACGTGCGCCAATTAGTGTTCCTACCATTTCACTTATATTCGGAGCTATTTTTTGCATATCATCATCAATTTGTTTTTCTAAAGTTTTTATTTCATCATTTACTGTAGAAAAAACATTCTCAAAGGGGCGCCTCTTTTCTTCAGACGTTGGTATAATAGACCAAGCGTCAAGTCGTTCAGATAGTAAATTAGACGTTTGTATAAGATCATCTAAGGCGTTAACCATTTGGATTATCTGCAGGTCTTCAGATGCAAGTTTTGCTTCCGTTCTTTCTTTAGCACGTATCAATGTGGCTTTGTGGAGTAAATCTTCAGAAAAATCAAAATCCTTAGGATTAATTTCAATCTCTTTGAAAAATGGGTCTGAAGGAGCGTGTTCCCCTAATTTTTGCAATCTTTTTTCGTTTATTATTACTTTTTTTACATTTTTAAGTATCTCTTTTTCTTCAGATAAAATCTTATTTTCTTCTATCTTTAATAATCGCTTAGCAATTTCTTTCTCATCTTTAGGAAAAAGTATCTTGTCTTTTACTCCTTTTTTGTCACAGACAAATGTGCCGAACCATTTAGTTATTAAATACATGATTATCAAAACATGGTAAGGATTGTTTTCTAATTTATTTTGCGAAAAAAAGAAAAGTACCACGCAAGTCTTATTTAACCGTTTGATATGTTTTAGATTTCTTCGTAGCTTAAATCATAGATTTTGGAAGAAATCTGGCCATCTGCACCGGTTAGATCTACGCTTCCGATCTTGTCTCCATTATCATCTAACAATGGATGGAACACTCCTTCTACTTCATGGTTTATATGAGTTACAGCATAGTCAAAAACTTCAGAAAGTGATATTCTTCCATCTTCATTTAGATCAGCGCTTCCATCAAACCCATTGTTTAATGGTCCAAGGAAATCGCCAGCCATTTCTGCTTCTTTTGAAGAAGTAATAATTACATGATTGTTCTTACTCAAATCATTTATAAATCCACCACTAAAACATGGTTGAAGAATATACAAAACCCTTCGAGCATCAATGTCATTAGTGTAACTGGCTAGTTCGTGGTCATATAAACTGTAATCACTTGAACTACCATTTACATAACCAAAGAACTGGTTTCTAAGTATAGACGCAGAATAACTATCAGCATAATTTTCTTTTTCTAAGGCCATATAAGTATCACTTGCACGGACACCTTTTCTAAAATCAACAATTAATGGACTTTTAAGTAATCCTAGTTTTACTAGTAATTTAAAAAAGGAATGAGTGTGGTCATCCCCGCCATGACCTATTAAATCAACAACAAGAAGATCGTTGTTTTCAATCTTGGATTTTAGCTCGTTAAAAACTTTGGATATATTATCTTTGGTTGCATTGTAATAATTATTAATATTGAACTCAGATGGATCAAATATTTCATGAGGAATGTATCCATCTTTATGAACTTCTGTTAGAAGAACGTAAATGTTGTCAGCATTAAAACCATATTTCTCAGTCAAAAGGTTAAATCTCCTCTGAGCCGAACCAGTAAACCAATAATAATACTGTTCACGGGAGTTACCCGAAATTTTTACTTGATTTTTAGCGCCATATGTTCCAACTATAATAACAGCATATTTTTCATGATAAGCAAACATAGCTTTTTCTTCCAATTCCCCAGAGGCATCTGGAACAATATTATCAGTTTGTGCGCTTGTCGCTACATTTGCAAAACCCAGAAACAAACTAATTAGAATCAACATACAAACTAGTTTTTTCATTTTTTCACTTTTCCAGTTATATTATTTATATTTATCTTAATTTATATACTTTATCCCTACAAATAGGGGAATGTTGAAAAAAAATTGGTATAATCTAGAAAATGCATTTATATATGAGTTTTTACTTTAGGAGTTAGGTGTTAAACTGACAGATATTGCTACAAAAATCTCATCCCTGAATATAAAAAACCCAACTATTTTAGCATCTGGAGTCATGGATGAAGATGCAGGGAGCATGGAGCGAATCTTTAATTGTGGCGCAGGTGCCGTTGTTACTAAATCTATAGGGCTAAAAGCAAGGGACGGTTATTCAAACCCAACGGTAATAGAATTGGAGCATGGCATCCTAAATGCTATGGGTCTTCCAAATCCAGGGATTGAATCATTTGGAGAAGAGATTCTTAAGATTAAGAAATTGAACATTCCTATCATCGGTAGCATCTTTGGTTCAAATTCTAAAGAGTTTGCAGAGCTTGCAGAAAAGATGCAAAACTATGGTGTAGATGCTCTAGAGTTAAACATGAGTTGCCCTCATGCAAAGGGATACGGATTGGAAATCGGAGCTGATTCTAAACTTGTTAAGAAAATAACATCAACGGTGAAAGAATCTACTGAAGTCCCAGTTTTTGTAAAATTATCATCAAATTTGCCAGATATTATAGATATCGCAAAATCAGCAGAAAAAGGCAACGCTGATGGGATAGTGGCGATAAATACAATCAGAGCAATGAAAATTGATTTAGAATTAAAAATGCCGGTACTTGCCAATAAAATTGGTGGGTACTCTGGTAAGGCAATAAAACCTATCGGTGTTCGCTGTGTATATGAGATCTCAAAAAATGTTGATATCCCAGTCATAGGAGTCGGCGGTATAACTACTGGAGAAGACGCTTTAGAATACATTATGGCTGGTGCATCTGCTGTTCAAGTTGGCTCAGCTATATACTATCGAGGCGTCGACGTATTTAAAAAGATATGCGACGAAATGAAAATTTGGATGAAAAACCACGGATACAAAAACATTTCAGAGTTGATTGGAGTAGCACATACATGAACTACCCAAAACCCACAAAGATACTCATAGCAGAAAAAGAAAACGCGGATGTTAAAACTTTTTTCTTTGAATATCCTCAAGAAGTGATACCAGGACAATTCTTCATGATTTGGATCCCAGGTGTGGACGAGATACCAATGAGTGTTTCTTATATAAATAAAAGAGGGGTCAGGGGTATAACATTCGAGAGGGTAGGAGACGCAACAAAGGCTTTATTTGAATTAAAAGAAGGAGATAAAATAGGCGTGAGAGGCCCTTATGGAAATGGATTCAGGATAAGCGGGAAAAGAATTCTCTTTGTTGGCGGCGGAACAGGCATAGCGATGATCATACCAGCTGTAGAAGAAGCTATTAATAAAAAAATATCTGTAACTGTAATTCTTGGTGTAAAAAATAAAAATGAATTATTTTTTGAAAACAGATTAAAAAAATGCGGTGCGGAAGTACACATCTCAACGGATGATGGGTCAGTAGGATACAAAGGTTTAGCAACAGAACTTGCTAAAGAAATAATCGCTGATAATGAATTTGACTTAGTTTTAACTTGTGGACCAGAAATGATGATGAAGAACCTGTACAAAATTTGTAAAGATATTCCTTTTCAGGCGTCTCTTGAAAGATACATGAAATGTGGCATTGGAATCTGTGGACAGTGCTGTGTGGATAAAGGTCTAAGAGTTTGCGTGGAAGGCCCCATATTTGATGAGAAAACGCTAAAAGATATTGAGGATTTTGGCATCTTCAAACGGGATCCGTCTGGACGAAAAATAAAATTCTAGTTTTTGAATGGTGAAAATAGCATGAGCGTTTACTATGATGAGATAAATATAGAAACTAAAGGAGAAGTAGATATTGTAGATATTACAGAGGATGTCCAAAATCTCGTTAAAAAATCAAAAATAAAAAATGGAATGGTTTGTGTTTTTGTACCAGGTTCTACTGGGAGCGTTACAACTATCGAGTATGAACCAGGTCTTATGAAGGATCTCCCAAGAGCTCTACAGAAAATAGCTCCAAAAGGAGAACATTACGATCATCATGAAACATGGCACGATGACAATGGACATTCGCACGTTCGGGCAAGTCTCATGGGACCAAGTATAACAATCCCAATAAAAAATGGGAATCTCATCCATGGTGCATGGCAACAAATTGTTTTTGTAGAACTGGATACAAGCCCTAGAACTCGAGATATCTCAGTTCAAATAGTTGGAGAATAATCTACCATTTATTGTGATGGACTCTGGACGTACTATATCGGTTCACCTTGGTTTGTTTCTCTGCAGGGTAACCTAGCGATATTAAAGAAAATGGTATGATATTAGGTGGAAGGCCCAACATATTTTTCAGCGTATTCATCCTTTCTTCTCTTGGATAAACGCCGAGCCAACATGCACCAAGTCCTATCGCTCTTGCGGCAATCAAAATATTTTCTGTTGCAGCTGAACAATCAATCATCCAATAACCTTTGTAAGTTTCTAGAGTTAAATCCCCACAAACAAGGATGGCTTTTTGAGCATCTTTTAGCATCTTTGCATGCGGATGAAAATCCGGAATTTTATCCAATATTTTTCGATCATCAATTATTATAAAATGCCATGGTTGTTCATTACCAGCTGAAGGAGCGCTTACAGCTGCGATTATTAGCTCTTGGATTTTATCATCAGAGATAGGCTCTTTCGTGTATTTTCTTGCACTTCTTCTTGTTAAAATTGCTTCCATGGCATCCATATATTCACCTATAAAAGATGTTAACAAAGAAGTTTGTAAAAATTTTTCTAAATGTTCTTTCAACTAGGTCTATAAATATTTTTCCTACAAAATATAAATATATAACTAAAAATACTAATATATAGTAAGAATTTGTTTATCCCGGATGTAAAATGCATACAAAAAAAATTTGTTTAAGTTGTTTGATACTATTCTTTCTTATTTCTTCAGGTTTAAGTATAACTGCTCAGTCACAAGATAGTCCCATCCCAAATTGGAACAGTGGATGGAAATATAGACAAGAAATAAAGTTACCAATTTCAACTGCCGATGCTAGTGCAAAATACCAACCTATAGATCTACATATTGATTTTACAAATCCTTGTTGGGCAGAAGACGAAAAAAACCACTCAGTAAGAATATGTTGCTGGGATGGAAGCAAGTGGAATGAACTCGAGTCACAGATTTATGACTTAGCATTCAAAGATTCATATCATTTGTATAGATGCGGAATAATATTTCTTGTACCTGAGTTTGCTAATGGAAATGAACAGTATTTTGTCTATTACGATGATAAAGAAAAATCCTCCTCAAATTATGTTGATCATGTTAGTATAGAGGACGCATATTACTACTATGAACCCATTTCAGGAGTTAAAGCAGAAGGCGATTACTACAAAATAACTGAGGATGGGTATTGTGTTTACGGAGTTGGCCAGAAAGGAAAAGTATTCAATAGGTACATGTCCCAAGCCGTCGTTAAAATGAAACCTAAATCCAAAGAATTCAGTGTATCGAATTCTGAGAATATGGGCTCATTTTGTTTTACGTACAACAACGGTGCTAAAGATGAAGATCAAGTATCTTCTGATCAAGTACTTATTTCTAAAGAAATTCGAATCGATGGAAACCTAATGACTGAATTTAAAATTGTTAGCGAGTCTAAAGGGAATGATCTGCGTACCTCAAACTTATACAGATATTACTATTCTCCGATTACGAATAAACGAATTGTTGTCCATGTAAAACATGAGGTTTTTAAAGAGGGAACAGCAGAGGGGCAGTTAAACATAGATGGTTTATATGGTGGCTTAGTTACATACCAATCAAGAAGCGGAAAAATACAAAGTTTGCGTTTTGGCAAAATATTGCATTATTTGCACGTTTATGGAGAAAACGATCAAATTAGAGAATATTGTATACCAACTAATCCTGAAAGTAAAGAGAGAGAATGGGTGGTACCATATTCTGACGACTGTGACCTTGGCAAAGACGCATGGATCTCATATGATGAAGGAGAAACGGGCAGAGCATATGGAATCCTTTTTTCTTCGAATAAAGATATCGTTAAACGCGGGAAAAATGAAAAAGATGGTATTCAAGTAAAAGCAGCAGATAAGGAATATTTAGATGTTCTTGGTACTGAGATAGATTATGCTGCTGTTGTATTTGGAAGAAATTCATTTGAAAAAGGTGGCACTCATGATATAACTATCGCCGGCGATCTTGTTGCAGAGTTTGATGCTGAACTTTTTACATCTGAAGAAAATGGATATAACGATGTTATTTCAGAGGCGAAATATTTCCAAGAACTTGTTAAATATCGAGAAAGTAGCGAAGGTCCATCTGGAGGAAATCAGAATATATATACTCTTACTGTCATTCCAAGATTAACCGGGAGATTTTTATCATCTCTGTTTTCAACTAACCGAGCTGGATTTAATATCTTATCAATATCTGCTGAACTTTATAAGAATGGAGAATTGATTACTAAAGGTGTTCTATATAAAAATTTATTTGGAATCCCAAAAATAAAATTTACAAAAATTGCACCCGGAGATTATGTTGTCAAAGTATATAGAAAAATAGGCAACCGCGACAGAAAAATAATCGGCATTGAACCTGTTTGTATAGATAAAGATAAATTTCTGGATGTTTTTTGCACCTGGGAAAAAAATATAAAAATAACTGCTAGAGATCAGAGTGGAAAAAGAATAGAAAACGTGGAATTGAATCTATTTAAAAATGATACGGTAGTTCTATCTAACGTCACAAAAAATGAAGTAGATATCGTCCTAAAGTTGCCATTCAGTTTTTTAAAATTATACTCTTTGGAGGCGTACTATAAAGGTTTCATGATTTACAATTCGACAATTGCAAGAACAAAAAAAACTATTGATTTAAATCTGGATCTTTATGATCTTACTGTTGATGCAAAAGATGAATTAGGTTTTAGTCCGGGTGTAGAACTAATTACTACTTTAACGAGTCCTGAGATGAACAATCCCATTGATCTCATACCAGAGAATTTGAAGAACGGTAAATATTTATTCAAAGATCTCCCTGCGGCGAAATACGAACTCTCAGTTTCTTACGGCAGATTTTATGACCAAATGATAGTTGATTTACCCGAGGATGGAGATTCAGCAAATATAAAATTTACTGCGTTTTTTGATCTAAGTAGTGAAATCCTTGATTCGCGTGGTAGTCCAATCAATGATAACAACGCGTATATTATTATAGAACGAGAAGGAAAAACGATTTTTGGTTCAATTTCTCCTAACGAAAATGTTGCTCTGCCACCTGGGAAATACACTCTAAACGTTTACTCTGATGGCACGCATATAGGTACAAAAATAGTTGAATTAACCAATGATAAAAATGTAAAAATTGTTACAAAAATTGAGCCGCTGCTTCCAACTTTAATTACTGCACTTGCTATAATATTTATAGCAGAAATCTGCGTTTTAATTATATTTAAAAAGATTACATTAAACACTTTTCTAAAATTAATAGCATTGTCTCTAATTTTTATATCTATATTCCAGCCGTGGTGGACATTAAATTCGCACAGCGAAAATCCTATAGCCGAAAAAAACAGCGAGATGTTCATTGTACCTCAAACAATGATGGAAACAATAACTTACAAACAGGAGGCTTATCCAGAGCTTGCTACGTTACCAGAAATGTTTACAGATTTCGTTAGTATATTGCTCCTGGTCGTTATTTCAGGTATCGTTTTGCTCTGCATTAGTTTTATACCAAATATCCTTCTAAAAAGGCGTTTTTCGCTAGTTCTAATATTTGCCAGTACTTTGTTTTTAATTTTAGTGGCTCTCGCATTTTCATTTGGGATGTCAAAAATTACAGAGCTAAGTCTAGGTAATCTAAACGGAGAGGGGATTGTTAGCGTGTTGTTACCTAATGGCGAAAGTGTTTGTATGTTATCTGAATGGGGGTTAGGCCCTGGTTTCTATATGTTTGTTGTTTCTGCTATAATCTTAATTTTAGCGGGTATCATAGATTATTTAAGAAGAAAACAAGTCAAAATAAAGATTACTAAAAAGAGGCGCTAGTTTGTTTTGTCAATTCTTTCATTCTTTTTATTCCATCCACATTTTTAATGATATTAAATGTTTCTAGCGGAACAAGATGTTTCCATTTTTTACCTTTAACTATTCTTCTTCTAATTTCTTTGCCAGAATATTTATTTTCGTAATACACAGGTGTTTTCTCGACGTTATAACCTTTTTCTGAAAATAACTGTTTTGTAAGTGAGTTATTTGAGATGACAGCATCAAAATTAGAAACTATTGACAGGACATGATCTACCCATTTAGGAGGATTATGAATATCAGGGATTAAAACAATTTTATAATTTTTTACACCTATCTTTTTTAGAGATTTTTCAATCATGAGTTTTCGTTCATCTGCAGTGAATGGGTTATCTAAAGTAAATCCATATTGAGACGAACCGATTCCAATAGTAACTTCATTGTATTTCTTTGATGCTTTTTGTATAACTTTCAGATGACCTTTATGAAAAGGTTGGAAACGACCTACAAATAGAGCTTTCATAATTTACAATAAAAGAATGCAATATTATAGATATTACTTTGTTGTTGCACGCGGTGCAGTCATTTTTTTCTCAGAATCAAGCTCAACTTTTCCAGTTATTTTAAGAGGTTTCATGGCTCTAAGCTTCTTAAGCAATTTGTCTTTTCCTTCACCATCAACAAGAGCGTTTTCTATGACTTCAGTTAATGTTCCAACAGGTATAATTTCAATTTTATCCTTGTATTGCTCCTCAATAAGAACATCATTTAGATTTGATTCCGGAACAAGCACCCTTTTAATACCTTCGTTAGCGGCAGCCTCAACTTTTGCTGTAACACCACCTACTGGGAGAACCGTTCCTCTTATACTGAGGGAACCAGTCATAGCAGTATCCTGTCTAACCGGAACGCCTTCCATAGCTGAAATAACAGCCGTTATAACTGATATGCTAGCTGAATCTCCCTCCAGACCTTCATAAGTACCAACAAACTGTATATGAATATCGTGAGCAGTAATATCTTTGCCCATGTATTTTTTGATAATAGCAGAAATGTTTAGAACCGATTCCTTAGCTATTTCACCAAGTTTTCCTGTTGCTATCACCTTTCCTTCTGATTCTGAACCAGCAGGTGTGACTTCTGCAACGATAGGCAGTACAAGTCCTGAGAACTCACTCATAGAAGGATCCGCGGAATGCACAGCAAGACCATTTACCACACCGATCTCTTCTCCGGTTGTTTTAAAGGAACGATATTCCTTTCTTTGTTCTATCGCTCTATCTGCAACCTGCTGCTCAAGAGATCTAGCAATTTTTTTCGATTCTAAAACATGAGCGACTGTGACGACTTTATCGCCTCTCTCAACAGCAACATCCCCTGCAGCTCGAATTAATCCACCTAGTTCTCTAAGACGTAGAGACAGTTTACCCTTTCTTCCAGCACGTCTTTGATCCTCACGTATAATTTCACCGACTGCTTCCTTATCAAAGTGAGGTATTTTCTCATCTTTTTTGACTTCCTGAGCAACAAAACGAACAAGTTTCGTTCTATTATCCTCGTTGTCATCCATAGTGCTATTTAGATAAATTTCATAACCATACCCTCTGATTCTAGAGCGTAGAGCTGGATGCATACCTCTAAGTGCATCGAGATTCCCAGCCGATACTAGAATAAAATCACACGGCACAGGTTCTGTTTTAACCATTGCACCAAAACTACGTTCTGACTGTCCTGTTATCTGGAATTTTTTTTCTTGAATGGCTGTAAGAAGATGCTGTTGAGACGGTAAACTAAGAGTGTTTATCTCATCTATGTAAAGTACACCTTTATGTGCTCTATGTATAGCGCCTGCTTCAACGAGCTGATGTGGAGGTGTTTCCAGACCTGCAGATTGGAATGGATCATGACGGACATCTCCAAGAAGAGCACCAGAATGCGCAGCTGTTGCATCTATAAAAGGAGGCATATCCTTTTTTTCATGCGCCACCAAAATCTTCGGAACTTGTTGCAAATCTCTTCTTTGTCCTAATGCGCCTCTTGAAAAAACTAAAAATATCATAAAAGCGGCAAATATTCCAATAAAAAGAATTGTATAATTAATGTTTTTTAAATCAGGAGGATCTGTTTGATAGGCAGGATAAATAGCTGCTAATCCTGCAATAGCTATAATCATAATTATAAATGCAAAATACATGCTACTTTGTTGCTCTTTTTTCTTTTTTGCCTCTTCTCTCTGGGATTTAATTATTTCATTTGCCTTTCCACCTGGTACTACTCTGATATGTGGAGTATTTGTATCATCATTGTTTGGATACGAAATTATATCTTCTAATTCTTCATTAGGTAAAAAGGCAGTCATCGCTCTTGCAACCATAGATTTTCCAGTACCTGGATCACCAATTAGCATAACATGTCGCTTTTGCTCCGCAGCTTTCCGGACAATTGCAACTGCTTTCTCTTGGCCTATAACTTGATCTAATAAAAGGTCGGGAACTTTGATATCTGCGGTGGTTTTGAAGTTTTGAGATTTTATCCACTCATCTATCGGAGGCATCTCCTTGGTATCTCCCTCTTCAGATGAGGATTTTTTCTTCTTTTTCTCTGACAAATTATTCACCATATCAGTAAAATCGTCGTCATAGACGGTAAATAGTATATTTAAATATTTTTGAGGTTAAACAATAGATGAATATTTCAATGTTTCCTTAGAAATTTAAAACTAGAAACATTTATAAGTCTCGAAATATTTCCACGGACTAACACTTATTATACGTGGAGGAGAAGAGAATATGGCAAATGATATGATGACAAAATTAGGAAGCTGGGCATTTATAATTGGAATAATAATAGCGTTGATCTTTGGTATATGGCAAGCAGCAACATACGAAGCAGCTTTAAATGACGCAACCAAAGTAAATGACATATTTTTCTTAACAGATAACGGCGGATATGTAGCTTGGTTACTAGCTGCACTCGGTGCAATTGTAGGAATATTGGCATTTTTGGGAAAAGGAACCATTACATCAAAAGAAGTGCCTGGATTTCTATTAGCAGGAATAGCACTTGTGGTAATGGGCGGAGTATTCCCTGGAATTGTAGGAATGTATCAATTGCAACCATGGATAGGTTCCTTACTAGCCGGTGTGTCAATAAGCCTAGCGATATTCGTCGCTCCAGCAGTTGGTATACTATCAATTAAAGCAGTTTGGGACATGGGAAAGGACGTTTAATCCTTCCTTTTTTTCTTTATTTTTATTAAAAAATTACATTCCCCAAAACTTGTCTGTTTTCCTTTTTATTTCAAAAATTTTGTTTAAAACGTCTTTTTCATCAGAATTTAAAACATCCATATCCTTTAGTTTTTTCGCATCACTGGCAGGTATATCTATAAAAAAAATGTCTCCGCCTTTTATCTGTCTTCCAACCGTTATTCCTTCCAGGGATATAGCAACTTCCTGACCTTGAATAGCCTCTTCAACAGATTTGTTCTGAGATTGGATACTCTTAATCGTTCCGATAGATTTTCCATCTTCTTTCATAAGTCTTAATCCAGCTTTTATTCTGCCACCTAAAACTCTAACACCGATAACCGCAGGATGACTAATTCTAAAAACATATTCTGGTAAGAATTTGATCATACCTGGATGAATAAAGTCCTTGCGTCTATCTCTTTCGAGTTCAGCTTTTTTCTTTTCTATCCATTCATCGTAATTCTCAAGTATAGTATAAATTACATCTTCGTTGAATATTGTAATATCTACATTCGCAAGTTCTTCTTTTGCCTCAGGTAATATCTTTACGTTAAAAGCAAAAATCAACTTGTTTAAAGGATCAACAGTAGCATTAGCTTCCATTACGTCTCTTCTCGAAACATTACCAATTTCTGCCTTCCGTATCTTTATTCCCTTTTCTCTCGATTCTTTTATCAATGCTTCTAAAGAACCAATGGTATCTGCCTTGATTATCAATCCTTGCTCATCTAACTCAAAATCAATCTTTGTTTGGCTTCTTATTTCTTCAATGACTTCCTCAAGATTGTTCTTTACTACTCTTATTGGAGCACCTGGAACAACATTTTCTAGATCTGGTGAAGAAATCTTAATACCGCATGCGGCGTGCACCTCGGAAACACTGTCAAAACGTTCACGCGGATCACGTATCTCATCTAGCGGTTTTGGTTTAAGAAGAGCTTTAATTCTAGTCACAAGAGGCTCACCATTTGTACCGATTACTATCTTATCATCGATCCTGATAGTCCCATTGTAAATGATCGCATCTATTGTTTTACCGAGACCAACCTCTTCTTTCACTTCTAAAACATTTCCTTTACCGGGGCCACTCTCAATGTGAAGCTTATCTTCCAAAAATCTTTGTGCAAGCCCAACAAGAATCATCAACAATTCAGGTACGCCTTCACCTTTCTTAGCTGAAACGGGTATTATTCCGATTGTTTTTCTAAAATCAGATATGTTGAAATAAAGATCAGCATTCAATTTGTTCTCAGATATTGCTCCTATCATCTCATAGAGCTGTTCTTCAAAGGCTCTTCTGACATTTACGCGTTGCTTTTCAATGCGTGTTTTAGCAATATCTTTAAAAGTTTGCCAGCCTGAGATTGCATCAACTTTATTTGCTGCTACGACAAATGGTGTCTTGTATTGTTTTAAAATTCGAATTGATTCATAAGTTTGAGGTTTAAAACCTTCGTTTATATCCACAACGAGTACGGCTAAATCTGCAAGTGAGCCGCCTCTAACTCTTAGTGTGGTAAATGCATGATGCCCCGGCGTATCAATAAACAATAGCCCGGGGAGCATAAATTTTTTTTCTTTCAATAGATCTCCACAAAGTTCGTAGATTGCGTCTATTGGCACTTCTGTAGCACCTATATGCTGAGTGATTGCTCCAGCTTCTCTCGCAGCAACTGTAGTACCTCTGATGAAATCTAGCAATGACGTTTTTCCATGGTCTACATGACCTAAAACGCTGACTATCGGTTGTCTGATGTATTTAGATTCTTTAGTCATGTAAAAACCTGGCGTTGTTAATATTATGCCCCTTTTAATCTTTTTCAGGCTTTTCCGAGGGTATCAAAAGCCAGAATAAAATAGCTCCAGCAATAGTTATAATCACAAGAAGAAAGATACCCGCCGCAGAGGTAAGATTTACTCCCATGAATTCTTCAGCACTAAAAGAGTTACTCATCCAAAAGAAGACCAAAGAAATGAAATAAAATATGACAAATAAAATAGGAACCAAAATAACATATCTATTGAAAACGGTATTAAAGCGGGCAAGCATGAATTCATCGCTATCTTCATTAGGAGCCATTTTGCTAATCACGGAATCAAAGTACATTGAGGTTGTACCTAACTCCAGATAGAGTATAACTGATATGAAGAACAAAAGAAGTTGTGCTATTTGATCAGTTGAATAGAATGGGACTGAAAAAATACTGATTTTTTTTGATATTATTAATGCAAAAAAATAGAAAAATAAAACGCCCCCTCCAGATACTAAAAAAGCGTTTCTCTGTTGTTTAAGTAAAGCATAAACTCCAATAAGTGGCACAGAACACATCATTAAGAAAAAACCAATTTTTACAATAAAAACTAATAGCTCAATCAAAGCATTGGTCCCCAAGCCAAAATATATTACTAATATAGGCAAAAGGATCGATATTGTTATTCCAAAAACCATGTATTTTTTAATGGTTGCTTTCAATAATGAAAGCCCATAGAAAAGAAAACCCAAACTGATGCCAATCAATGATAAAACTAAAGACAAAATCAATGAGGAATAACCTATGTTAAACGGTGGAACGTTAAAAATCTGCAAAAATCCCATGATAGATACCATGTAAATCCATACAACTATAACTATTGCAACAGCTTGCATCAAGTATATTTTTTTCTTAAGAATGTTTAACGTCGGATTTGGTATTTTTCCACCTCTCGAAGTGAAACAGCAAGCGGCAAAGTAGGATTCCAATCTACAACTCTTGCACCAGTGTTTCTTAAATTTAACAAAAAGTTTTTTCGTTCAAACGCCAGGATTTTATAAGCAAGATTGTAATCAGCATCAACTTTTTGAAGAGAATATTCAATATCAACCGGAGATGGAGAGAGTACTATTACGTTGAATCCTCTAGCGACCAAATCTTCCATAGCTCTAGGTACTGACCAATCGTCCTCTAACGAAGATACAAAAATTATAAGAGCTTTTTTTGGTAACATATGAGTTATTGCCTCATATATCACTCCATTCAACGAAAAATCACCATTAGCTTCAATTGCCACCAGTTCTTCCATGATTTTGTAGAGCTGTTTTTTACCTGATTCAGGATAAATCCACACAAGATGACCGTCTGATCGACCATAGGCAATTAGACCAACACGATCTCGTCTTTTAAGAAAATGCGACGCCAAAGCAATTGCAGCTCTTATTCCATATTCCATCGGGTTATGCCTTAGTGTACCAAGGCCTTGTATTCCTCGCGCATCTACAATTATAACCACATCAGTTGTACTCTCCAATTCGTATTCATTTACCATTGGTTTATTGAATCTCGCAAATTTTTTCCAGTTTATTCGTCTAAAAGTATCACTAGATGTGTATTCTCTAACACCTAAAAATTCTGTTCCAATGCCAGTATGTTTGGTTTGCATAATCCCAGGATAAATGTTGGCCTTTGCTTTCACTTCAACATCTCTTATCTCCTCAATTTGAGGGATGACCGTAACAAAATATTCAGAATCTACTCTAGCCTCTTTGTAAAACATGCCAAAAAAATCTCTCACTCTAAACAGCAATGGACCGAGAGGATAGCGACCTCTTAGAGGACAAGATATCTCGTACTTAAAAGAAAGTTCTTCACCTTTTTTTAAACTTAAAACAGCATAGTTGCTACCTTTTACAACATTTACTTTGCTAGATAATGTATCATAAATCTCAAGAAAATTTATTGTGTCTCCGTTGTTTTTTAAAATTAAAGTAACCTCGATTTTATCATGTTCAAATATTTTTACATTTGAAAGATTTCTAACCACTTCAATATCTATTTTTTCACTGTAAAATGAGATTAGTGCTGCAAAGAGAATAAAAATAAGTGGAAGTATAAATATGAAAACGAGCCATTCTAGAAAGAATAGACCAAATATAAAAATACAAATGAAAGCTATAACAATGCTGGCGCACTTAATCGTACGCATTTTTACTCTACCGTTGGAACAGGAATTCTATTAACAATGTCATTAACGACATTTTCTGGTTTCACACCACGTACCCTAGCTTCAGCTTTAAGAATTAAACGGTGTGCGAGAGCAGGAACAGCCACGTTTTTAACATCATCTGGAACAACGTAATCTCGTCCATTAAATGCAGCGTGGGCTTTTGAAAGCTTAAAAAGCGCAATTGACCCACGAGGACTGATACCCACTTCAACACGGGGTTCAGATCTAGTGCTTTGTACGATTTTTACAATGTAGCTCTTGAGATCCTTATCGATATGGACCTTTTTGATTCCCTCTTGCATCTCTATTATTTGAGCTGGACTAACGACCTTGTTTATCTTTATATCGAATATCTCGCCACCCTCCATTCTGTTCAATATTTCTTGTTCTTCATTTTGGTCAGGATAACCAACACTCAATCTCATTATAAAACGGTCTATTTGAGCTTCTGGAAGAGGATATGTACCTTCGTATTCTATTGGGTTTTGTGTAGCAAGAACCATAAAAGGTCGATCGAGAGGATAGGTTTCTCCTTCTAGTGTGGTTTGTCTCTCTTGCATTGCTTCTAAAAGAGCTGCCTGTGTTTTTGGAGGGGCACGATTTATTTCATCAGCAAGTAAAATATCGGTAAAAATTGGTCCTTTTAAAAGTTTAAATTCTCCAGTCTTTTGACTATAGACATATGTTCCAGTTATATCAGCTGGCAACAGATCAGGTGTAAACTGCACTCGGGTAAACTTGCAGCCCATAGCAGCAGAAAAAGTCTTAGCGGTCAGTGTTTTTGCCAGTCCAGGATAATCTTCAAATAATATGTGCCCATCAGCTAAAATACCTAAGACCACAAATTTCAACAAGTTTTTCTTTCCTACAACAACATTTCCAACTTCATCTATCAATTTTCTGCACATATTAGAAATTTCAGCTACAGACATGCTCATTTTCCCCACACCTCCATTTTATCTAAAATCAAATTAATTTCAGATAGATAGGCCTTCTTTTTTTCGTCTCTACCTGATTTTAAAAAACCAAGGCTCTCTTTTTGTTTAGAATCAAGAATCCAATTAGCTATTTCATCATCTAATATAATCCTTCTAAGTCTTTTTGGATCTTTTATCTTCATCTCCATAATTTCTTCGGGAGTTAAACCATAGGCAGTACGAACTTTTTCAAAAAATAACCTCTCTACTTGATTTTTAAGTGATGAAGCGCTACTTGGGTCTTGCGAGGCAAATTTGATTGAATCACCCAAATATTTTAATCGGCCGCCTCCAAAAAATTCACCCGTTATTGGTACGTGTCTCCAATCATTTGGTTTAGATGAAAAAACGAGGAGAATAGCACCCAATATGATTCCACCAACTATAAGAAAAACGATAAAAAAATACCAAAGAAAATCAGTAGAATCATTTGTTGCTAAAACAATATTTCCTATACTAGTGGCAAGAGATGGTTGAAACATCATTATCTTCTCTTATCTAGTCACTACTCCAGCGCCATTAGTAGTTGGGGTATTAGCTGGAATATTAATGACTGGGGCAGATATTATTTCATTTAAACATTTGATTGCTTTATCCCGGTCCTCAGAATTTATTTCATGCTCGCTGTATCTTGCTTTTTCGAAAATTTGAGTTAAATCATACAATGTTCCAGGAGATATTCTCAAGAAGTTTTTAGCTGCCATTACAAATTCTCGCGGAGTCTGATAAGATGCTTTACTCACACCTCTGCTTCCAAGCCAATTACACATTTGCTTATAGCAATTTATTACAGATTTTCTGTGATCATCTTCGACTTTGAGTTCATGAATAGTTCTAGCAGCGATTTCTTCTATACTTGGGCCAGTCTGAATATTTTGTTTTTTAAATAACATAATAACACCTATTATTACACAAATTATGATTGCAGCAATCGCCAGAAGAATATATGTATTTTGTGATTTGTCTTCAACATTTTGTTGTGACGTTATATGTTCAATGACATTAACTTGCTTGGCGTCTTGCGACGAATGGTAATAATTTGTACCTCCAAATTTTGTTGTGATTGTACTTTCACCCAAAGTAGCTGTAGCAGGTATTGAATAGTTAATGCTGAATATTCCCTTTTCGTTAGTAAAAACTGTTGCATTAAAAATAGGCCAACTGATGTTTATTAAAGCGTTTTTTGCAGGTTGATTAGCATCGTCCTTTAATGTTCCACTGATGACTATTGTCTCATTTCTTTCAATGTTTTCCTTTGAGGGAGATGTTAATTCTAATTGGGTGTTAGATATTACTTTTATTTTTACCTCAGCAATTGCCTCGGCGTAGATAGTAGTACCAGGGTAACGAGTTTTTACAGTATTTTCTCCAACTGAGGAATTCATTGGCACAGAAATGCTTGCGTCAAATGTGCCCTTAGAGGATGTCATTGCAGATGAAATTTGTTGTCCGCTGTATAATATATAAATTGTAGAATCTGCCATTGGATCATTAGATCCGCTTGTTAATTTTCCTGAGATGCTAAGTTGATCTCCACGATAAACAGTAGTCGGTGAAACGGATATCACTAATTTAGTTTTAGTATCTTTTACTGTTACATCTTGACTAGCAGATGAAGAACTAAGATACTGACCCCCATAAAAATCAATGTGTATATTATGGGATCCTAGTTGACTAACGTAGTAAAGATACACAAAATCGCCGGCACTTCCAGTTATTGCATGTCCAACATACAGATAATCCCAATTAACTTCTATTATCTCACCGCTAACAGGTTGATTGCTAGCATCAACCAAATATCCTTTTATCGAAAGGTAATCACCTAATCCAACAGACTGAGCCATATCTAAAATTAGCGAAGTGTTAGAATAAATTTCTATAGTGGGATCTGACCACGATTCATCGTAAATATCATTTCTAACTGCATGAGCGAGAATTTGGTTTGTTCCTACATCAGCATTTTCTGGAACTTTGCATTCTATACTAAAAAGACCATTGGAATTAGTTAATCCAGAACCTGCAAATTCGCCCTCTGTATTTTTTGTTTTGTTTACAAATATCTGAACGGTAATACCTTCGATTCCAATTTGTTCTTGATTTTTTACGTAACCTGCAACATTGAAATAGTCTTCTTTGTAAGCAATCGAGGATACATCGGTTATTGTAGTCGATGTCGGTAGAAGATTCGTGGGTTGTGTGTCGTTTCCTCCGTCGCCACCGTCTCCAGGACCAGTCGCATTGTCTGTAATGTTTCCAAATGGATCATTATCATCTGGATTTACAAAATTAGCTCCACATCCACCGAGATTAAGCATCTCCCAACCAACACTTGGTATATATACTTCACAAAAAGCATGACATTCGTTTGTCACGAGTCTAGTTGGAAGACCTATAGCATTTGCAGTAACAAAACAAGCAAATGATCTAATGTAACAACAACCATGTTTTGATAACGCCATTGCTAAATATGGATCTGGTTCCTCTTCTTCAGAGGGTATATCTCCCTGGGTAAACGAGGAGAAGTAACTTTTTAATGTATTAACAATAGTTTTGATATTTTTTTCACCTGTCAAACCTAGTTCATTTATTACGGTATTTGCTTTTGTTATAACATTAGATGGTGGCGTATGCTTAACATTTTCTGGAACGTCATCAAGGGTCAAATCTTCTGGTACATTAAGACTGTAATAAGACGAATCAGCACTCGTCGTAAAAGTCAGTGTTGTTTTACCGTAAGTTTTAGAAGATTTTACATAATAGTTGTCTGCGCCATCTTTGTAAAAACTTAACGTTAGTCCATCTGGAGTGCTGTAATCAATAATATTGGCTGTTGGAGCAACACTGGGAATCCTTATATATTCACTACTCAACTCTAATGTCATTGTACCAACAAATACGTTTTGATATCTATAACTTGATAATTCTAACGAAGAAGGTGTTGGATCGGCTATTTTAGCCTTGTAATCCTCGGTTATTTTATCAAAAGCAACATAACGTTTTAGACCACCGAGGTAGGGATCAAAAACAGCAAAACACGTTGGTGTTGTATCGTAACCAAATCTACTTGGCTCTCGCTCGTCTTGTGACGGATCTGATCCACCGTATGTTAAATCACCAGGATTTTGTGGACCGTTTGGTGTACTATCCGCTCCATCTTGAATTCCATCACCGTCGGAATCTGGATTTGTTGGATCAGTACCGCTAGCCAATTCATCTCCATCAGTTAATCCATCGTTATCAGTATCGGCCTTACCCGGGTCAGTCCCATTTTTAATTTCCTGACCGTCAGAAATACCATCGCCATCTGAATCTTCATCTAGAATGTTTATTAATCCATCTCCATCGATATCGCCATCAGGCGCTAATTTCGTATCACCTTCGGTTTCAGATCTATTCATCCAGTAATCATATTCAACTTTGTCGTCCAATCCATCATTATCTGTATCCTTCTTTGTGGGATCGGTACCTCTCTTAGACTCTTCGTGGTCAGGTACTCCATCTCCGTCTCTATCAACGTTTTTGAAATTATTAAATAAATTAACAATGGCCCACAAAGAAAGAATAAGTACAACTATTGCAGCAATTATTTTGTATATTTTTTTCTGCAATTAAACAACTCCGGAGTTAATGGGCTAATACAATTAATACATTAAACAATTTTTTGTTTTGTAATTAATATCTATATATCAAAAGTGTAATATTTTACATGTTAATTACTATAGTATCTAATTTACATGAAAGAGGAGCAAAATAGCAGATGAATAAACACTTGGTTTCAACTAAAATCATATTGCTAATCGTTTGTTGCGCTACTTTTACATTGTCTGCTCAATATGCTTTAGCATCGCCCGGCTCAATTACCGTTTATTCCCCAAATCCGGGAGACGTTTACTACGAAGGCGGTCAAGTCACGATAAGCTGGAGTTATTATGACACAGGGGACTACATAAAAATTGAACTTTATCGTGGTGGTTCTTATTATAATACAATAACCACAAACACAAGTATTTATGAAGGATCCTATTCATGGACAATTCCAGCAGGATACTCATCTGACATCTATTATTTTCAAATTAGAATAACAAGCTTGACTTACCCTAGTGATTATGGTTACAGTGGTACATTTTACATATACCAAAAATACATAACCGTGACTTCACCAACTGGAGGAGAAACTTTGTTTCAGGGAGACACAAATACGATAACTTGGAGTTCAGAAAACGCTGGATCCTATGTTAAAATTGAATTGTATAAAAGCGGTTCTTATTCAACAATTGCTTCTGGCACCTCTAACAGTGGGAGCTATTACTGGACGATTCCATCAAATCAACCATTAGGTTCCTCGTATCAAATAAAAGTTACTGATTTCTACGATAATAGTATTTACGATTTCAGTGAATATTTTACAATAGATGAAAGAACCATAACAATAACTTCACCCGCAGGAGGAGAAACCTGGTACAGAGGAGAAAAAAATACTATAAAATGGACCTCAAAAAATGTAGGAAGTTACGTTAAAATCGAATATTCAAGAGGCTCTTTTTCATATTATGTCATTACATCTGGCGCGAGCAATACAGGGAGCTACGAATGGAACATTCCTGGAGACGCTACTTTAGATTCTCAATATAGAATTAAAATTTCTAGTTACTCATATAGTAGCATTTACGATGTAAGTAACTATTTTTCCATCGACGAACGTTATATACAAATTGTCGTTCCAACATCAGGTTATAGATGGTATCCCAATGAAACATATACAATAAGTTGGAATTCGAAAAACGCAGGAAATAATGTTGGTATCAAATTATACAGAAATAATGTATACTGCGCCACTATTGTTTCGAATACAGCAAATAGTGGAAGTTATTCATGGACAATTTCTGGTGTTTTTGCTCCAGGGTCTGATTATACAATTGAAGTAAGAAGCAAAGAATTCAGCGTTGTTTATGGTTCCAGTTATGAATTTTCTATTGGCGAGCGTAGCATAATTATTATTTCACCAACAGGTGGTGAACTATGGCATAAAGGGGAAAAACATACAATAACTTGGAATACAGAAAATGCAGGATCAACTGTAAACATTGAGTTGTATAAAAATGAAAAAAAATATTCAACTATAATTTCAGATTTAAACAATCAAGGTAGCTATAATTGGCAGATTCCAAATGATCTACCATCAGGTTCTTATCAAATTAAGATAACTAGTTCACAATATGCAGATGTTTATGCGTTTAGCGAGGGAAATATAACATTCGAAGAAACCATCCTACAAAAATTAACTACTCCTTTGATGGCAATTATAATAGTTGTAGTTTTCGTAACTGTAGCGTATAAATTATTTATGAGAGCTAAAAGAAAAAAACTAGAAGAAAATATAATTGATCAGAAACAATTGATGCAACCGCAAGAGCTGATCGGTCAAACCGAAATCACACAAGATGATTATGAAAAAATATGGGAAAAAAACAAACCATAGTTATCTGTTTTTCTTTTGCTCTATTAGTTTTTTGTAAAATAAAAAAAGTTTTTTATCCTGTTTTTCCCAATTCATCGGCATTCTAGCTTGTAAGTCACCATGCATTTTATATTCCCACATTGATTTTTCTTGCGTCATCCCACTTTCAGTTCCGTAATAAATTATTACAGGTTGATCCACAGAAAACTGTATTTCTGCAGCACGTTTGAGTTTCTCTTTGTTGTTTTTACAATCAAATAAAAAGCGATTCATATCATGGTTGTCTAAAAAGGATGGGAGAAAATAGTCTTTAGCGTAATAACTATAGTGACTTTTTAATTTGTTATAAAACTCCATTTCAGACAATTTTTCATCTGCTATGTAGTTCTTGATTAATTCTTGGGATCTAAAATCTAAAACTCCATCTAGTTCACCATAATATTCTCTCAGAAGAACATCTGGAGACGCACCAGAAAGCCATTTCAGCAATTTGTGTTTAATGTTTAAGGTCTTTAGTTCATTAAATTTAATGCCTTTCATCCAAGCTTCGCCTATTAAAACAGCGTTGGGAAAAATCATCTTAATTTCTTGTCTAAATTGTTGCCAGAAATCATGTGAAGGCCCAATAACATGATCAAGTCTATAGCCATCAAAACCGAAGCTAAGCCAGTGCTTAGCTGCATTTATTATGTAATTTCTAGCATTGGTATTATTTAGATTGATTTTTGGTATATCCCTTATACTTAAAAAACAAAGGTAATCATCTGGCCAATTTGCAAAGTAAAACCAATCTTTGTACTCACTGCCTTTATCGTGTTGAGCTTCTTTGAAATAAGGATGCTCTTTTGAACAGTGATTTGGAACAAAATCAGCTATAATTCGCATGTTATGTTGATGCACAGAATCAATTAATTCTCTAACGTCCTTAGTTGTACCAAAATGTGGGTCAACTTCAAAATAATCGGTGACATGGTACCCATGGTACACACTGGTCTTGTAAAAAGGTGAAATCCAAATCGTATTAATTCCGAGTTCTTCTAAATAAGGAAGCTTTTTTATGATTCCTTCAATGTTGCCACCTAAAAATTCTGGATTTTCCCAGTTTTTTGTTGATTTAAATCCTGCAAATCGGTCAACTAGAATATGATATATTACCGCGTTTTTAAACCAGTCAACACTTCCCATGTTTCTATGTATATTATATGTTTTGATAAAACTGTTGTAACTTTTTTATAGCAAAACCACTTGAACCCCAGTAAGTCCAATCTTTTTTTCTTCTGTTGAATATGGTGAGACAATAGCTTAGTTTTTAACTCCAGGTGTTCAAATCCCTTCCCCTGCACTAAAATTATTTTACACTGATTTCATTTCAAAAACAAAAAATAAAAAAAAATAAAAGAAAGATATTAAGATTGATAAAATCTAGGTGATTTCGAAAATTTTATCTAAAATCTTCTTGCCGGCCGATGTTTCTGATAACAGTCCCGACAATAGACTGGTCTTGTTCCATCTGGCTTGAAAGGAACTTCAGTTTCCTTTCCGCATTCTGCACAAGTTACCTTGTGCATTTCTCTTGGTGGTCCATCAAAACGGCCGCCACTTCTACTTTCTCTATACATTTTATACTTCCTTTTTTGTTTTTGGCTTGTATGTACATCTAGTATATATAATTACACGTTTTGAGTATTTTGAGTAAAAAATGTCTTATCCTGAAATTACTTTCTTCTAGAAAATAACAAAGATGATTCAGCATACATGAGAAAGCTGAATCAGACGAAGATTAGATGCCCCTTTCTTTAAAAACCTATGCACTAAAACACTGATTTCATTTCAACATTGATTTTTTACTAGTAAACGTGCGTTCAAATCCCTTCCCCTTGCACTAAATTTTAATTTACCTCTTTTTTTGTATGCTATGTTTTATCACTAATAATTTATATACTAGAAAATTTCAGAAAAAAAACACAAAAAAACAACATGCATAAAATAGAAATCTAATCTGTTTATCAAATAAAAAACTGTTTCAAAAGAAATAAATTTATAGCAAAAAGTTGTATTCTCTTTGTGAGTAAATTAAAAATTAGAAAAGTGAAAAATAAAAGCGAACTCGACGAGACATTTGAAATACGTAAAACTGTTTTTGTAGAGGAGCAAAATGTTCCGGTTGAGTTGGAGATAGATGGTCTAGATCAAGAGGCTGAACATTTTATTGCTTATATAAACAAGAAACCAATTGGATGCGCAAGAATTAGAATAAAAAATAATTTTGCAAAATTAGAAAGAATAGCTATAATTGGAGAATATAGAAATAAAGGGTTTGGAAAACAATTAACAAAATTTTTGATAGATTATTGCAAACAAAAGAAGTTTGATGAAATTCGTTTACACTCTCAAATATATGTATCAGATTTTTACAAAAAACTAGGTTTTAAATTTGTTGGAGAAAACTTTTTTGAAGCTGGAATAGAACACGTAGAAATGTACATGGAGATCAATTGAAAAAAGACATTGCTGTACTGTTGCTACACAAAAAATATAAACCCGTTTAGCGTTAACATCTGTTAATTTTGGAGGTAGTTGTTGTGGAGAAAACGAATTTTGGAAAAATTAAGTTAGGCAGATTAGCTATAGCTGTAGCAATATGTGTTTTCATGTTAACTACATCTGTGGCAGCAGTAATAGGAACTTCTAGTGACATTCTCCCCGCCATAAATGGCGGGGCTTCATGTAGCCGGTAGCCCCCGATTTGGAAAGTCGTTGAGGGAGGTTTGTTGTAGTCGCTGATTCCTGATGTACTGGAGTACAGTTTCCATATCTGCATCTCCAACACTGCGGTAGAATTTTCCTGGACTCCAGAAATTGCCATTTGGGTATCTGCATCTGAAATTTGGTTTTCTCTTGAAAATCTCTCTGGATGAAGCACCTTTTAAAAGTTGGAGTGCTTTAGAAACGCTCATCGTTGGAGGAATTCCAACGACGGTGTGAATATGATCTGGCATTACACTAAGTTCAGTTATCTCTATTTTATGCTGTTTTGCAACTTCGTGCAAAACTTCTTCACAAAGCTTTTTATTTTCCTCTTGCTTAAACATATTGTACCTATACTTGGGACACCATTCCAAGTGGTACAAATTCTGGCCAATACTATGGCTACCGCTAACTAGATCCATAATTTATGTACTTCCTGGACAGGGATTTATAGCACCCGCTTTCAGCGGGTGCGCCTGTCCAGTAAGCAAGAACTGTTATTTGAAGAAAAAGTAACGCGATTCATCCCCATACTAAAGTTTGGGGATTTCTCGCTTACAAAGTGTTAATTGTGATTAAATAAAAAAAGTTTCATAAATTTTTAAGAAACCATCTGGGAACAGTTTTCATATACCTAGCGTATTGATCCCCAAATCTTTTTTTCAGATTAGGTTCTTCAATATACACAACATAAAAATGTACAAAAAAAATGCCACCTACAGCATAAATCAATAAAAAGAAATGCCCAAAAATAAGAAACTCACCAAATATCGCTAAGATATATCCAATATAAATTGGATTTCTTGTAAAACGATATATACCTTCTGCCACTAGCTCCTTTGGTGGTTCAATTGGGGCGGGTGTTCCTTTTCCAATTTTTGAAAATAAGTGCGAACTACATATAAAAAGAGAGACACTGACCAAACACAAACTTAATCCTGCAATCTGATAAACGATGTTTCTGAATATAGGCAATCGAAAGAACTCATTGATGTAAATAGCAATCTTTGGGAAGATTACAAATAGAGAGGCACCGAGTATAATGCCTGATAAAATAGATTTCAGCTTCCACATTGAATCTCGGCTAATAATAAGTTGATTATTAAAAATGTCTATAGTTATTCTATTTTTCTGTATATTTTCGCATTTTCTTACATGCATACTAAAATTATATAAATTAAAGCTAACTAAGGATATTTGGGTTTTTGCAGGAACTCTGAGACCAGCGTAAATTTTGATGGTAAAAAATGGAAAAAGCAACATTTGGCGCAGGCTGTTTCTGGCATGTAGAGGCGGCATTCCAAAAAGTAAAAGGAATAATATCAACGACAGTTGGATACATGGGTGGAAACTTGAAAAATCCAACCTATGAGGACGCCTGCACCGATAAAACGGGACACGCAGAAGTTATACAAATAACATACGACCCATCAAAAGTATCATACGAAAAACTCCTTGAGATATTCTGGAATATTCACGATCCCACCCAGCTAAATAGACAAGGACCAGACATAGGAACTCAATACAGATCGGTTATATTCTACCATAACGAGCAACAAAAAAAACTAGCAGAAAAATCAAAAGTGAAACTAAAATACAACAAACCAATTGTAACAGAAATAACAAAAGCAAAAGAATTCTATCCCGCAGAGGAATACCACCAGAGATACCTAGAAAAACATGACTTAAAAACTTGTAAAATTTAATAAAATATACATTATCGACAAAAGAACAAGATGATGAAGGAAATAAATTATTAATGAATAACGACCTAGAAAACAAAAAAATCTAACAGGTTTTGAACCACGGGCATCCCTCAAACTAAAGATTCTTTTGTAGTTATGATACAAACTATTACCTAGAAAAATTCCAATTAAAACAACACCAAACCACGGTAAAAGAGGAAAGTAATCAATAGTGTAAAAACCAGACGGCGCAAAACCCAACCAAACAAGCCAATTAAAATCAAATATCATATTTTTTAATATCGCTCCTACTAAAATTAAGAAGACACCTAACAAGAGATTCTGATAACGAAAACGCAAAAACGGATAAGCAAGAATAATAGACAAACCAATACAGTGAAGCACACCAAAAACGACAAACCCCTTGCCTACATAAAACCATGCAACAACTGTTATAAACAAACCCAAACAAAAAATTGTCAAACCTCTTTTAGCGTATTTCAGATATAAATCTTTTTTTGCTAGTACGTTCTCAACTCTAGAGTAGCTCAATGTTAAAGATACTCCTACCAACAGAATGAAAATTGTACCAACCAAATATACGTAGATTAGAAAATACCCTGAGTATAAACTCATTTTATAGATATTGAAATAGTTAAGATAATAGAGAAAATGGAAAAATATCATCAGGACTATAGCAATACCGCGTAGAAGATCTACCTCCCAAAATCGCGTAAAGGATTTTTCAGCCACTAAAACCTAAAACGTCTTTTTTTATTAAAAACCATCTCTAATCTAAATTAGTTAAAAAAAGGAAAAAGAGGGAGTTTTAGTGTCAAGGGTGATGAACTAGGACGGGTAGCCACCTATTCTAAGGCTTGGGTCGCCTATAAGGATGAATTCTTCAACAGTGAAGCGGTCATAAGAGACATTGGTGATGTAATCATTCTGTGCTTTTGTCAACATCTGTGACACGGTCTCACTAGTCGAATAAGCCTCAAAAAAGTCGAGCGATATACGGCCGGCACCACTATCTATACCACCAAAGGCTGTCCTAGTAGCACCGATAGTCGCGATAGCACCACCATAGCTCTTTTTTACAAAGCACCATGCAAATGTAGGGAAAAACCTAGAAGCAATGTTACTAAATCTATTTACAAAAGGCTGTAAATTTGGGGTGAGATAACCTACAAGTTCAGAAACATTGAAATCAAGTTTTGAATTTAGACAAGCATCAAAGAAGATAATGGGAAGTCTATATCCATTCATAGCACCTGGAAGATTATCAGTGTAATATCCAATCCAATCAGTTTCATTACTATTCGGTGGATGTGTAGCCACCCCTATCTCAAATCCATGGCCCGAGTAATCAATAAATCCAGCGCCTCTGTTTATAGCCTTATTTAGTTCCCGTGCGTTAAATGTGCCATCTGAAGTCCAAAGCTTTGTAGATTTAAAACCTGAGTCGTTCATGATTTGTTCTGTTAGCAAATTTTTTTCTTCACCCTCATTTCCAGGACTATCTGGATACGGAAACGTATCGCCTCCGACAAGGATTATTTTCTTAAACCATTTTTTGCCATAGGTTTCTGTTTCATAGTGGATTATCTTGTTAACGACTATTTTAACCTCTGATTTCTTTTCACAGGGTAAACGACCTACGTTTACATCTGGGTAAAAGTCGATGGTATCATTGGTACCAGGGCAATTATCATAGATTTCGCCATACAAACCATTGCCGTTTGAATCCCAACTGCAAAAGTCACCATTTGCATCGTAGATATCACCATAGTAAAGGTCAGATAGAACGGTTTCGTTCCAATAATGTTCATGGTGTCTTTCATAAAACCATGTGGTTCTGATGGGCATTTTATCAACTCTTCCAACAAGGAGAACGTAGTTTACATCCCAGGTCTCAATTGCATCTTTTATAAAGTATTTTATTTTTTCAGCCTGGTCAGAACCAGTGTACTCAGAGTATATATCCTCAGTCGTCTTTAGAATAGTATTAACACCATTACTGTTCTTGTGGTCTATCAAAGGTTGAAGTTCATTTGAAAATTCAGACGGAGATATGATCACGAGATCATACTGATCAGAGAATGAGACCGGATTTGCAGGTTCATCGTATGTCACTTGGATCTCAGCACCTTCACTGTAATAAATCATGTTATTTAAGGGCGAGTATCTTACAGGATAACATTGTATCGTAAGATAAATCACGTGTTCATTACCATCCAAACCTGCTCCGGTAGTGTAACTATAACTACTGGATGGATACAACGCTGCACTTCCATATACCGCTACGTCTTTCAATGGTTCATTTGCCACCTGTAATTCGGTATTCAGTTGGATAGGTTCAGAAGCAGGTCGCACTTCCTTTGATAAAGCCAATTCTTTTGCATCAGAAAAACTCACGTCGACACTTTTAATTTTTGTTCCAAATGGAAATGTGTATACTTTTGTAACAACAGGTAACACGGGTTTTTCTGGATTTAATAAAGATGATGCTGCTTCTTGCAGATTTATGGTGACGTATTGCCCGTCATCTTTGATAGCGAGTTCTTTAAAAACAATTTGTTCGTTTTTCGTTTTCAAATAATTGGTTGTGTCGTTTGTTCTAGAAACAGCGCCTAGTCCACCAAGGACTAAAATTCCTACAACTAAAAATGGTAATATTTTTCTCAACTCAATAGCCCCCTTATTAACAAGTGTTAAGCTAGGATGGTTTAATCTTATTTAAAATTTTCCCAATTTTTTAAGTAATATTTTATTTTCTTCAATAATATAACTAAGAAATTTTTCAGCAGAAAATAAATCTATAGATATTTTTTTAGAATATTTGGTATCTCTTCTGTTATATCAGTCGCTATCAGCCCATAGGATTTCTTTCCAAACGCAGCGTTACCAGCAGAGCCATTCAAGAAAGCCCCAATTCTTGCGGCATTAAAAGGTTCCACGCCTTTTGACAACAACCCACCGACGATGCCGGCCAAAACATCACCAGTTCCACCAACAGTCATAGCTTTGTTGTGGATATCGTTCAACTTTGTTTTTTCACCGTCACTTATCACATCAGTAGGTCCCTTCAGTAGTATAGTGATCTCTAACTTTTTGGCCCATTCCTCAACCTTTTTCTTTCTATGCTCGAGAGTATCATCCAATTTTACATTTGTAAGATCCTTAAACTCCCCTGCATGCGGAGTTACAACAGTTCTTGTATATTCTACAAGACCCGGTTTTTTACCAACGACCT
>Ga0315275_10000188_pt1 | contig 50121 bp, 40 predicted proteins | sample YL17G03_0_MG_FD_205557 | JGI IMG/M metagenome (GOLD analysis project Ga0315275, IMG submission 205557) | Sediment microbial communities from Yellowstone Lake, YNP, Wyoming, USA - YL17G03_0 | ecosystem: Environmental > Aquatic > Freshwater > Lake > Sediment | place: USA: Wyoming | collected... | reverse complement strand
AACCAATAGTTTCGAATGAGAAGCCTGCGGATGGAAGGACAGATGTTTACGTCAATCTTTCTGAATTAAATTTTGATTTATTCCACCCACAAGGAAAATTAATGAATTACACAGTCACAACCAGTCCTAATATTGGCTCCCGTAGCGAGAATGGGCTTAGTGATGGCACCTACACTGTTTTTGTAAGCAATTTACAACCTAATATAGTTTATACTTGGGATGTTAATGTCACAGATGGAGTAGAATCGGTTCATAAGACATTCACATTCACAATAATACCGCTCCCCTCCCAAGTTACAATAACAAATGCTTTCCCAAATGGCGGAAATGCTACATACAATCCAAGGCTCTCGATAAGGATTGATGAACCTCAAAACAATAATTTGACAGTAGTATTTGAAACAAATGCTACAGGCACATGGGATACTATAGCGACTCAAACAGGTAAGAGCGGAGTTTATTATCAGAGGACGTATAACTTTAGTGGTAAGGGCAATACCTATTATTGGCGGGTTAAGGTATTTGATGGTACAACATGGGTGACAAGTCCAACTTATAGGTTTATAGCTTATCCATTCTTATTAAAATGGACTGCCCAATTAGATACTGATGAAAGTGAAACAGGAACTTTAGCAGTTGATGTTAATCAAGATGGAGTTTACGAAGTTTTCGCGACCGGGAGTGGAACTGTTGAGGCATTTAACGGAACAAACGGTAAACAATTATGGAGCTATAAAAACTCATTAATAACATACCATCAGCCAATGGATATTAATGATTTAAACAATGATGGCATTCCAGAAATACTTATTGGAGCTGGCCATAGGACTGTAACATTGCATGCTAATGATGGCTCTGTTTTTTGGGACGTACCCGTTTCATCTCAGGATAAGCATCACCTTATTGTTGACACTGATGCAAATCATTATCCATATGTTTATGTCGCTGATTCTGATATATACGATGGACCAAACGGGTATGCAAGACTGAAAAAAATGAATGGCACAACTGGAGAAGTGCTTGCTGAGACTTTTGTATGGAGGCCATGTTCTGGTGGGCTTTCAGCAGCCGATGCAAACAACGATGGAAAACTTGAAATTTACTTATGTGAGCGAAGAGAAGGTTTTGAAGGAGCCCCTCCTGCTAATGGGCTAGGTAAAGGAATGTCAGCATGGGATGCTGATACTCTTGCGCTTTTATGGTATCAACCTGATATTACTTGCAGTAGTCACGCACAGGAAATAATAGATGTAAATGGTGACGGGGTTATGGATGCTGTTGCTTTGTATCAGAGCGGTAACAATGGTGGTGTTTGTGTAGTGGATACAACGACCGGTACCAAGATGCCAGGTAAATGCCAAAGTGGCTTGAATTTGACTAATGACCAAAATTTTGCGATATATGATATCGATGAGGATGGCAATTTGGAGATTATAACTGCCAGGTGGTCAAATACTAAGGTTTGGGATCTTGGGGCCTGGAGATTGGATGCGGTTCTTAATCAGTCTGTTGACCCACCAAAAATAGGTAATGTTATTGGGGATGATAAAATGGAGATCATCTTGGGTTACAGAACCGTAATCATCTACAATGGTTCCTATCAGCAAATTGAAGAAATTCCTGGAGGAAACTCATCGACTTATTCATCTTACTCTTTAGTCCAGGACATTGATAATGATGATCAAAATGAACTAGTTATTATTAATTATTTAGGTAAAATTTATGTTTGGGATACTGGAGGATATGCCCCTACCCCTCGCGCAAGAACCAATAATCTGTATTACAGCGAGCGAAGGCTCGGGGTTGCAGAATACGTACGTCCGCCAGGAGCTCCTCAGCCGATAATTAAGCAGGCAACTCCTGAGTATCAAGCAAGAAATGTAGACTATAACCCGGCATTATCTGCTCGTGTTGTTGACTATCAATATGATTTAATGGATGTGGAGATAAGCACCAATGCGTCTGGCACTTGGGAAACAGTAGCAACCTTCCATGATGCACAAAATGGTTGGTTTAGCTTTACACCAACTAATATGAACCAGGGTGATACCACGTATTATTGGAAAGTCACCGCATCAGATCCTAATGGAGATAATTTAGTATCAACAAGAACCTTTAGTTTCACAACCAAGCCACAAATATGGGCAATGCCTGGCTGGGGTTACAGAAAGCAAATAAAACTAGACCACAACAAAGTTAATGGCACCCTGACTAATTTCCCTGTACTTATAGACTTAAATGACGCTGACCTTGCTGCTAATGCAATGAGCAATGGCTATGACATATTATTTACTGCAAAGGATGGAATCACCAAATTAGCCCATGAAATTGAAAGCTATGACTCGGGTCACCTGATTGCTTGGGTTAATGTGCCAAGTGTTTCAAACACCGCAGATACTGCCGTGTACATGTATTATGGAAACCTGGCGGCAGAAAATCAGCAGAACGCGAGCGGCGTTTGGGATAGCGACTATCTTGCTGTGCACCATCTAGAAGAAACAAGCGGAACAAACATAATTGATTCAACAGGGAAGAATAATGGAAATGCAAATAATGTCATTTTAAATGCCCCGGGCAAGATTGATGGGGCAGACCAATTTAATGGAGTAAATAGCAGAATAACATTACCTCAAGTTTTCACCACTCAAAATAGATTTACAATAGAGGCATGGTATTATCTTGACGGAAGCACACAGCAATACTTGATAGCTCAAAGAGATTCCTCCTCACAGAGAGGAGTAATTTTACAGTATCAGAACACAACGGGTGTGCTTCAATTTTACGTGAATAACAGAGTGCTCGCAAGACCGACATCGCACACGTGGCATTATGTTGTCGGAACATATGATGGAGTGAGAGCAAGGCTTTACATAGATAATAATGTGGCTGTGAGTGGCACAGCAAACATCACCTGGCCTAATCTTTCGACGATGATAGGAGTTAGCAACACATTAACTAGGCCATATCAAGGTACTCTGGATGAAATAAGGATTTCAGATATTGTCAGAAGCGAAGCCTACATAAGAACGAGTTATAATAACCAAAACGGCCCAACTTCATTCATCATTATTGGGGCTGCAGAAACAGCAGACACAAAACCAGCTATTATAAATGAATATCCTGCTCACAAGGCAACAGTTGACCCTTTCAACATAAGTCAATTAAGTTTTGACTTGTGGGATAATAAAAATGATTTGATGGATTACAGCGTTGCGTCCTCACCAGACATAGGATTTGGCAGTGGCAGCCAAATAGGAAATGGAAGATACAGCGTGCCTATTAGTGGCTTAATACCTAACACAGCCTATATTTGGTATGTTAATGTTACTGATGGTGTGGTAACAACGCATAAGTATTTCGAATTTAGAACTGCAAGCGTGTATACACTTAACTTAAGCATAAGCGGGAATGGAAGCGTCATAAAAAGTAGCGAAGCACCTTACGTTGCCGGCTCTGAAGTAGAATTAACTGCTATTCCTGCACCAGGATGGATGTTCATAGGATGGGCTTCACTCTTATCCGCAGATTCAGGAAATGCAAATCCTAAGAAAATAATTATGAATGGAAATAAGTCGATAAATGCGGTGTTTAGACAAATTGGTGTCCCTCTCCTGACAGACACAACATTTGATGCTAGTGTAGATAGTGCTGATTTGAGAGCTAATAGTTCTAACCAAGATTGGTGGGAAAGCCGTGGCAATTCCTCTGGCGGAGATTCAACCTTATTAACTCTTGACACCACTAATGTTGGAGGTAATACAGGAAAGAAAGCAAAGCTTGCAGAAAGCTTGACAGGAAACGCTTACTTAACACAGGAATTTAGCTCACCGCAACCAAGCACATTCTCTCTTGAATGGGATATTTATGTTGATACAATCTTACCCTACCCTGAAGTTGACAGGGCAGCTCATCAATTCATTGGAATTGACACGGGCTCTTCAAGAGGACCAAATACAGGCAGTAGATTCATGAGTATGGCTTTCTATCATGAAGGGGGAAGTACAACTCCAGGTGATACCATGAGCCTCATTGCACAAGAAGGAAGTGATTCCTCAAGTTCAAAAGATTGGGATGTCATTGCTTCTGATTTATACATGGACAGGTGGTATAAAATAAGAGTAGATGTAAATATTACCAAAGGAACATATGATGTGTATATTGATGGTGTGCGTAGAGCCCAGAATGTAAGAGCGAATTCTTGGTTAACACGAGCCACTCACATCAGTTTCGCCACTTGGAACGACGGCCCAGGTACATTCTATGTTGACAATGTGAAGGAATATGGTGCGCCTTAATTAGTTTCCTTTACATAATATTTATAAACCAGTCAGCAGGGATGAATCATCATGAGCAAGAAACTCTTTTTTACTTTGCTTTTAATCATTTACATAATAATTCTCTTTCTCACAGGCGCAGTCGTCAATGTGAATAATATTTCCAAGGCGACCAATTTTGACAAGGCTTTGCATTTCTTCGGCTTCTTCATCCTCACCATCCTGCTCTTATTGACATTTGAGCATTACAAGCTCAATAACAAGCGCATTGCAATCTTCCTGATTGCCCTGGGCATTGGCATTCTAATCGAGGTCGTCCAGCTAGGCATTCCTGGCAGGGAGTTCAGTTTGTTAGATATCGCAGCAGATGTTTTAGGCATTATTGTTGGTGCATTGCTAAAATGGATATTCCCCAAGCTTTAGTAATTTTTATTTCCTGAATGTTCTTATTGGAGCATTGGACAAGTCGGCGTAAGGTTTATAAACAAGATATGCTTACTATAATGCTATGAGCACTAAAGAAGTTTTGCCGGAAGGAATAGACTTTACCAAGTTCTTAGGCCAATGGGTACTGATATACGATAATACAGTCATTGCTAACAACAAAGACCTTGTCAAGTTGCAGAAAGAGATAAGCAACTGCAAGCGCACGCCAACAATAGCCAAAATCCCAGTAGAAGACACTCTCATATTCTGAAAATGGCAATAACCTTCAAATACGCTAATGTCCCAAGAAAAGACGGAAGCCTAAGACGCGCTCCATTCATCCCCACCTACATCCGGGACAAGAACGAGAAGTTATTGAAATTTATCACGCTTGTTGATTCAGGAGCAGACACAACGGTCATCCCAAAAGACGCAGCTATCATTCTAGGGCTTAAAGAAGGCGAGAAAGAAGAACAAACTGGAGGCATAGGCGGATTTGTAAGAGTAAAAACTTCAAGGATGGCGTTTCAAATAATAGGAGAACATGAGAAGTACAACTTGGACGTTCCAGTGCTCGTACTGCAAGATCCTAACGATGACGTACCAATCCTTCTAGGAAGAAGCGGATTCTTCGAGAACTTCGACATAACCTTCAGGCAAAACGAAGAGAAAATAACCCTGAAGAAAATCCTGTCCAAGAAAGAATACTGAAATGTTACTCCTTTAAGCATAGCTTTTTCCTGACCTCAGGAAAATGGTCAAAACTTCTTTCCCGTAAACTTTCCGTGCAGCACTGGACAAGTGAGTGAGCCTCTTTATCTTGCTTTTAGGTATTCTAGAACTCTTTGCCTAAACCTTTCAGGGTATTGTTTTAAGTATAAGCTCAACTTTGCCTTGTCAATCCTTGCCATTATGCTTTTTCTTGCCTCTTCGCTCAGCTTTTCCTTAAAGTAGATCATGTCAATAAAGGTTTTTTCAATATCAGAGTACGGCAGGTAAATCCCTCCTTGCTCATGGTAGTCAAACCCAAAGAGATATTTCCTGTCAATCCTTCTGAGCAGCACATTCATTCCAAGTACAGTTCTAATGCCTGGCCGTATCTTCTTTGCTGTGAGTATTATGGAGATGGTTTCCTGCTCCCATAACTCGTGGAAGCTTAGTGCGTCCTGCAGGCCAAGGTATGCTGGCTTGAGGCAGAATACTGCAAGGGCGGGGTTGTCATGGACAGTGTAGCAGCCGTGGAGCAGCCTTTTTACCTTTCCTTTTAAGACAAGGTTCCTTAATAATTGCTTAGGGTATTGCTTCACTTTTTTCTTGCTCCTTATCAGCCTGGAAACAGAGGCTGCATTGACAACAGGGCTCTTGCTAAGCAGGCTTTCAACATCCGCAAGGTATTTTTCTTTTCCCATCTTACACCCATCGCCTTATATATTCAAGCATGCTCTTAACATCAGGGACCAATCCAGTTATAATCAGGACTTTCAGGTCTTCTTTATCCTCAGGGCTCTTGAAGTTTCTAATAAGCTTGCCTAGCTCCTTCACAATTTCATCCTTATCCTTTACATGCCTAAGCAAAAAGAATATGTCATAAAGGTCCCTTATTTTTGACCTGGCCAAGTAGGCATTAATCTTTTCTTTCACTAATTCTTCAGGAGTAAGAGCATATATGGTTATTAAATTACCATCTGCTGTCTCATATTCCTTAAGTGAGCCGCCTTTTAGCTTGAATACAGCCTCAAACCTTACTGTTACAGAGCTCAACTGCAGCGTGGAAAATAGGCTGTTTTCCCCTATTTTCTTCTTTATAATTGCAAAGCCTTTTTTTTCAAGGTTGCCAAAAAGAGCATTGATCTTCAGGGTGTCCTTTGGCAAATAAACATCCACGTCCTCAGAGAACCGGTTGCCTTTGTAGCAGCGCCATATGGCAGTGCCTCCGTGTAGCACTGCCTTCTCAAAGACCGTGTAAAGCCCCTCAACTATGATGTCTTGGGCTCTTGCCACTTCTTTGTGCCTTGCTTTTTTCAATTTTAATATTAAAGGTATCATTTTGACAATTAACCAAAGTTACTAATATATATAACTTTGGTGTATTTATAAATTTTTCGCTGAAAGGTAGGCCGGGTGGGCACTTTACCCCATTTAAGAAATTCAGGCGCTTTTATACTGTGTGTTTTTTACCCGGGAATTATGCGCGTGAACCAGAAATGTTTCGGTAATCACTGTTTTCTTCTCTTGGCTACTACGCTCCAGTGTGCCTTCAACTTCTTCACAATATTTATATAAGCAATCACCTGTAACACCTCATTCATGGAAATCATCCAAGCGCTCATCCTAGGCATAGTCCAGGGAATCACTGAGTGGCTGCCTGTCAGCAGCTCAGGCCACCTTGTCTTGTTTCAGGAGTTGTTCGGCTTTGGAACCAATGTTGCCTTTGACGTCCTTCTTCATATTGCAACCCTCCTCGTCATCATAATAGTCTTCTGGAAGGACCTGGTAGCAATATTCCAGTCATTAATCAACATTAGGTGGGATGAGAATACCAAGTTGTTCCTGTTCATAATCCTGGCGTCCATTCCCACAGCAGTTATTGGCTTGGTTTTTCATGATGCATTATTGGCCTTGTTCTCAAATGTCTTATTGCTCGGAGTCTTCTTCATAATCAATGGTTTGATGCTCTTCCTAACAAGGTTTGCAAAGGAGAAAAGGGAATTGAACTGGTGGAGAAGCATAGCCATGGGAGTTGCCCAGGGAGCAGCTATCATTCCCAGCATCTCCAGGAGCGGAGCAACAATCTCAACAGGCATGTTCCTCGGCATAAAAAAGGAGAAGCTCGTCAAGCTCTCATTCCTCATGTCAGTGCCGGCAATCCTTGGCGCGTTTGTCCTGGAAGCAAAGGATTTGGCATGGGACAACCTGCTGCCCATGATCCTGGGCTCATTAGCCGCAGCTGTTGTCGGCTACTTCGCACTAACTTACCTCCTAAAGCTCATCAACAAGGGAAAGTTCCACTACTTTGCGTATTACTGCATTATTCTTGGTTTGATAATCCTTGCTAGCGTTTTTCTTTGAGAGCACCACTGGACAAATGCGGAAAATTTTCGTGCTTGACTGGACAAGTTAGCGTAGGCTATTTAAAGACCAACCTCCATTAATTTTTCTTAGAAAATCGAAAAGTATAACAAAATTCCTGAATGAAATTTTGAATAGCTTTCTAAAAAACAGAAAACTATATAAATATCTATTAACATAAATAGATATCTATTCGGTGATTCCGATGTTTGATGAGGATTTGCACTGGAAAGGCAAGCTGTTAGTTTTCACCTGGCATTTCAAAGAAGAATTCGATAAGTTAAGAAAGCCTTACGAGTTCATCCTGGATGTGCTGGATCATGGAGAACATTTCCTTGTATCAAAAAAACAGAACAAATACAATGTGTTTCACCCTTTCAAGGGCAAATACCTTTGCTTATCATATGTGGAAATGGAGAACATAATCCTCATTCATATCAAGCCCACGACCAGGAAACCAGGAAGAAGAGCAAAATGAAAAAGTTCATGAAAACATGCTACAAGTGCGGAGCAAGCGTCAAAGCAGCCAGATGCATAAAGGAAGGCGTAACCCTGAACTGCATGCGATGCCCTAAGTGCGGCGAAGAATACTTCACATCAAGCGAACTCCTGAAATTCGACATAAAGACAGGAAAAAGAAAGCTGGTAAGGAAATTCGGAGTGCTGGGGAATTCTACAACCATAAGGCTGCCACCCCAGATAATAAAGGAGCACAACATAAAGCCAGGCGATTACGGCATATTTGAGAACAAGCCTGAAGGAATACTTATCAAGCCATTGCACGCAGAGGAACTCAAAGAATAAGCTAAAACCTGCTATGCTTCTTAGATTCTTTGTGATTCGATGGGCTTCTCCACTGGACAAGCTGGCGTAAGGCTTATAAGAAAAAGCCAATGTGCTAGAAGAGTGATGGAAAACAAAAACTTTATATATAACTCATTATATAATAACTATAGTGAATATATAATGAGTGCTACGACCATACAGCTTGACAGCTCAACAGTCTCAGAGCTGAAGAAGACAAAAGAATACTCGCGCCAGACATATGACGAGCTCATAAGCAAGATGCTGCACATATTCCAGAGCGTGAAGAAAAAAAACCAGTACGATGAGTTCCTGCACAAGATACAGCAAGCCAAGATGAAAGAATTATGGGATAACAAGGAAGACGAGGCCTGGGAAAATGCCTAGCTCAGGAGACGTGGTGCTTGCCAGAATACAATTCGTAGACACATATGAGATTAAAAAAAGGCCTGCGCTAGTCCTCTTCGCTGAATTTGACAACATCATAGTTGCAGGCATAACCAGCAACCCTAATATGAAAGGGATTCCCCTGACAAAGAAAGAAGGCGCGCAAAAAGACAGCATCATAAAGCTGAACTACATCTTCACGGTTTCTGAAGCAATGATCGAGAAAACATTATTTACCCTGTCAAAAGAGAAAAAAAAGAAGGTATTTGATGAGCTCATGGAAAAACTCGGAGCTTTGCACAGGGCCTAATAGTAAGATTTATTAATTCTCTTCATTTAATACTTCATCATGCGCTTCACACGTATAACAATTATAAAGAGCACCAGGCCTGAGAAGACTGATGTGAACAAGGAACTGCAATGGTTTGGAGGCAGCCTCGGGCTCTTCAATCTTCGCGACAAGGACAAGTCCTGCTTCAGGATATTCATAGCCCTCATCCATGGAGCAAAGGAGAGCAAGAAATTAACAAGCGACGAGATAGCAACCAGGACCAAGCTCACCAGAGGAACTGTTATACACCACCTAAACCACCTCATGGAATCAGGCATAGTGGTGAGCGACAGGAACAAATATATATTAAGGAAGGACAGCCTGGAAGATGTGGTAGAGCACATCAGGCACGACATGGACGAAGCCTGGGAGAAGCTCATGGAAGTGGCCAAGGACATTGATGACAAGTTAGGGCTGGCATAAAAGCCAGATTTAAAGCGTTAAATTTATATACTTCTGTTGCGATGTTGATTATCAAGAAAAAAGGTGGGTTTTTTCATGCACAAGAATGTAAGATTACTCTTTTTAATATCACTAATTCTTATGATATCCTTATCCCTCCAATCCCAGGTTTCAGTCAGTGCGCCGAGTGATGAATGTTGCAGGCCAGCGGATTGCGGCAATGCCCAGTGCTACAATTGCGACAGTGCAAGCGGTAGTTGTGATCTTTCTGCTCATACAGGGACAGGAACATGCGAGCCAAAGGCAGACGGGACAAGCTGTGGCACTAATAGGGTGTGTTCTGATGGAGCTTGTGTAGCAGCATGCGCTTCAGCTGCTGATTGTGGAGCTTGCAAGACCTGCAGCGCTGACAAGGTTTGCGTGGCAGATAACACCAAGACATGCACAACATGCGCAGGGGGCGATTGCGAATGCAAGAGCGGGTCTTGTGTTGATAAGAGCACTAGCGGTGGTGGCAGTGGCTCTGTTGTTTGCGGAGTGAAGAACGGGGACTGGTACACTTTCTTGGATTCTGGTGGCAATGAATTAGACATGTTTTATTGTTGTCCTATATCTGGTGTTGATATTGATTATAGCGCAAAGAAATATGCAGATACTACTGCTGATCATTGGGATGATTGCGATGAAGGTTATATCGGGTGCGGTTTTGTTAATAGTGAAGATCGCAATGTGAACTTGGATAAGTTAGTATGCTGTAAGGCAACAGGAATTGGTGATCATATTTTTGCTAAAAATCTACACCCTTCTGACGAGGGAGATTCAGAATATTGTGATGCAAATCAAGCAGTTTATAGTATCAGAGGAAACGGCGATGGTGATAATGATGAGATAGAAGTTGCAGGTTGCCGTAATTTGCCTACAGGAATCACTGTAGATGTTAATAATCCCGTACTTTATGATATCGCCACTACAGGTGAAGAAAAGCTGTGCGGTTCAGGCGGTAGCATATGTAATGGTGATGGCACATGCTCTGGAGCTGAGACTTCACTGAATTGCCCTTCTGATTGCGGATGCAATAACAACACTGTTTGTGAAGACATCAAGAGAAAGGAGAACATGACGGAATGCCCTTTTGACTGCGCTCCTTGCACTAATTATACTCTGAGGAATGCTGTGAGCCCATGCCAAAACGCTACTTTCAAGGACAGCAATATACAGCACCCTCAGTGCAGGTGGTGCGCGTCTCCTTTATCCCACGGCTATGAGCCGGGTGACCTTTATCCTTATATTGAGCCTAATCAGGACCCGACGTACCCTGACACGTCAGCCGAGCCTGGGTTTATCTGTGTCAACATCACCAATGACCCTTTTAATTGTGGGGCTTGCGGGTTTATGTCTTTCACCAGTAATAGTTTTATGACTGAGAATGGCCCACCGCCGCTGCACGAATATTATCCTGATGGCGGATTTTGCAGGACTAATGCGCCTTTCTGCGTCTGGGACCCTGCAAAGCCAGCGACAGAGGCTGAATGCCAGGCTTCTGGAAACACATCTTCTTACCTTGCAAGCCATCCCGATGCTAACCCGTATTACAAGGATTACACTGCTGTGTGTAGTGCTGATACTGGCTGCGTGGCTTCTGTGGATGGTGCACCAATTGACTCGTCAATCCTCCCTGCTATTAACAGCAACCAGGCTGATAATTCTGCTTTGGCCTGTGAAAAAATAGCTGGTGCCGGCTCATTTGTGGCGGGCCTTGGTTGCTGTGGTGATGATAAATGCAGGACTCAGGATGCTACTGGCTCTGGCGTGCATGTATGCCAGGTGGACAAGCTATGTGATGGGACAAGCTGGCATGTAGCGACGAATGCTGAGACTGCAGGAGAAGTGTTTGCGCCGCAATCCTGCTTTAACAACCAGACTCCAATTGCTAATATTAATGATGAGTTCGTCAAATGCATTGACACTGATCAATATTATACTTATGCTAGTAAGGCCATGACGGGTGAGATGGGCGGGTGCACTCCGAATGAGACAGAAGCATTGGCAAAGTCCATGGCTAGCCCTGGCGCATCAGAGCTGGCTTTCCTCAACAGGTGCGATGACCAAATTGCTAAATTACAGCAAGAGAGCCCAGGCACAACCAGCTGTGCAACTGACCCGACAAAAGGTGAGGAGGCGAGCGGGACTTGGCCTTATAGCTGCCCTGATAATTACCAGCAAACTGCTTCTGTGCGCGTATATGGGCCTAGCAGCAAATTTGGCACTTGCGGATTACATACTGTTAACTCAGAAGCAATTGGCGCGAGCAGCGCTTATATGGTTTGTTTCATCTCAAGCTCATACGCTGATGCTCAAGGATTCACAGGCATTATTGATGGCGGGACCCGTAGCCTTTCATATAAGTCAAAAAAAGTATATGATTTACTTGGCCAGGATGAAAGAAACATGGATGCCTGGTGCCCACCAGCAGTTACAGAATGGAAAGCATTTAATGGAGGAGGTGATGTTACTGTCCAGTTCAACTCATTAACTCCCTGCCCAGGCATGAAATATATTAACACGCCTATTACATCTGATGCGCGGGGCATAATTCTTACTGGCGTTAATGATATTCCTCGCGCAGCAACAGCTTTGTTCTGCACTAATGGTCCGCAAGTGGACGGCTGGAACAGCGGGATTTACAACCTCGACTTTGTGAGAGGCAACGCAACCATTATGGGAAACGTGAGCAATCACGACTATGCTTGTTATACTGACATGAACCTGCCACCAGCAAATGACCCTGGAACAAGGGCAAGGATAGGAATCTGCTGCGGAAATAAGATAGGAACAGGTGTTTGTGGAGGAGATATCCCTGGGACTCTTTCCACGAGCAAAGCCAGGCTGTATTATTATGGTGATAAATTACCCTGGAACGGCACCACGCTTTACTGCCTGGCAGACGGAAGGTGGAGCGAAGACCTTGATTACAATTACACCCAGGATGCCTGCAATCGAGCTGGCTTCTTTGCCACTGGCAATTACTGCTGCTCAGAAGGCGATGATAACCGAACCTGGCTGAAGGAATCCTACAATGACCTTGGTGGGCCAGGAGGCTGCTTTAAGAGCACAAGGCAGGATAATACTTTTTACCTGAAATATCCTCAAAACCTGACAGGCAAGGAGTACAGGAATGTATTAGTCTACAACGGCAGCTTCCAAGGCTGCGGATTTGACAATTTCTCATTTACCCCTGAGTTCGAGCAAGGTTCAGGTTCTTCTTCTAATGTTCCTTCTTCCCCTGCTAGTCCTTCTTCTCCGAGCGATCCTTCATCTCCCAGCATACCTATTCCAGGCCCTACACCTCCCGACACGCCTCCAACTAGTTATATATGGTATAAAGGCAACACGCACACCCACACTACATTAAGTGATGGCGCTCAGGAGCCTGCGGCAGTTGTTAATTGGTATGACTCCCACGGATATGATTTCTTGGCAATCACAGACCATAATTCTGTAACTCCTGTTGATGGGCTTAGCACGTCTTCCTTTTTAGTTATCAGTGGTTCTGAACTGTCTGTAGCCCGCAATCATGTAACTGCCCTGGGGATTGCAAGTCAGCTCTCAACAGCAACACTGCGCTCGGCAATAACATTTCAACAACAAATTGACCTGGCTTCAAATAACGGCGCCATACCCATTATAAATCACCCTTACTGGTCTTATATAATTGCAACTAATAATAGTCTTAACCTAATTACGAGTACCACAGGGGCGCAGCACATTGAAATCGCAAACATGGGTGTTTTCGCAGCGAGTGATGAAGCAGTCTGGGATGCAGTTCTTTCAACAGGTCGCCAAATGTTCGGCATTGCCAGTGATGACTCTCATAACGTTACCAAAAACTCTGGAAAAGGATGGATTATGGTTAAGGCAGCGTCATTGACCGAAAGCAACATACTAGCCACCATTCGCAAAGGTGACTTTTATTCCAGCACAGGAATAGTATTGAACGATTATGTTGTTAACAAGGCTGCAAAAACAATTACTGTGAATTCTCAAAACGGAGGCACCATTGAGTTCATAGGGAAAAATGGTGTGATTCTGGAAACAGCCAATGCAAAACAAGCAACATATCAAGTCAAAGGGAATGAGATGTATGTTAGAGCGAGGATAACAAATTCTCAAGGTCAGAAAGGATGGACGCAACCCGTGTTCATATCTTACTTTAGCTCACCCACAGGGGGCGTTGTGATGTCTGGAAATTCAATCACTGGCTTTGGCGTAGTGGATGAGCTTCCCTGGGACGATGGGCCTACTTGCGCTCGAGCAAGCTGGGGCTGGGCTTTGGCAGGAGTCGGCGCTGCCGGCGCAGATTATTGCGATGATGATAACATAAACATGATGTATGCGAGGCGCCCACCCCAAGGAGGGCCTTACGCATTAATATGCACAGGGGGCGGCACTGGCTATTTGTTAAATGCAGCAGTAGGCACTTGGAGCGGTGATAATCCTGCGACTTGTAGCAATGATTTACCATCCACTTCAAATAAGATTATAAAAAGAATCCCTTGTGATGGCACCCCAGTCCTGATAACTGAAGCAGAAAGGCTTAGTGCATCTTATCTGGGCGTGTCTGGCAGTAATTCACGAATTCGCTTGTGTGACAAAAGCGCCACCAGCGCATCTGTTGGAGAATCATCTTACTTCTTGCAAAATATTGAGGACTGGCCTAATCCGGGCATTAATTTCACGAGCACCAGCACTTGGAGGACGAAAATGCCTTTGATTAATCGTACGGATTACTGCACCATGTTCAACACGACCCTGGGCAATTATTACTGCTCGTATGCTAATAACTGGACGCTAACGCAGGATAATTTGTCGCATAAGTCAGTGGTGCCTAAGGACTTGTTTGATTATATTAATTTGACTTGGAATCTGACTGGCAGGAACACTTCAGGCTTGCGAAATGCTAGTTGTTGCAGGCCTAGTGAGTGCTGGGACCCGAATGTCAGTGCCTGCATCCCAGAGCAGACTGGTTGGAACGAGTTCATTGTTGTGAATGATACTGTCACGTATAAGTGTTTGGGTGGTAATTGGACTTTGGTATCTGCTGCTAAGAAGACTCCTGATGGTTGTTATATTGGTGCTTGTCCTAATTCTAGCCAGTGCCTGCTTAATATCACAGGCATTGCTGCGGATAATGGCAACCTAAGCGGCAACCCGCAGTGCATTAATTCAAGCCAGTACTTGGGAGATTATCTTTGTGAGAATGGCACATGGAGCACTAGAACTAAGATGCTGGCTTTGAAGCTCACCAGCCTTGTTGGTGCTGGTGATAATTTTGTTTTGATGTGTGGCCCAGCGAAGAACGTGCTGGTTAAGGAGTATAATGTGGGCGCGAGCAATAACTGGTGTGCCTTGAACCTTAATAATCAGAGAATAATCGCGACCACCTTGAACAGCGCATTTGCTGATCAGAGTTCAAATCTTAGTTTTATCTACAACGCGTTGTATCAGACCTTTAACTTCACTCCTTATAGGGATATGGGCGCGAGCTTTGTCACGGCTTGCACTGAGCAGACCAAGGACTTTGACATGTGCGTGGACATAGATGCGAGTGGGCAAGAGCTGCTAAAATTGTATTATGATGATGATTACAAGACTGTAATAATGAGTAACAAAATCGTTAACAAGCTGAAGACTGTTATTAATTGCTCTGCTTTGCCAGGCTGGCTGCAATGGCTGTGCCCGCAGCAGCCTTTGGAGAAGAACATGGCTCAGCTCCAGTTGTTCAACAAGGTGTATGCTGCTAGGCAGGGCAACAACAGGGAAATCTTTGGTGTTGCAGAAGAGACGTGCAACCCGGCAACCCTGGAGAAGAAATGGATGTACACGTTCAACTTGACCGGCTTCACCTCTGCTGACCTGTCATACCTCATCCTGAACCTTGCGGCTGACAACGCCAGCATAAACTATAATAACAAGAATATTTATATCAAGAACCCGAAGCGAGACCCCTGGCTGGCATTAACCATAATGAGAAACCCAGAACAGGAATAAAAAAATAAAATAGAATTTAAGAACTAACCTGTTAAATAGGAAAAGGTGTGTGACTAGTGAAAAAAAGATTTATCATTCTAGGAATTACTGGCGGGCTTTTGAGCAATAAGAGATTATTGATGAGGATTTGCTTTTTACTGATTGGTTTGTTGGTATTGTTAGCGTCAGTTTTTTTCGTTTTTGGAGCCAGGGCAGCAGGGGGGCACTGCTCGTGTAGTAGTGGTATTGGAGAGTGCACGATGTGCCCTAGTTATGACGAAGGAAGATGCACTCCAGGTAATGGTTGTGTGTGGATTGGTGATGATGGTAATGGGGGCGGCGGTGGAAGCTGCGCCGTAGCGAAATTCTGCCCGTCACAAACTACGCCTACTTATTGCTGCGCTTCTAACGAGGACTGCTCAAATGGCCACTGCTGCCGTTCCGGGACAGCATGGACTGGTTCGACATGTGGCAATCCTTGTAATAATGACGCAGTATGTGATCCGGATGAAGAAAATGCTACTTGTGCTGATTGTGGCCTTTGCAATGATGCCAGGAGAAACAATGAGGATTCATGTCAGGGAGGACCCGACCCAGCCTTCACTTCTGAAGCAGCCAACTCCAACTTCAACTCTGAATCTCAGTGCAGATGGTGCCATGATACTAGTGATGCTTATGAGTATGATATACCGTTAACAACAGGTCAAACTTCATGGCCTTTCTGTGTTAATATTACTAATGACCCTTTTAACTGTGGCAAGTGTGGCTTTAACGATCAAGGCATTCAAGACATCCCTGCTGATCAGGCTCACGGTGTGTGCGCTGGAAACCAGCCTTACTGCGCAGACAAAGAATGTCGCAAACCAGGTGAGTCAATTATTGCTGAGTATTTCACAGCATACAAAGCTTCGCACCCCACACTACTTAATCCTTCTTATGTTTATCCGTATGCACATGGTAGAGATGTTTTTGCTCCGGACGAGATTGACAGTTCTGATGCTGCCTGCCGTTCCGGGGGCGGAACCTTGAATCCGGAGTTTGGTTGTTGCGGAGATGGCAAGTGCCGAGTTACTGAAGGAAAGATCTGCCATGCCACGCGCATTTGCGACGGAATAAAATGGCATGACGCGTCATTAACAAGCCAGAACGGAGAAGTCTTTTTAACACCTGAGTGCAGGACCATTTATCCTATTGCGAATATTAATGGTGATTTTATTCAGTGCGTGGATGAAGACCAATTCCAGAATTACCTGATGTGGATGGCAAGAGCAGCTGGCGCTTGTATTCCAGATGAATACGCCGCAGTCATTAATAATTTCCCTCAGTGGCATACAGAAGGCAATCGAATTCCTTGGGAATGGGGTATTCAATATGTATGTCCTGCGGGTCATTATTTGGTTGGCGATGACGCAACTTCTACTGGCAGTAGCGGCGTTGATCAGTGCAGAATCAAGCCCATTAATCCTAAGGTGTCTTCTTCAGGATTTCTGGTTTGCTCTGCCTGGATTGGCGGGGATAATGCAGATCTTTTCGGGTTTGCGACCATGGGTAATGCTGGTTATACTGGTGGTACGAGTATCGCCGGATGGTTTACCAACCCGGCCGGCGGTGAGCATAACATACCTTTGTGTCCTGCGCCCATCTCCCAGTGGGATGGAGTATCCACCACAGTCCCTATTCTGGCCTGCCCAGGCAAGATTCCGGTCAGTGTGCCTGCAGGCAGGATTACACTCATGGTGTACGGCTCTAATGCTGGCAAGCGGTTTGCTATTTTCTGCTCTGATAACCCTGCATTAAAGATAGATTCGACATTGGATTTCATGGGCTATGTCAAGGGCAATGTCTCATACATGGGTACTGTTATCAATCACGACTATATGTGCTATACTGATTCGACTATTAATCCGTCGCCAGATTATTCAAGAGCCAGGATTGCCATTTGTTGCGGCGCTGATAAAGGCTGCAGCAATATTCCAGGGACTTTAAGCTCAAGCGCCGGTGCAAGATTATATTATTACGGAGACAAGCTGCTGCAGAATGACATATACCTTTATTGCTTGACAAACGGGAGCTGGAGCAAAGACCTTGATTATAATTCCACGCAGGATGCTTGTGAGAGGGCAGGCTTTTTCAACACAAGCCGTTATTGCTGCTCAGAAAGCCATGATAACATAACCTGGCTGAAGGAATCCTACAATGACATTGGAGGGCCAGGAGGCTGCTTTAAGAGCACAAGGCAGGATAATACTTTTTATCTGAAATATCCTCAAAACTCAACAGGCAAGGAGTACAGGAATGTGTTAGTCTACAACGGCAGCTTCCAAGGCTGCGGATTCAATACATCATACTTCGCGCCTGAGTTCACCACAGGCAATCCAGGACCATGCAATCTGAGAGCAAGCCTCACCCAGCAATGCCTTGAGAGCATTGAGGATTGGCCGAACCCTGGTATTAATTTCAAGAGCACCAGCACTTGGAGAACTCAGAAGCCTTTGATTAATCGTACTGATTACTGCACCATGTTCAACACGACCCTGGGCAATTATTACTGCTCGTACGCTAATAACTGGACTTTGACGCAGGATAATTTGTCGCATAAGTCAGTGGTGCCTAAGGACTTGTTTGATTATATTAATAAGTCCATGATTGCTGCTGGCAGGAGCACTTCTGGTTTGAGGAATGCTAGTTGTTGCAGGCTTAGTGAGTGTTGGGATCCGAATGTCAGTGCTTGTATTTTTGAGCAGACTGGTTGGAACGAGTTCATTGTTGTGAATGATACTGTCACGTATAAGTGTTTGGGTGGTAATTGGACGTTGGTATCTGCTGCTAAGAAAACTCCTGATGGTTGTTACCTTGGCGTTTGTCCTAATTCGAACCAGTGCTTGTTGAATGTTAGTGGCATTGCTGCGGATAATGGCAACCTAAGTGGTAATCCGCAGTGCATTAATTCAAGCCAGTACTTGGGAGATTATCTTTGTGTGAATGGTTCTTGGACTACGAGGACTAAGATGCTTGCTTTGAAGCTTACCAGCCTTGTTGGTGCTGGTGATAATTTTGTATTGGTGTGTGGCCCGGCGAAGAACGTGCTGGTTAAGGAGTATAATGTGGGTGCGAGCAATAATTGGTGTGCCTTGAACCTTAATGGTCAGAGGATAATCGGGACCACTTTGAACGGAGCATTTGCCAGCCCCAATTCAAACCTCAGTTTTATCTATGATGCCCTGTACCAGGCTTTTAATTTCACGAGTTACAGGGATATGGGCGCAAGCTTTGTCACATCCTGCACTGAGCAGACCAAGGACTTTGACATGTGCGTGGACATAGATGCGAGTGGGCAAGAGTTGTTAAAGCTTTATTATGATGATGATTACAAGACTGTAATAATGAGCAACACTGCTGTGAGCAGGCTCAAGACGATTATTAACTGCTCTGCTTTGCCAGGCTGGCTTAAGTGGCTGTGTCCGCAGCAGCCTTTGGAGAAGAACATGGCTCAGCTCCAGTTGTTCAACAAGGTGTATGCTGCCAGGCAGGGCAACAACAGGGAGATATTCGGCGTTGCAGAAGAGTTTTGTGAGCCCGCCACGATGGGTAAGAAGTGGATGTACACTTTTAACTTGACAGGCTTCACCTCTGCTGACCTGTCATACCTCATCCTGAACCTTGCGGCTGACAACGCCAGCATAAGCTACAACAACCAGGATATTGACGAGAACATTTATATCAAGAACCCGAAGCGAGACCCCTGGCTGGCATTAACCATAATGAGAAACCCAGAACAGGAATAAAAAAATAAAGAGTATTGAGCCAAGGATTACTTCTTTTTCTTCTTCACTGCTTTCTTCTTGTAATCCTTATAAGGCATCTCCACAAGGTTTTCCTTTACCCGGATGACCTTGACGTGCCTGTCCTTCCTGAAGAAGGCAAGGTAAATTATCTCGAGCAAGCCAATGGTGTTGAAGATGAAGAGGACGATGAACCACACCACCTGGTTGTTCTTTCCTGCCTTCCAGAGCGCAATAGCCTTCCAGATAGAAGACCAGACTGCTATGACCAGGAACAATATCATGATTTCTGGCGTTATGTAAATTGTGCTCACCATGCTTAATCACCCCTATTTTTTCTGTATTAAGGATATAATCAAACTCTTGGGAGTGGAAGTTTAAAAATTTTATTATTCTGTCAAAGAATTAGTCAAGCATGTGGCTCTTGGCATTAACAATGAACAAGGCGCTCACAATAATCATGGGCAAAGTGATGGTGCCGATAACATTCTCCTGGATGTAAACCCAGCCGATAAGGGTGTAAATGAGCGCCAGGATAGCAAATATCAGGCTTGCCCTCCTCGGCTTGTCCCAGCTCAGGAAGACAGTGCAAATAATCACCAGCCCGGGCAGCAAAGCACTCAATAGCTGCCATGTGCTAAAGCCAGGCCGCAAGTCAAATAGCATGGTCAAGAAGAAAAGCCCGACAATCAAGGCGAGCATCCTGGGAGCATAATGGAATATGTGATGATGAATCTTTGTATTCTGACTAGCCATCTTAAATCACTTCTTCTCCCTCACCCCCTTTCAACTCATTATAAAACACATTAATATTTAAACCTTTGCAAAAAAACAAAAAACAAATATGGCAGGGCATGAAATAAAAAAGCCCGGAATAAGAAAAGATAAAATAAGAAAAAAATAAAAAATTTATTACACTTATTCCTCTTCGCCAAGCAATTCGTGGTGCTTAGGCCTTCTCGGCCTTGTCACAGCGATTATCACCAAGAGGATGACTAAGAGTACGGCAAGCACGGTCAGCACTGTTCCTAGTGTGCTTGGCTTCTTCTCACCACCAGCCTTCTCCTCGGTTGTCGTTGTCTTGTTTTCTCCGGTTGGCTGCCCTGTTGCTGGTTGCTCTGCCGGAGGCTGCTCCGCAGGCTTCACTGTGGGCATGGTTGGTGGCTGCGTCGGTGTGGTCACCGGTGTTTCTGCGCTCTTCTCCCCGATGGCGAAATAGCTGAGCCCGGGCGTCTCTGCCTCGTAATAAGCGTACTTGGTGTCTGAACTTAAGAAGGTGGTCTTCAAGTCATTCCATGCATCATTAGCAAACCTCTTGAGAGCAATATTCTTCTCATTCACTCCATTGCTCAGCAGCCAGCTCTGGCTCACCTGGAACTTCACCTTAATCATTCCATTAACATTGTCATCAACCAGGTTCTTCTTGGTTATGGACAAGTACCTGAACACTTTGCCAGTGATGGTCTTGGTCACGCTTGCAGGCTTGCCTGCCAGTTTCTCAATTGCTATCTCCACGCTCTGGGCGGGGTTGTTCACAGTGATGGTTATCTCCTTTATGCCGAAGTCATCATTGCTCACCTTCATGATAGCGGCTGAGCCCGGAGTCACCTGAGTCCAAGTCTGGGACGCGCTGGGATTACCAGGAGTAACTCCTCCGCCACCTCCTCCGCTGCTACCTCTGTGCTCAGTCACAGATACTGTTATGGAGCCTGTTGAGTTGCTAGTGTTCATGTTATTGCCAGCAACGTCTCTGCAAGAGATATAGTATGGGCCAATTGTGCCGTCTGCAGAGTAGTCTATTGTGAATGTGTGGCTTGAGGTGCTGTTGCCGCTCATTGAGCCAAGGACATCTGTTATGTTCGTGGCATTGAACGCGCTTCCTTTGTACCAGCAGGTTGAGTTCTCATCAGTCGTTGCTGTAATGGTTGCTGTTCCTGTGGTTGTTGAGGATGATGTGCCAGTAGCTGTTGGGGCGGATGTTATCGTCGGAGCAGTCCTGTCAATAACCAGGGTCTGGGAGCTGCTGCTTCCAAGATTGCCAACATCATCAGTGCAATTCACTTTCAAAGTATAGTTGCCTTCTGCCAATCCAGTAGTCGAATTAATAGGTATAATCGTGGCTGTGTTGTTCAATACAGTTGAATTAGTGCCTGGCAAGCTGTCATTTACAAACAGGGTGCAGCTGGCGCTTGGGCTCAGGCTGTCATTGAAGGCGAAGGTGATGTCTGTTGTGTTGTCATAGACGTGCTGGCCGGCTGTTGGGCTGTTAATAGTAACAGTCGGGCCTGTTGTGTCAATCTTCACGCTGATTGTTGTACTGCTCTTGCCAATGTGGCTGGTGCCATCAGTACAATTCACATACACAGAATAAGAGCCATCACTCTGAGCAGTGCTTGTAAGCACAGTGTTGGTTTTATTAATCACGCTCGCATTATTAGCAACGCTTGCATCATTGAAGTACAAGCTGCAATCAGCAGTTGAGCTGACGCTGTCAGTGTAGTTGAAAGCAATGGATGTGGTGTTGTCGGTTGTGTTGAAGCTGGAATTCAGCAAGCTTACAGTTGGTGCGCCTGTATCAATATTAATTGTTCTTGCTGAGCTTGCCACCTCAATATTCCCTTTGGCACAATCTATTCTCCAGCTATGGTTTCCTTCTGCTAAGGTGGTATTCGCTGTAATAGTTGTTGGCGTGTTATTCGTAACAGAGGAGTTAATGCCATAACCAGTGCTGTCTATCACAAGCTCGCAGCTTATTGTGGCGCTCGGCGAATAAGTGTAGTTGAAAGTGAAGTCAGGCTGGTTGTCTGTGGTCAAATTCCCTTCGCTTGGTGACATGAGGTTGATGTTAAGGTTGTAGAGTGATACTGACAATGTCAAGGCCACATTAAGGTCTGTTATGTTATAGGTGATGTTCAGGTTGGTTTCAATGCTGTTCTTATAAACATTCAGCCCGTACCTGTGTGCTGTGCTCTCACTGCCATTGAAAAATGTGAGGTTATAATCAGCCTGTGTGGTCGAATTAGTTCCATTATACTCATAATCAGTGCCATTATACCATGAAATGTTCACAGAAGATACTGCACTGCCATTAACATCAAGCGTGGTTATTGCGATGTTGTGCAAGTTCTCGCTAATGGTGAAGTTCTCATTGGTCACATTAAAGTAAATTGTACAGAAGCTTACGCAAACATAGTCATCATCATCAGCAGTCATGGTCAGGTTGCCTATTGTTGTTGTCTGCACTGTCGGCCCTATTCCTGAGAAGTGCGGTATTTGAAGCCAGGCTATTCTTCTGCCTACATTGATGTAGCAGTTGGCTGTGTCATCAGTAGTGCTGCATGGCATGCCGCCGGCTGTCTGGTTGAACCAAGAAAGGTTGAAGCCCTGGTAATCAGATGGAAGGTCTGATGTGGAGTTGGGTGTGCCGTTGGCAACAACAGCCCATATGGCGTTCCAGTCCTCGTCGTACAGGTTCTGCAATAGTATGCTCACAGGAGCGGACAAATCCGCTTCCTCGCCCAGCGGTATGCCTATTAGGACTTCGTCATAAATCTCCGGGCCTTGGCTTCCGAAGCGCCAAGCCATGTCCAGGCTGCTGCCCTGCTCGCTGTTGTTCGCATTCTCGTCGAACAATGCGTCAGGCGGGCCAGAAGCCATCAGGTCTACGTTCTTGTAATGCACTGTGATGTTGTTGCTCTGCTTTCTCATAACCATGCTTATCTTTCCGCCTCCAAGCACTATCTTGAAAGGGTCGAACTGCGTCATATTCTTCTCCTCGCCCTGCGGGAACAAGGAGCACGCACTCCTATTATAATCAGGCACGTCGCACTCAGCAGATGATTTTATCATGTCAATGAACAAGTCCATGAATTCTTCTCCTTCAGGGTTTTTGGGCTGGAACTGGGGCGAGAGGTTGACCTCCAATGCGCCTGTGGCCACTTCTGCTGCTGTGAAAGAAGTTTTTTTCGGAGCATTATTCTTGGAGTAAATGTTCATCTCTTCCACGCCTATATCATCAGCAGCCAGCAGCGGAATCATGAATGTGCCGTTGTCCTGGTCATTATTAACATCCTGCATCCATGAGAAGCTTGGGCCGCCGATGCTTGTATAATCAACAATGGTTTCTGTGAAAGCATTATCACTTATTGGGCCTCCGCTCTCATTATTGACCTGCACACTCACCTTCTTGACAGTAATGTTCTTATCCTCGTTACCCTGTAAGGTTATGTCTGACTCTGTTCCTGGCAAGGTGTAAAGCGTGAAGTTGAAATCAGCCACTGATTCATCAGAGAAATTCAGGCTTATATTCCTAAATGCCCCGTAATAATCACTACCGTTCCTGGCGACCACAAACAGCATTATGTCTGTAGTCATTACTGAGCCTGGCAGGGTGATGTTGTAGAATCCTGTGCCTGCTTCAAAAACATCAGTTTCAGGAGTGTCTCTCCATGCGCTCATGTTGTGCGGCAAGGGATGGCCTTGGCCTATCATGTTGCCTGGCTCAATAAGGTAAGCTATGATGTTGAACTCGTCAAAGCCTGCGCTTCCGCCCTGCAAGGCATAGCCGCTTACCCATCTCCACTGTTCTGTGGTGTTGAACATTATGTCAACATGTTTTGGCGTTGGGTAATCGCTTATATTGTTGAGGTCATAACTCACAGGGAAGCTCATATCAGGGTATAGCATGATGGAATAATTCCTGTCAGCAGGGACGTATATTGTAGCCTGGCTTACTGAGCTGTCGAATTCCTCTGCTATTGGATAGCCAAGCTTCACGTCCTTAACCATGTACCTGAAAGTCTTCTCTGTGGTGTAGAGCAGCTCTACCTGCGTGATATTAGGCGGAGCCGGCTCTGCTGAGGCATAGAACCATCCTGCTGCGCCTGAGCCATTGTTCTCCAACCCTTCTATGCTGGAGGAAACATTCCAGTACTCGTCCATCTTGCAGTCAAATCCATTTATCAGGTAGCAAGGTTCTATCATGTACTGGCCTGAGTTGTTAAAGCCAATAAACCAGTTGCCGTTTGAGAAAGCCAATTCTCCAGGAGGATAATCAGGCATGGCTATATTGTCCAGCCTGGCAAAGCTCATATTAAACCTGTCAACAGTAGTAATCGGATCGCCAGCAAGGACCAGTGCCATGATGTAGAATTCAGCATTGCCCTCGTCATACTCAATGCTGCTGAGAGTGATGTAATTGCAAGGCCCGCCGCCATCGCATGTTATTGGGAAGCCTGCTTCGAAATTTAATGTTCCTGCAGTCACGTTTTCATAATATCTTAATACAGTTGTGGAATTAGCAAAATACCAGAATCCAGGGGTGACGTACTCTACATCAATTATGCCTGGCATTGTCATTTGATATGATGTGTTAAATGTGAAGTCAGGATTAAGCTTGACTAGGAATCCTGTCGTATTAACATAGGCCCACAGTTGAGAGTCACTATCCCATTCCAATCCTAACAGGTAATCACTAGCATCCCAGCTTCCAAGCTCGTCCACGCTTCCGCTCGCCTGCGCCCTGCCTTGCGCAGTAATATTAATAGTGGCTCCTTCCTTGAGGTAAAAGTCTACCGGGCTGATGCTTTGAACCTGTTGAGCAGGGAGTTGTGGCAATGAGGGCCCGATATAATCAACATTCAAGCCATTAAAATGCCTGAGCACTGGCCTATAACTCCAGGAATCATTATAAGGCATGCTTAAGTTAAAAAACCCTGATGCATTGGTCATGGTCCAATTAATATGAACTGGAGTGGGAGGGCCATCCATTTGGGTCATATCGTAAGCTATTAATGATACATTCGTATTACTGACCGGTCCTTTTGTAACATTGTAAGCATAGCCAAAGAACTGGAAAGCGCTTACATTGAAAGCCAACAGCATTGACAGAACCACTAACACATAGAATAGTTTTTTCATTCTCACTTCACCCTCTTCTTTCTATTTTTATTAGCAAATCTTTCTTTTTAATATAATTTAATAATAATGATAAATAATAGTTGCATAAATAATAATTATATGATGTGAACAGGGAAAAAGGTGTATATAAAACTTTTGTTTTTGATTTTTTGAGAATGGAGAAGGGTAAAAAAAGAAAAGACAGCAAAAAGGCAATAATAAAAGAAAAAACATGGAAGATTAGAAAAGAAAAAAATCTTTATTACTCTTCAAGAGTCTTGAACTTATGATGCCGCTGAAACAGCTTAATCTTCGGCAGCTTAGGTATTTTTCCTCCCCCAGTAACCCATGCTATTATAATGAATATTACTACGATGATTATCACCATGGTCAGGACGGTTCTCACAGTATCAGGCTTCTTCTCCTCTGCTACTGGCGGCTGCTGCGCCTCGGGCTTCTTCACAGGTGCTGGGCAGTCAGCATTGCACGTAGCAGAAGTCTCGCTGCCCTCGCATACCTTGTCTCCGCAAACAATAGGAGCGACTTTGAGAGTCCGGGGATCAACTTTGCCTTGGCCTGAGGAGTCAAAGTAGATTAGTGTGCCGAAGTTCAGGTTAGCGCTTCCAGTCATTATCTTGTAGGTTATTGTTGCTGTGCTGGCCGTGGGCGTGAATGACCATCCGAACCTGTTAGTGATTGTCCTTGTTTTTATCTCAGAATTGCTTTCCTTGGCTCCTGTTATTGTCCAGCTGGTTATTTTAATGCCTTGAGGGAGTTCTTCTTCAATTGTGAAGAGCTCGTTTGGCTTGGCATTGGTTATTATTAGTTTGATAGCTGCTTCCTTGTTAGGCTCTGCCCTGGCTGGCAGCTCCCTTGTCACGCTGGCAGCTGCTGCTATGCTTATGAGTAGTAATGAAGCCAGCAGGTAACTTATTGTTTTCTTCATCTCCTTACCCCTTTACTTGCTTTTTGTGTAAAACTCTCTTATAGTATCAATGATTTCAAACTGTGTGAGTGTTGACTTGCCCTGGAAGAAGGCTCTTATCATGTCAATGATTGTGAAGGCTGTGAGCTCCTCAGTTGCGGCTTTGGTGCCTATGGCGAAGTAGCTGAAGCCAGGGCTTTCTGCCTCAAAGCTGATGAAGTCGCCCTCTGTGCTGAGGATTGTTGTTGGCAGGCTAGTCCATTTCCCATCAGCATACCTGTTAAGAGCTATGTCTTCTGGCTTCAAGCCATTCTGTTCTAGCCAGCTCTTGGGTACTGTGAACTTGATCTTTATTGGGCCTGCAAGGTTAATATTAACTGGAGTGATCTTGAGGTATCTGAAGATTTTGCCCAGCCCGCCTATCTCAATGGTGGCTGATGGCCTTTCTGAGAGCTGCTCTATGAGTATCTTAGCATCATCAGAACCTTCGTTCACATTAAATGTTATCTCATCAATTCCAAAGTCGTCATTAGTAATCTTCATTGTATGCGTTCCTGGAGTCAGCTGGTCCCAGGTCTGGCTGGTGGACGGGGGGGTAGGTACTCCTCCTCCGCCTCCTCCGCTGGAGGATGAAGACGCCTTCACACTAAAGGTTATGGTGGCGCTGGCTTCGTTATCATTGACATCGATGCATGTCACATAATATGTATAGTCATGATTAGAGCTCACAGAAACAGTTGCTGTGTGGTCTGTAGTATCATCAGTAAAGTTATTAGTCATGTTGCCGTAGTTGATATTATTAGTGGAATACCTGCAGCTCGCGCTCTCATCAGTGGTCACTGACAAAGGTACTGAGGTTGTTGATGAGCTGTATTCTGTGCCATCAGGAGAAGCGTCGCTAATCACAGGCGCAGTTGTGTCATTCATCAAGTATCTCCACGTCAAGCTGGTATTAGTGGTGCCTGCTTCGTCAGTGCAACTGATGTTCCAAGTGACATTACTATTCTCCACGCTGACCAGGTAGCCTGCATCTACAGAGCTGTCAACAGAGGCATTATTAACACCAGTGAAATTTTGATTTCCTGGATTACTGCCTCCCCATGCAAAAGTGCAGTTGAAAGTGTCGCTTAGCGAGTCAGTCACATTGTAGTAATGGTTTGGCGTGGTTGATGTGTTAATAGTTGTGCCATTAGCAGGAGATATCAGCTTTACAACAGGAGCTGTTGCGTCAATGATGATATGCCTTGCAGTGCTTGCTCCTGTATTGTTAGCCTTGTCATAGCAGGTAATATTCCAGGTTTGATTCCCGTCTGGAATGCTCGCATTTGCAGTCAGGGTTGCTGATTGTGCATTGGTGAGCGAGGTATTAACGCCATAGGCAGTTGCTCCAACATATAAGATACAGCTATTCATGGTCGGGCTAAGGGTATCATTGGGCAGGAAGGTGAATGTTGGCGTGTTGTCATTGGTTAGAGTCTCATCATCAGGGCTGGACGCGGTTACTGTGGGCGCGGCAGTGTCTATGCTAATCGTCCTAGTAGCATATCCTTTATTGGCAACGTCGTCTGCGCAAGTTACATTCAATGTGTAGTTCTCATAATTCGCCAATGTTGAGTCCACAGTAATCAAAGTCGCTGTGTTATTCTGCACGCTAGCATTAGTGCCACGGTAAGTGCCATTAATAATCACGCTGCAATTAGCAGTCGGGCTTTGGCCATCAGTGTAATTGAAGTTAATGCCGGGCGTTGCATTATTGAGCCATGCATTAGCTGCTGGGCTAATAATAGCAACTGATGGAGTGCCGTTGTCGATCTTCACAGTAATCGGAGTGCTTGACGCCAAGTTATTTGCCAAGTCAGTGCAGTTCACATTGACTGTATAAGTTCCAGGGCCCATAGCTCCTGTTGTGATAGAGGTGTTAGTGTTATTCTGCACACTGGCATTAGTGCCAACATTTCCGCCATTAAAGTACAAGGTGCAGCTAGCATTCGGGCTCAAAGCATCATTGTACTTGAAGTTGATTGTCGGAGTTGTTGAGCTCGTGTTAAAGCTTGCAGTATTAATTGTGGCTGTTGGCGCATGAGTGTCAACTTTTAATGTCTGAGCAGCGCTTCCTCCTTCATTATTGTAATTGTCAGTGCAGTTAACCTGCAATGAATAGCTGGTGCCATCAGCCAAGGCAGGGCCAATTTCAATTACAGTCGCAGCATCATTGATAACACTATCATTCTCGCCGTATGCTACACCGCCAATGTATACTATACAATCAGCAGTTGGGCTCAAAGCATCTGTAAAGTTGAAAGTTATTAGTGTAGTATTATCATTAGTCCAAGCACCTGCGCTTGGGGAGCTAATCTTTACAATTGGAGGCGTTCCGTCCACTGTGAATCCTATGCTTGTTGAGGCATTGTTGCCAGGCTCTGCTCCTCCATAATCCCATGCAGTGGCTGTAATGGTGTGCGTTCCGTTTGATAAGGCTGTGATATAGCTGCAGGTGACATTCTCAGAGCCATTCGAGGCTGGGGTGCAGTTGAAATCGTTGAGCTCTGATGACCATGTGCTTTCGACTGCGTCAACCAATATACTTACCTTGCTGACCTCTGAGCCTGTGCCATTAGCAGTCACATTAATAGTCAATGCTCCTGTGGTGCCAAATATGTCCCCATTATCAGGGTAATCAATAGCCACAATAGGCGTAACATTGTCAGTCACGTTGTAGCCTGAGAAGCCTGACACTTCAAACGTCAGGTTGCCTGTGATTACTCCAAAGCTTGCCTCATAGCCATTTGTAACCCAATCCTGGGAAACAATTCCTCCGCCGGTGTCTGATATAATGTTAGGCTCTGTTGTGAAAGGCAGGTGAGACAAGATTATGGTTGATGTAGTGTTCAGCTCTGCAAAAAAGGTGCTGTTCACATATATTCTTGAATTTCCCCAGGATAGCGGGGGAGTTATCTCGAATTGTAATGCTTCTGGCAGCATTCCAAGCTTGGCTCCTACTGCAGGGCTGCCAAAGTTTAATGAGGCAAAGTTAAACAACACCATCCTCTTGAAGTCATTCAAGCCTGGTGGGGCTCCTGGCTCTTGGCAAGTCATGTTCACCTCTATATCTATTGTAAAGTTAATATCATTGAAATCTAGCTCCTGGCTTAAATTCGTTGTTCCACTGCCGAACCTAACACAGGTCTCATTCATTGTCATGACTCCGAAATCTTCAAGGTTCACAATCGCGAATGCAGGCATGCAATTATCCTCGTCCTCGCTAGTGCAAGGCATTGCAGGCCCGTCAGTTGACTTGTTGTACATGAATTCATCTGAGTTGCCTTCATTGTCCTCTGTAATGAAGTAGACGCTGAAGCTGGCGACCTGCCCGTCACCCTGGCCAATGCCAGTGAGATAATCGCCAATCATATCACTATTAAATAGATCCAGGGTGCAGTCACCCTCCCAAAGGCCAGTGGTTGCGTTCTCAACTAAGACCAATAAGCCATCGCAGGTGCCTGCGGATGGGAATTCGCCAATCTCTGAAAGGTTTGCAGTCACTGAAGCAACTCCTGACTCGTTATCAGTGGCGTTCACAGCAAAGTAGATGGTCCTCTCAGCAGGCGAGTAGAATATGTCGCTGTTAGTTGTGAAGTTCTTGGGGTTAGGAAGCTGAATAGGCTCGCCAGATTGGGTTGTATCATTCCAGTCCAAGGTGTCCCACCAATTGAAGATGATCTGGGGAGCAGTGGTGTCTACGATTATGTTGATGCTCTGGGAATCAGAGGTGAACACGGCTGAGTTATTCATGATGGCGTTAAGCGAGAAGTCAAGGCTTCCAGGGGCGAACACGCCAGTGTCGAGGGAGATGGTATAGTTCAGGATGCCTGGGCCTGTAGCAGCGTAGCCATAGCCATAATCATAAGGAGTTCCGCTGAAATTGAAATCCAGGTTGCCGGCAGCATAGTCAACAGTGTTTTCATCAGGAGTGATGGTAATGCCATCGCAATCACCAGGGGTGAGAATAGTGCCATCGGCGTCGAAATAGCAAGTAATGCCATTAGAGAAGTTGATGCTCAGGTTGCTGATGGGCACAAGCTCGTTCGCAACGACTTCCACAGTAGCTGTGAAAGTGACCAGGTCCCCTTGCAACGGGTTTGCATCTGAAAGATCGCCCAAGGTCAGGTCGAAGGCAGTGGCTGGCCCTGATAGCAGAAGCAGCACAATGACCACAGCCGTTATAATTATTGCTATTATTTCTCGTGAATGGGCTCTTTTGTTAATCCCGAAAATGAAATTATGTTTCATTATGTGTTCATCTCAAATATGCTCTAGATTAAAATTTACCTTAGGTTTTATCTTCACCCACCCTTATCTTTACTCACCCCTTTCAGAGCCTTAAAAATGTTAATACTATAGTTAAACATTAAAATTATATATCATATTATATAAACTTTTCGTTCCTTCTCACGAGTGAAAACTACTGAAAGCGATTTTTAGGGGTTTTGCCTAATGCAAAGCTTTTTTAAGGACTTGTTTTTTACCAGGGCAGAGTTGAGGATTATCATGATTAGGCAAGCAAAGGGTTTGTTGTTGAGCTTGAGCATAGGGTTAGTGCTGCTCTATATTTTTGCATTATTGAATAGCCCGTTATTGTTTCCAGGCCTGCGCGAGAGAACACTTACGTTCCTCATCCCTATTGTTATCCTGACTATAATCGCTTATGCAGATTTTATAAAATCAGCCCTTTTTTTGCTTTTATTCTCTTTTGGTGCCTTGGGACTCTTTATTCTCGCATTTCACACTTCTTTATTTGGATTTCTGAGCTATGAGTCGCTTGCAGTGTTCTTCATCATGGCAGGCATAATTTTCTATGGCTCTGGCATTGATTCGCGTTATATGGTTCTTCCAGCATTGTTATTATTATGGCTTTGCCCTTTTCTTTTACTCTATAAGTTTAGTGCTGCTGCTGAGGCTGCGGCAATCTATGCGTTTTATTTCCTGGTAATCGGAGTAGCCCTCCAATTTGTTGCTTTGAGAAAAGAACCCAAGATAAAGCTAGCTTTTGAATCTGCGGCAATAGTCTTCTTCAGCAAGTGGAACCTCTTTGTAGGGATTGCCCTAGTTATATTATATGGCCTGGCAGTGCTTATTGGGTTGCCTCCTTGGATTCGTGTCCTCGCAATCTATTTTGGCACAATCCTTGTTATAGGTTACTTTTTTAAATACTTGGGCTTCTCTAAAGCAAAAAAAGTGAATACTAAAGTGAACACTAATGAGAAAACATATCGAAAAACTTCTAAATAAGGATGACGGATTATTACGCGCAGGAATGATTTTCCTCTTCGGCTCGGTATTTACTGCACTTGCGAATTATCTTTATCAAATCTACATGGGCAGAACACTCGGGCCTGAGCAATACGGCGTCCTTGGAAGCCTTTTTGCAATAATATATATTGTGCAAATCAGCGCAGGAACAGTAACAACAGTCGTTTCGCATTATACTTCAACCTATTATGCGCGCAAGGATTATGGCCGTATCAAGGCATTGGTGAAGAGCAGCTTCAAATACATCTCTTTCATTTCAGTGATAGCCTTAGCAATATTTATCCTGTTGACGCCAGCCATTGCATCGTTCCTGCACCTGGACAGCCGCACAGGCCTTGTCCTTGTAGGGATTTTAGGCTTCATGAGCCTCTTGACAGGCATATTATCTGGCTGTTTGAATGGCTTGCAAAGATTCTTCTATCAAAACATCATAAGTGTACTCAGTGCCGGAATTAAGCTCGGGCTCGGCATCCTGTTCGTTATGCTGGGCTATGGCGTGGCAGGCGCCCTGGGAGGAATGATATGCGCAGGGGTAATTGCATTCATTATTGGCTTGTTTTCCTTATTGAAGCTGCGGCATGCAAAGCCACGCAAGATTCACCGCATGGATGTCATAAAATATGCCTTGCCAGTGCTAATCACAGTTGTCATTCCTGCATTCCTGATTACCCTTGATATACTGCTTGTTAAGCACTTCTTCTCAGCCCACGATGCCGGGCTTTACACTGCAGCAAATGTGATTGCAAAGATCGTCTGGTTTGTTTCAGGATTCCTTGTGGGCGCAATGTTTCCCAAGGTCGTGTATTTGCATGCACGCCAAAAAGAAACTCTTCACGTCTTCAAAAGCGCCCTGCTCTACACCGCACTAATTGCGACAGGAGTGTCGCTCGCATATTTCTTATTCCCGAGCTTTATTGTGAAATTATTTTACGGGAGCGCCTATAACATTTCCAGCCTAATAGGCTTCTATGGGCTTGCATTCGGCTTTTTTGCGCTGAATCAGCTGCTGGTAATGTACAATCTTGCGCTGAAGCAATTCAGGTTCATCTATTATGTTGTTGGCGCGATTGTTGCTGAGGTTGTGCTGATTTATTTCCTGCATGCCAGCCTGCTAATGGTAGTATTTGATGTTCTGGGAGTGCTTGCAGTGCTCTTCGGACTTTTGTTCTTTGAGACGCTGGGAAAAAAGAATAAAGCATATAAATAAACGCATGAATATATCTTTAGGGGGCTGGGTTTGATATGTATTCCAAGAAGCTAAGCATAATTATACCGGCATATAAGGAAAGCAAGACCATAGGGGCTAATCTTGAAGCGATTAGGAAAAAGCTTGCTGGAATAATTCCTGATTACGAGATCATTGTTGTGATTGACGGAAAAGTTGATGACACTTATTCTAAAGTGAAAAAGGCAGCAAAAAAGGTTGGCGGCATCAAGATAGTGTCCTATGAAAAGAATCATGGGAAGGGCTTTGCGCTTAAAAGGGGCTTTGCAGCTTCAACAGGCGAATTAATATTGTTCCTTGATGCAGACGGGGATATTGACCCTGTGCAGCTAAAAAGGCTGTACCCTTATATGAGCGCCGCAGACCTGGTTATAGGAAGCAAAAGGCATCCATTCTCAAAAACGCATTACCCGCTCACCAGGAAAGTGTTATCCTTTTGTTACTCTGTCTTTATCAGAATCTTCTTCGGCCTTAAATTACGGGACACCCAGACCGGCATAAAATTAATGAAGCGCGACATGCTAAAAGTCATCATGCCGTTCATTCTAGTCAAGCGATATGCTTTTGACCTGGAACTGTGCTTCCTGGCGAGCAAGCACGGCTTTCGGATTGTGGAGGCTCCCATAGAAATCAACTACAAGTTCTCAGGCAGCGGAATCAACGCAAAGGCTGTGCGCAACATATTCGTGGACACACTGGCAATCTGGTACCGCTACCACATCCTGAGATATTACCAGAATAAATATTATCAGACTAAAAAATGAGCATGCCTATCGTTTTGGCGGCTCCAACAAAATGACCATCTGCTTCATAATTTGAGTTTCTGCAAGCTTCCTTAGCCCTATCTGCTTATTCAGCCTTTTCTTCGAGCTTTACTATGCTTTTCTCTATTGCTCGCCTTGCTTTGCTTCTGCCTTTTCTCTAGTTTATCATAATACTTTTCTCTTAGCTTGTCGATTTCATTCATGATCGGGATGTTCAGGCCTTGTTCTTCCAGGATGTCAAGTCTTTCTCCAATCCAGGTTATCCAGACGTCTCTGCCATGGTGTTTGATTTGGTGTTTCATCTCAGCTATCACAGCATTCCAATCAAGCCCTTTTTTTATGAGTTCAATGCAGTCAGCGATGTCTCCTGCTCTCTCGGTCATTGTCTTGAAAAGGAACACATCTTCGTTTGAACATAGGGAGACATTAATTTTTTCAATGGCAATTATTTTCTCTGATCTCTTAATCATTTTCCTGGAAAGCGAGAATTGCGAGCACACTTTCTTATGAAATAAGTCAACCTGGAATTCGCCTCTTATTAGTTGGTAGGTGAGGTCAAAGTGCTTATACACAGCAGTCACTTTTTTGGCTTTGAACCCGATTTCTCTTAATGCCTTGTTGGCTTCTTCAAACTCATTCTTGCTGTTGGCTACTAAGTCAAGGTCTTTTGTTGCTGCTTTCATGCCTCTTAGCAGGAGAACGCCACCGCCTATGACGTAAATATTTGCGCTTTTTTTCATAGCTGATTGCAGTTCCCTGAAGAACCCATTAATTTCATCAAGATGGGTTAACACGCCTACACCTCTCGGATTTTTATGTTGTATTGCTGAGCTTTCTCCCGGATATCATCAAGGGCAGGATAGCCTTTGATTTTTTCACCTCGCAGGGCTTTTTTTAGCTGCTCTAAAACAGGGCTCTTTATTCCCCTCAACGAATCCCTGTGCTTAAGGTAAAACAAAGCAACATAGATTAATTCCCTGTACTCCTGGTCTTTCTTAGCCACGAGCAGGGAGTGCTGAAAAATCTCTTTCAGGGAGAGCTTTTTTACAGGCAGGTAATAGTAGTTCACAGGAAAGAACACGCTTAACCCGTTATCCTTGTATGCGGAGAATGCTGTTAACGAGGCGCCCAGGCTTCTGGCTGTGGAGAAGACTATTTCAGAATCAGTTTTGTGGTAGATTACTGCGTCAATAGGCACTCTCGGGTCAAGGGTTTCCTCATAATGTCTTAATTCCAGGAGAACTTCTTTAAGTTCTCCCCAGATTCTATCATTAAGGCCATATTTTCCGTTCTCTTTTCTTACGATGCTTAAATTGATGGCTTGCCTTATTTTCTTATAAACAACTGATTTCTTTAACCCGGTCGCCTGGATCAGTTCATCCACACCCTTGGGCTCAACCAAAGCGGATAATATGGTTATCCCGGAATCAGATAATAGGCCTGTAAGATTAGGATGGCTTATTAATCGCTTTGCCAGCATGCTTACGTGGGTTTTCTGGCTGAGCTCAACACTGCCTCTTTTCCGGCTTATTATGCCTTTCTTCTCAAGGCTTCTCAATGATGCATATACCTGCTGAGGGCTTTTCTTTAGGGCATTAGCTAGTTCTTTAGGCTTTGATACTCCCCTAGCCATATTCCCTATTATCTGAAGTTCTGTTCTTGAAAGCTCCATTATTCCACTAAAACAATACTAGTTTATAAATATTTCCATTTATGGCGGAAAAATTAACAGTCCGCTAATACGCGACGAACATGTAAATGCTTCCCATAAAAGTGAACTTAACCAGCAATTTGCTTGGCATGGCAAGGGAAGGGCGATCATCCCTTTTGAAAGCGCCGCACATAACTTTTTTCATTCCTCGAGGCCGTAATCAATTATGAAAGGAGTTTCATGAGGATAATTATCAATTTTTTTAGGGTCTTTGCATGAAAGGCTTTTTACCATTCCCAAATACATCTCCTTACTAAATTTATTAGCGTGTTTTAATGATTCTTTGGCTGAAGCTAATAACTCCTTTCTTATCTTATCCCATTCCTTGAACGCGCCCCTGTAAGTCCTGTGAATGCTGTGAATGCTATTATGCTCTGGCCCGTTGTCACCAACGACGTAAACTTTCATTCCATTACCTCTAACCTTTTTAAATTAAAGAACAATACTAATTTATATATCCTACGCCAACCTGTCCAGTGCAGCACGTAAGGTTTCCGGAGTTGTCCAGTGATGCCACCCGAAAGCCTTCTGAAAAATAACTTTTTCTTCCGAATAATTACTGATAGATTATATAAGCCAGTAATCTTAGATTGAGCTAGGCACATCCGTTTTTAAGAGCGCAAGCCGCTGCTTGAATCGAAACTTTTATATAGTTGAACAGTTTAACTGTTTAACTAGGTGATTTGACCATGAGTGATGGAATTGAACTTGTTAAGATGTCTGAGAAAGGGCAGCTGGTAGTGCCTCAGGATGTAAGAGAGAGCTCTAACCTTTCACCCGGCGAGCGCTTTGTAGCCTTTGCCGTGGAAGATGGAGTGCTTTTCAAGAAGATTGATATCCCGCAGGTAAAGCTAGACTTTAACGCCCTGGCAAAAGAGATCGAAGCGCAGTTCAAGAAAAACAAGGTCAAGAAAAGCGATGTGTCCGGAGCAGTTAAATGGGCAAGGAAAAAATAGTTGTTGACACTAACATTCTTATTTCTGAACGAGAAGAATTCATTGGCTTCCACATAATATCCTAAAGAGAGGAAGGTGGAAGCTGAGGATTATTACTTTAACAAGCCGCTCATCTGCTTTTCTAATATGGTCAGACAGTGTCTGACTTTTTTGATGCCTTGCTTATTGCATTATTGATTTTATTGCCGTAGTGAATTTTATCGCGTTTTTTATTGATTCTTCTGCGTATGGTATGTTTGCATTTGCGTTCACGTTGTATGTGAACCTGCCCCTCTTCTTTTTTTCAATGTAAAATATCTTTAATAGCTCTTCTGCTTTTTCTCTCTCAGATTCATATATCTCAAGGAGATCATGGTTAAGCTCTCCCGATTCAACCATTTTCTTGAATTCTTCATATGTTTTTTTATGCTCTTCAGGGGGAGATGTTTCTATTCCTTTATCTGTCAGGAATGCTTTTGCTGCGTAGAAAATTGCGTAGTAGCTTTGGGAGATTACATCATTGTAAAACGTTTGCTCAATAGGTATGCCGAGTGTTTTCTTCAATTCTGGCTTTGCTGAAACCTCAAAGTTCATCTTGGCGAGTATTATCTTGTTGTTTGCCCGCTCAAGGTAGAGTTTTGCTGTTGAATTCATTAAATGTAGCCTCTTTCAAAATGTCATAGTATATATAAGCATTTTTTAATAGCAGGTGATTTTTAACTATCTCTTTGCCATAGTTTTGCTCCTTGGATGTGAGCATTTCTATAAAGTCTTTGTTGTTGAAGGCATAGCTGTGGATTGGCGGATGCTCTGCTAATGTTTTGTTCTCAATTAATTTTTGCAGCTCTATCGCTTTTTTATCATCTGGAATGATGATTACTAAATCAAGATCTGAGCTTTTTTTTGCCTCTCCCCTTGCGTAGCTTCCCGTTATTAATATGGAATATTGCTTTATCTCTTTTATCGATAATATTTTATCATGGTGCGGCAGCTTTTTCTCCCTTGCTTCTTCCTCATCAAGGAAGCTTATGTTGGCTATTGCCGCATCTGTCCATGAAAATGATATTTGGTCTGTGTTGCCCATTTTCTCTGATTTTAATATATCCTTTTTTACAAGTGCTTTTGTGCTCTCGTACACTCTCTGGTAATACTTTTCTTTCAGGAGCTTTGCTATTCCCAGTATGCTTACTTTTAGGAATATGCTCTTCCTGAATAGGTTCAATATTTCTGCTTGTTTTTTACTTAACAAATACTATCACCTTATTGCGATAGTATTATCACTTATTTGTGATATTTATATGTTTTTCGGTTTTTCCCTATTATGAAAACAAGAAGAACTAATTTATATATCCTACGCAAACTTGTCCAGTGGAGCACGTAAGGATTCCGAAATTGTCCAGTGACGTAGTCACTGGGCTCAAGAGCGCCATAACCTTTATAAAAACAGCAATAATCATTCTTTAAAGATAAAGGGGGAGTGAATGAGAATTCTAATGCTGGCCTGGAGGGACCTATTGCATCCTCTGAAAGGTGGTGCTGAAGTTGTTACTGACACTTACCTTTCATTTCTTGCCAAGAAAGGGCATTCTGTAGCATTATTTAGCGCTGAGTTTCCGGGGTGCAAGAGCAAAGAGGAATTAAACGGGTACACGATAATAAGAAAAGGTGGGCAATTAGGAGTCCACTGGCATGGATTGATGTATGCTAAAAAGCATGAAAAAGAGTTCGATATTGTTATAGACCAAGTAAATACTATCCCATTCTTCACACCACTGCTGATTCCTAAAAGGAAAAGAATTGCTTATTTTAACCAGTTGTGCCTGAATATCTGGTTTTACGAAGCTAAATTCCCTATTTCTCTCATAGGGAATATTTTTGAAAGGATTTACCTGAAATTATACTGGAACACTAGGATGCTTACAATTTCAGAATCAACCAAGTCAGACCTGATTAAATATTGCTGGGCCAAGCCTGAGAACATATTTATTTCTGAAATGCAGATTGGCTTTAAGCCTTTGCCGCGGGTTTTGCCTAAAAAAAACCAGTTTGTTCACTGTGGGCGATTAGTCAGCAGCAAAAGAGCTGATGATTGCATCCGGGCAATATCCCTCATCAAAGGCTCAAGATTATACATTCTTGGAGACGGAAGCATTGAATATAAGAAGAAACTGCATGAATTAGCTGAGAAGCTTAACCTCAAGAATAAAGTTGTTTTTACTGGAAGAATCGGAGTTAAGGAAAGAAATAAGGTCATGGCGAAAAGCCTTGCAATCCTTGTGCCCTCTGTGCGCGAAGGATGGGGCTTAATAGTGACTGAAGCGAACGGCTGCGGGACAACTGCGATAACCTACGATGTTCCGGGGTTGCGAGATGCGAACAAGACCGGCTTTATTTGCAAACGCAATAATTATAAAGAGCTCGCATTTTTCATGAGCAAGCTATTAAAAGACAAAAAATTAGCCATACGCAAAAGCAATGAAGCGCTAACCTATGCGCGAACACACGCGGACTGGAACAAAAACGTTGACAGGCTGGAAAGATGGATAAATAATTATCAATAGTAGCTAATGACGTAAGGGGCAACAGTGATTTTTATGAAAAGTTCTTTGAATGGGAGACTAAAGAAATCATTTGAAATACTAGGAGATATCAAAGGCAAGAAAATACTTGATGTTGGTTGTAAGGGTGCGTGGCTTGAAAAGCATATTTATAAAAACAAAATTGGCATTAAGGAAATGCATTCTTTTGACGTTAAAGATCATGAGTTTCCAAAGTTGGGTAAAAGAATTAAATTCAGGGTTGATTCTGTCTTGGACATGAAAAAATATTTTGGCGCTAATTTTGACATAGCGGCTTTTTATGAAGTTATTGAGCACTTGCCCAAAAAAACTGAACTTATTGCTTTACAAAATATAAATAAATCCCTGAAGAGAGGCGGAATATTGTGCCTTTCAACACCAAACAGAAGTTTTTTTTCAAATTTATTAGACCCTGCCTATTATATTATGGGGCACAGGCATTATTCTAAAGAGCAAATAAGGATTATGCTTAACAAAAGCGGCTTTGTTATTGTAAAAAATGAAATCAAGGGCGGATTTGGAGAATTATTTAGCATGATATTTTACTACATTTTTAAGCACTTACTCAGAAGCAGGAAGCTGGGGCTTAACTTATTTGAAAAAAGAAAAGAATATGAATACGGCCTTGATTATAACGGATTCGCTAATATATTCATTGTGGCTAGAAAGGCGAGGGATTTATAATGAGCATGCTTGATAATCTTTATTCAAAATTTTATTGTTTCAGGTGTTAAAAGATGAAAAATCCTTTAGTTTCAGTAATAATTACAACGAAGAATTCTTCGAGGACATTAGATCGGTGTTTACGAAGCATTCGAGACCAAACCTATAAAAACATTGAGCTTATCGTTGTAGATAATAATTCAACGGATAACACGAAGAAAATTGCGAAAAAATACACTTCTTTAGTTTTTAACAAAGGTCCTGAGAGAAGTGTTCAGAGGAATTTTGGAGCAAAAAAAGCAAAAGGCAAATACCTTCTTATCCATGATTCTGACATTTACTTTGATAGAAATTCCGTGAAAGAATGTGTTGAACTAGCAGAAAAAACTGGTTGCGAAGCAATAATACTGCCAGAAAAATCAATTGGCGAAGGATACTGGGCGAAAGTTAAAGCATTTGAAAGAAGCTTTTATGTTGGCAATGACTTAATTGAAGCTGCGAGATTTTTTGAAAGGAAAATGTATTTTGAAGTTGGAGGTTATGATGAAGGATTGACTGCATGCGAAGATTGGGACTTGCAGAATAGAATAAGAGCAAAAGGCTATAAAACATTTAGAGTTAAAAATTTTTTATTGCATGATGAAGGGAAGTTAAGTTTGTTTGGTTCTTCTAAAAAAAAGAAGTATTATGCAAAATGGATAAAAATTTATAAAGAAAGATACCCTGACCTGGCTAAAAAACAGTTTAGTTTTTTTGGAAGATTTCCAAAAATAATAAAAGGATTAAGACACCCTATTTTATTCGTAAGTATGATAATAATTAAAGGAATAGAATGGATGAATGCAAGATGAAAGTATTTCATGTTGAATTTGCAAAAGTGGGACTTGGATTCGGTGGAATTGGTTATTTAATTGGAAAAATTAAAAAGTAAAATATGGAAAAAATAAAATGATTACTGTTTATACAACTGGAGTTTTTGACCTGTTTCATCCAGGTCATATCAACTTATTACGTCGGGCTAGAGCCTTGGGTGATAAATTGATTGTTGGTTTGCAGGAAGATGATTCGGTTGAAGCGCAAAAGGGCAGGAAGCCAATAATGAGTTACAAAGAAAGAAAGACAATGCTGTTGTCCACCACTATAGTTGATGAAGTCATACCGTACCATGATCTCGACCAAAGAAAAACACTAAAAGTAATAAAGCCGGATATTGTGGTTCAGGGTGGTGATTGGCTAAAAACAGGCAATCGCACAACAATAATTGATTTTCTACGAAAGAATAATATTAAATTGGTTCAATTTCCCTACACCAAAAATATTTCCTCAACGGATATTAAAGAAAGAGTTTATGATAGTTTAAATAAAATAAAAAAAGAAAAGTTATTGGAGTTTGATTTAAATGAACGGTTAAAAATCATTCAGATTGAATCTTTAATGACATACGAAGATTATGACCCGATAAGAACTAAAAAAATTATTGATAATATCGTTAAAAGTGGCTATTTCATAAATCCAATAATCGTTGGAACAATTGGACAGCAAAACAGGTTTTTGGTAGTTGATGGAGCCAACAGATTGCAGGCAATGCGGGAACTTGGCGCTAAATGCATCTTGGCTCAAGTCGTGGATTATCTGAATCCAGACGAAATTGAGTTAAGAGGCAATGAACATTATCTTGATATGCCAGGGGACAAATTTTTAGAATTAATGAGAAGAAATAATTTGAAATTTAACAAATTGAAGAATATTAAACACTCACAATTAACAAATCTTCTGAATGACGTAAAAAATCTCTGTTTAATTTATCTAGAAAAGGAAGTCTATTCTATCCCTGCTTGCGGCACGTTGAAGAATGATTTGGGCGTCTTAAATAAACTAATTAGAAGCTATAAGGGTAAGGCAGCAATAAAAAGAAAAAGTGAGGTCGGGAATTTGGTTGATAATATAAAAGTATTAATAAAGTTTAAGAATTTTAGTCCCTCTGATATTGTTGAAGCGGTTTTACAAAAATTACGGTTCGAAAGCGGTATTACATGGCATCTTATAAGCAATAATATTATTCATTTTAAAGTACCTGCCCATGACTTAATTACCGGATTTGAAGATGAAACGAAGGCAACAGCATATATTAAAAAAATAATTAAAGAAAAAACAAACAATTTATCCATCAGAAGATACCTATCAAATGTATATGTTTGTGATGAATGGGAATTGTGACTAAACGCCAAAAATAAGAATTACAATGATTAAACAAATTGATTATAAGAAAACCTATAAATATTGGAACCGCAGTTCAGGCCAAGTAAAAGCACGTCCATATTCATCAGGCTATCTTATTCCCGCTGAGCTTGAAAATATAGCTTATTACAGATTCAAGAAGGAATTAGAATTTTTAAATACATTCGGAAAATTTGGCGGCAAGTATTTAGATATAGGCTGTGGTACTGGCAATTTTCTTTATGAATGGCGTAATAAATTTGATTTACTTGTCGGGATAGATTTTTCTAAACCTCTTACAAAAATAGCTAAGGAAAGATGCAAACGTTTTCGTCACATAAAAATTTTTACAGGTAATGTTCTTAATTTTGAAAAATATTTAAATAAAAATGACAAATTTAAATTTATTTTCATAGGCGGTTGCCTTATGTACCTAAATGACGAGGATACATCTGGTCTATTGAAGAAGCTATATTTGCACTTACAAAATGATGGTGTGTTGATATTTAGAGAACCAACCGTGTCAGAAAAGAGAATCTATGAGAATCAAAAGAACTATACTGGAATTCGCCGAACTATTGAGGAATATAAGAATTTAGCTCGATTAAATGGAAAGGTATGCGCGTTGAATCACTATCAAAATTATGCTTATGATTACGCATTTATTATTTCGTTTTACTGTAAAGCATTTCCTTTTTTAAATAATAAAATTAGAATATTTGAAAATGCGATAATTGAATTTTTGCTGTTATTTGTTCCGCTAAAAATATATACGCTTTTAAAAGGGAATATGATTTTAAGTCATTTTTTATTAATAGAGAAGCGCTAGTGGTTAAAAATGAAAAAACATGAAAGAATTTTAGGAGTTTTGGGGGGCATGGGGACCTATGCTGGCCTGAATTTTGTTAACAATTTTTTAAAGGAATGGCAAGCCATTTATCAGATAAAAAAGGAATGGGATTATCCGCACTTCATTTTAGATAATAATTGCAAGTTACCTAGTAGAGTAAGACATATTCTCTATAAAGAGAAATCTCCCTTATCCGGAATGATTAAAAGCATAAAAAAATTAAAAAACGCTGGAGCTAATGTTGTAGTAATTCCATGTAATACCGCTCATTATTTTTTGGGTAGAATCAGAGATAAAGTTAACATTGAAGTCTTGGATATGATAGACTTACTTTTTAAATATTTAAAACAAAAAAAAATTAGGAACATTCATGTTTTAGCAAGTGAAGGCACGATATTAGCCAATTTATATGGCGGATATAATAAAAATATTAAAGTTAAATATGCAGAAGATAAAGAAATATTAAGAAAAGTGATTGAGGATGTAAAAAATAATGATATTACTGAAGAGACTATTATAAACTTTAAAAAATTATTAGATAAAAAGTCATATAATGTTTTGGGATGCACCGAATTTCCTCTCATCTATTTCCAAAATATCAGGCTGTTTGATGATTATAAAATAATAGATACAGAAGAAATAACAATAAAATACTTGGTTAGGTATATGAAATATGAAAAATAGAAATACTTATCAAGAAGTTGAAAAAATGAGCAGCAGTTCAACAGCACTCTGTTATTTAAATAATAAAATAGCAGCTTTTATTGTTTACGAGTTGCAAAATTTGCCACTTACTGCCAACCTAATAACTTCTTTTTCTTTTTTCCTTGTTTTACTGGGTATTCTTTTCTTATTTCTTGACTTTAAACTTTTATTTATTATATTCTTAATTTTATCTTATACATTTGACAATGTTGATGGTATTTGGGCAAGATTGAAAAAACAAACATCAGAATTTGGGAAATTTCTTGACCTATTTCTCGATAAGGTAAAGGATTTTTTGATAGATCTAACCTTTATCATTTATTATTATTATGCAGTACAAGAATATGTTACCAACCCTAGAATTTTAATAATATCTGTATCGTTATACCTTATTTGTAAGGCATTATTTTATATGGCCAGAGATTTTAATCCCAGGCCTAATACGAAAAAAGATAAAATAAAGATTTTAGCTTACGGAGGCGCTGAAAAATTTATCATAGTTTATACCTTGCTAACATTTAGCTTTGGTTTTTTTCTAGTCTATATAATAGGATATTTTTTTCTCTATTTTATAAACATATTTATCCGTTTGCATAAAACATCATTAGATCTGGTGAAATCAAAAAGGTAAGTAAATTATGAAAAATACAAATGAATTTTTATCAAATCGTGAAACCGCATCCGGTTTTAATACCAGATTAAAATATTTTGTTCGAGTATATTCGGACTATAAGAAGAAATTTACTGATCCAATTAAAATATTAGATGTAGGTTGCGGCCATAATTGTGAGCTGTATAGATATAAGCAAATAAATGATATTTATTATGGTTGTGATTATTACAAAAAAATAAATACGAAAATTGATAATTATAAAAAAATTAATCTCAATGAAGAAAAATTGACAGATTTATACTGGGGTAAAAAATTTGATGTTATTTTCTGCGGAGAGGTGATTGAGCATTTGTTTAGCCCTGATGAATTGCTTGATGAAATAAAATGTTTGATGCATGAAAATAGCATAGTAATATTGTCAACACCAAACCTGTCTTATTATCTTAATAGACTATTGTTACTTTTCGGGATATCTCCATTTTTTCTTGAAAACTCATCCGAAATTAAGCTTGGAAGAAGATTTAAATTTCTCGGACAGTTCAATAAAACAGAGGGTCACATAAAGGTGTTTACATATGGTGCGTTAAAAGATTTATTAAAACTAAAGGGATTCCAAATAATTAAAATTAAATCAGTTCCAATTTGGGATGATGCTGCTGATAGGTTAGTTTGCTTAATATCAAGAAGTTTGTCAGCTAATAATGTGTTTGTTTTAAAGATAAGGCAAAAATGAGCAAATTTTTGAATTTTATTAAAAAGAGTAAATATTTATTTTTAATAATTTTAATTTCATTAATTGTTAATTTTAGGTGGTTATCTTTTTCGCTTTTTGCTTATTCGGATTATTCTTTTAGATTTTCTGATGCATTGAAAGGGCTTTTCGGTTTTGGCATGTGGAATCCTTATGGAATGAGTAATGTTAATTTAATACCGTGGAGGTTACTTGGGCCAGAAAATATATTATATTCTATTTTTGGTTTTTTGGGTTTTAATTCTAATATTGCGGATAAGTTTTTATTAATTTGGCCATGGATAATTTTATCAGCGATATCAAGTTACTACCTGGTTAGAAAAATAACCAAATCAGATGTTGGGGGGCTGGTCGGATCATTTGTTTTTTGTTTTAATACTTACTTTTTAAGTATTGATAGGTCGGGTCACTTACTTATCTCATTAAGTTCGGTTTTTGGAGTTTTATCTATATTGCTTTTTATAGAATTTTTAGAGAAGAAAAAAATAAAATTAGCAATTTTTGATGTTCTATTTTTATTTTTGACAGGCATTAGTGATTTTAGGATGCTTTATGTTGTTGTTTGGTTATTATTTATTTATTTCTTATATTATCTGTTATTAGTTAATAAAAAATCAGATTCTAAAAATATTTTCAATAATTCATTATTAGCAATGATTCCCATATTAATTTTATTTTTTTTAAATGTTTTTTGGATTTTACCATCGTTAAATGCCGGTTCTCTAATCGAAAACAGTGAATTATCTAGATCATTATTTGGCAGTGGTTTTTTTGATATAACCCGACCCATGACATTATTCCATCCCTTTTGGACGGGTGGAGAGATTGTTTGGTTTGTTGTTCAGAAAATTCCTTTTTATTTCTGGTTGGTGCCTATTCTTGCTTTTTTAGGATTACTCTTAAATAGAAAGGATAAGAAGATTCTATTTTTTGGAATTGTTGCATTCTTAGGGATATTTTTGTCTAAGCAAATTGGCGCACCTTTTTCTGATGTTTATCCTTGGTTATTCAATCATTTAATCGGTTTTAATGCATTTCGCGAAGCATCAAAGTTTTATTTTCTGATAATAGTCGGTTATTCTGTTTTGATAGGGGCATTTATTTCTTATGTTTGGCAAAATTTTAATAAAAATAAATTGCAAAACTTAATTAAATATTTGCTTTTATTTTTAATTTCTTTTCTTTTTCTTTGGAATATGAAACCTATTGTTACTGGAGAAATTAGCTCAATGTATGTTCCGAGAGAGATTCCGCAAGATTATTTAACATTTAAACCCTTCATTTTAAGCCAATCAGACTATTTTAGAACACTTTGGGTACCAATAGAATCAAAGTGGGGAATTTATACAATTAATCACCCTAAAATTGGTGCGGTAAGCATCGAAGGTGATTTATGGAAGGATTTTGTGGTTAGGTCTGCAAAAGAAAACTATATTGTAAGCCCCCTCACTAAAAACTACTCAAACGCATTATTGGACACTGCATCTATCAAATATGTGATTGTGCCTCTTAGGGACATCAAGAATGATAATGACTTTTTCGTCTATTATGGTAATGACAGCCAGTACTTCATTAATGTCCTTGATAATCAAACATATCTGGAAAAGGTAGATATTGGCACTGAGGAACTGGTAGTCTATGAGAATAAGGATTATCTTCCGCATATTTATATTTCAACGGTGAATCAGAGCCTTGAAAACTTCTCGAGGGAGAGCATATCTGAAGTGAATTTTACTGCAATCAATCCATCAGAATATAAGGTAACATTTAGTAGCGATAAGCCATTCTATCTATACTTCTCAGAAGCACATAACCAAAAATGGATGATAGCCCAAAATTTCAACTGGATAAAGGGCTTAAGCAAGAGTCAATTCATAGCAGCAGAACATACGAAAGCATACGGGTTCCTTAATGCATGGTATATTGATCCATCACTATTAGAAACCAACAGAAATGGTGAGTATGAATTAACAATCTATTTCCAGCCGCAATCCTACTTCTATTTAGGCTTGATTATATCAATCATTACTTTCCTTGCTTGTATTAGCTACCTTGTTTATCATTGGCGCAAATCTATGACCAGTAAGCGTTCGAGAACATCATTAGCACCATCCGCAAATGCAAGGAAAGACCTGTTTAATAAGCCTTCTTTCAAGAAACCATTATCCAGAATATTGATTATTGCCCTTATTATTCTTTCTTTATTCTTCTTTATCCTGATTTTCAAGTATTATTCTTCTGTTCCAGCTTCTCAAGCATATGGCTTTAACTCAAGCAATCTTGTTGCTGACTCGTCTTTTGAGCTGTTCAATAAGACTGCTGGTGACTGCTGTAATTCTAATCCTAATGCTTCAAGAGTTTATGCTTCAAGAAGCCCTGATGCATACTCTGGCAATTATTCATTACTGCTTCAATCTTCATATCAATGTGCCTGTGCTTCTTTCCCTGTAGCTAATTTCTCTAAATCATACCTTTACTATTCATCATTTTATTATAAGGGCGATAACCCTTCAATGTGCGCGTATATTGGTGGCGAAAAACGATGCAATCCAAAAAAAGACTACACAAAGTCTGTTAAATGGCAGAATCATCAGTTTATCCTTGAGCCTTCAAGCAATGCAACAGCTATCTCGATGTTCTTCTATGCTAAGTCAGATGGCAAGAAGAATGTCTCTGACTGGTATGATAACCTGGAGGTTTATCGCTTAGCTCCAATCGACCAAATTACTAAGAATGCTTCTATTACTAAAAATGCTTCTTATGTTGTTAAGGTATTTGACAATACCAAGCTTGCTGGCATACCATTAGGTAACAACTATTACTTGGTAACTGGCAAATTAGCCAAGGCTTTCCCTATTTATCAGTTCATTCTTTTAGTTGTTTCTTCAGCAGCTTTAGCTTATTTGCTTTTAAGGAAGAGATGAGCCTCGTGTTATGATTGCGCAGAAACCTGAAAAACTATAAATAACCATCATACTGGTTCATACGAACCAATAAAAGGGTTATTAATTAGGATTCTCATTTCGTGTAATATCCTCCTGTTTTTGGTGCTCCTTTGAATTCAATAAGTTCGTCATCCTTTAGCTTTTTAAGTGTTCTTTCTAATGTTCTGAGCGGAATTTTTAATTGCTTTGAAATTTGACTTGCCCTTAATCCTTTGTTTAGCTTGATGAAGTCATAGAGATTTACTCCGCCAGTTACTCCGCCAGTTACTCCGCCAGTCTTCTTATCAAAAGCAATTGCTTCAAATCCGCCTGTTTTCCTGCTGCCTCTTCGCTCGATTAATCTCTTTTCTCTCAATTCTTTTATTTGCCTTTCGATTGTCTTTATTGGCCTTTTGAGCTTTTCAGAGCAGGTCTTGGCTTTGATTCCCGGATTAACCAGGATTAATTCATGTAATGATTTTAATCCCTCACTCACCAACTCACCTACCAACTCTTGAACTTCAACTCTCTTGAAAATTATTCTGAAAGACCCGGCCGACTGCTCAAATTCAGGCAGAGGCAGGTTTTCTTTTTTCAGAGCAGTTATTATGTTTTGTATGCCGTGCCCCCATGCATCGATTAGGCCGGTATAATAGAATGTGCTTGCAAGCAGAGGGTTTCTTGGCTTGGATTCATGTTCCTTGAAAAGGTCTTTTATGCTGATTTTTTCAGGTAGATTTCCCGGATTTGCGATAATAACCTTGTCGTCATGTATTTTGATGTAGGTAAACCCCGTATCAAAGTAATCCCTGTGGATGAGGGCGTTGATTACTGCTTCCCTTAATGCTTCAAGAGGAATTTCGAGCTTCTCTTTTCGTATGATGCCTTCAATGCGGGCAGATACCCTAAGATGTTCCTTGAAGAATGAGAGAATCTTGTCTAAGGCGTCGAAAAGATTGCCTTCAAAGTCTTTCATATCAATGAATTCTTTCCCTGTCCCGCGGAACCTTCCGCATTTGACGATTGCATTATTAAAGAATTTTTTAGGCTTTTTCCCGAATAAGATGATTGCAGCGTTTGTTAATTTGCCGTTCCTTATAAGCTTCAGCTTCATGAGATAAGGGGTTGCTACCCCTTATAATCCCCTTCCGCCTCGCTACTCGGCAAGCCCCTGTTGGGGCGTTGCCGTATCTTGCTCGGCGGTGAAATTAGTTAAATTCTGTTGTCTATCGTTAATCACCAGGATGTTGTGATGTCGCTGTTGATCCAAGATATATGTTTCTGCTTCGTCGTAATCTTTACGCCCACTACTTTCGTGGTGCTCGTAGCCACTCCAGAAACTACCGCGCAGATAGCGTTTACGAAATCCATGATGAGTTTCAAACATGCGCTTTGCTGATCGTGACTTGAGCAAGATTTCTGCATTTTGCACCGAATATCCCTTAGGGATATTCACAAGAAAATGCACGTGATTTCCACCAAAGCCAAAGGTGCCGAATTCGAAGCCACTAGCTTCGAATTCACGAAACGCGGCAATACAAGTATCGATATGCGACTGCTTAAGAAAGCAGTTGAATCGACACTTAGTCACGAACATCATCGTGACCCAATTGTTACGCGTGTCTTCGGTCGCCTTGCGACCGAAGGTTTTAAAGCTCTCGCTATGTTCATTCATCATGTTTTCATCTCCATAGCCTTTAGGCGCCGCGCCAGCGGCGCGCAGCTATGTTTTCTTTTAAAACACTTAGAACATATGAATTTTTTGCGACCTTTCAACTGCGGGTTTCGCTTGTTAGCTCAACCCGCGAGTATTCCCGGTCGCACGAATAAGAATTTGCTCAACGCCTTCGTTCTCAATAGGAATCCTTTTTGATTCCTTATTATATCTCTTGAAAGATTGGATTGCTGCGCGGTCAATGTCTGAAAGGTTTGCCCCTGGGCAGAATTGTGCGTCCCACCTGATTTTCTCCTTATTCTTCTCAAGGATCATGGCTTCGTATTCCTTTCGCGTCATGAGCAAATCCCTGTCAGCGACTCGCTTATACGCGCGCCCATAAGCCAGGTAAGGCGTGTCGTTGCCCTCAAAAGCTACATGAATGCATTTCTTGCCATCAATATTCACTTCCTCGATTATAGGGTAAATCTTTGGCTCGATCTTTTCATGGATTTCGCGAGAAATGTCTCTGAGCGTGTCCTTGCCTATTTCTTGTTCGATGATTTTGCCAGAATCAGTAACTCCAAAATAAACTTCTCCTTTTTTGTGCTTGTTTAGCATTGCACATATTGATATGACTGCTTCTTTTAGCTCAGATGTTGATTTCTTCAGCTCGAGAGTCTCGGACTCTTTCATGTTCATCAAGAAATAACCTGAAAAGGTGCTTTATATAATGCAGTGCTTATTTTCTGGAAAAAAAGAAGAGCTTCAGCAAGGCTTTCAGGTAATCATCCCCCGCAACAAGCAAAAGCTTTGCTTTTGCAGTTTCTATTAAAACCTATTTAGAAACAAGCAAAAGCTTTGCTTTTGCAGTTTCTATTAAAACCTATTTAGA
>Ga0315275_10000187_pt1 | contig 50157 bp, 66 predicted proteins | sample YL17G03_0_MG_FD_205557 | JGI IMG/M metagenome (GOLD analysis project Ga0315275, IMG submission 205557) | Sediment microbial communities from Yellowstone Lake, YNP, Wyoming, USA - YL17G03_0 | ecosystem: Environmental > Aquatic > Freshwater > Lake > Sediment | place: USA: Wyoming | collected... | reverse complement strand
CGTCGTTTGAGGAGCTCATGGATCTGCTCGATCTGGTTTCCGGTATATGAAATCTGAAGGGTGCTACGAGGGGATCGTTCTACCTTTTCAACTGTTGCGAACTCTAGCATTGTTTCCACCCGGTCAAGTTCCATCCGGTTTGCCGGAAGCACCCATTCTTCTGTACCTGGGCGGTCAAGTGTGTTTAACTGGACACGATCCGGATTGATGTCCTTGATTATTTTCCGAAGACCTGCCAGTTCCTCATCAGAGGTATTGATGCCCGGGATGATGAACACCTCCAGCCAGATTTCACCGGAATATTCCTTCCTGAACTGCACGACTCCTGTGAGCATTCTTTCCAGTGAGATTTTAGGATCAGGGCGGTGAATTTTTAAAAAGGTCTGTTTTACTACCGTTGAGAGGGTGGGCAGGACAACATCGGCAGGGAGGAGATCCCAGCGCACATCAGGATCGGAAAGCAGGCTGCCATTTGTCAGGACTGCAACCCGGTAGGAGGGGTAATTATCCTTCAAAAACCTGATAATCTCTCCTATTGATAAGGACAGCGTGGGTTCCCCTGAGCCGGAGAACGTGATATAATCAAGAGGAGGCGATGACGATAAAAATTCCGTAAGTTCTGTATAGATCTCTTTTACCGGGAAAAAAATCTCCCTGTTGGTTGTCCGGTATGTTGTCGCGCCGCATTCGCAATAGACACAGTTATAGGTACAGGTCTTAAAAGGCACGAGATCAATACCAAGTGAACGGCCGAGACGCCGTGATGAAACCGGACCAAAAATATGCTGTCTTTTCAAACTTCACCTCCCGTGCCAGTCACTGGTATAGGTACCATTGTATGGATACGAACAGCATCTTTATCTATTTTTGCGCATATGAGTAATAATAAGGTTGAGTGTATCATGAAAATCTGTATTACTTCACAAGGGGCAACTCTTGATGCCCTGGCAGAGGAGCGATTCGGGCGGGCGCCGTTTTTTATCATCGTTGACACGGAAACTGGATCATTTGAAGCCCTTGAAAACCAGTTTGCCGGAGGATCTGGGGGGGTTGGCCCAAAGGCAGCCCAGCTTCTCATCACGCGCGAGGTAAAAGCACTGGTCAGCGGAATGGTTGGAGGAAATGCCCACGAGGTGCTCAAGGCAGCAGGTATCTATTTGTATGCGTACCGTGCCCATGGAACCGTCCGGGACGCACTGGAGCGGTTCAATAAAAAAACCCTTGACCTCGTCGCGTAAGGTGAGGCATGGAGGCACAACCGGACACGGATATCCTACCGGTGATATTCCCTTGGAGAAAAAAAATGAAAATCGCGGTTGCAAGTGGCAAGGGTGGCACGGGGAAGACGATGGTTGCCGCAAATCTCGCCTTCACGCTCTCCCAAACCTGTCAGGTCACCCTTGTTGATTGCGACGTGGAGGAGCCTAACCTCCATCTTTTCTTTCCTGCACCTGCGACTGCAACGGATGTGACCGTACCAATACCGGTTGTTGATGAAAAGACCTGTGACCGGTGTGGACAGTGCGGGGATTTCTGCCAGTATGGTGCGATGACCGTGCTTGCCAATCGCATCCTCTTTTTTCCTGAACTCTGCCACTCCTGTGGGGGGTGCACACTGGTCTGTCCGAACGGTGCTATCCACGAAGAGCCAAAACGGATAGGAACCACAACAATCTCCACACCGCTGCCCAATCTGAAACTGATTTCAGGTATGCTGGACACAGGAAATCCCCATGCGGTACCGGTTATCAGGGTAGCAAAAAAACTGGCAGAAAACAATAATCTGGTAATCTGCGATGCTTCGCCCGGGACTTCCTGCCCTGTCATTGAGACAGTGGATGGCTGTGATGCCTGTATTCTCGTTACAGAATCAACACCATTTGGCCTGCATGATCTCGAGCTGGCTGTTGATGTAGCTAGCCGGCTAGGTGTCCCGGCTGGTATCGTAATCAACCGGAGCGATGGAAAGGATCAGGCAACCCTCGATTTCTGCATGGATCATGACCTCGAAGTGATGATGACCATCCCCTTCGACCGTGAGATTGCCGCCATCCAGAGTAGGGGAGATCTTCTCTGCAGGGTACGGCCGGAATGGCAGAAGGCGTTTTACGCTCTCTTTGTCAAATGCCGCACCCTTGCCGGAGTGGACTGATGATCCGACTTGCGGTTATCAGCGGCAAGGGAGGAACAGGCAAGACGATGATCGCCGCTGCGCTTGCCCAGCTGCTCCCTGGAAGCCTCGTGCTTGCGGACTGCGATGTGGATGCAGCAAACCTGGCGCTTCTCCTTGATCCGGAACTTATCCGCACCGAACCGTTCATGGGGATGAAATCCGCGGTCATCGATCCGTATATCTGCAACGGGTGCGGGGAATGTGAGGTTCACTGCCGGTTCGATGCGGTTCACCCTGAAGGGGATGTGTATCGGGTGAATCCACTCCGCTGTGAAGGATGTGCCGTGTGCGTCCATGTCTGTCCGGTCAAAGCGGTCATCATGGAGCCACGACAGACCGGTGAGGTCATGTATTCACAAACTGAACGGGGGCATCTGGTGCATGCACGGCTTGTTCCATGGGCAGGCAACTCCGGGTTGCTTGTCCATGCGGTTAAAAAGATGGCAATGGAAAAAGATCGGGATTGCGATCTGTTCCTGATTGATGGTCCACCCGGAACCGGTTGTCCGCTTATTTCAACGATTAGCGGTGTGGATATTGCGCTGATTGTCACTGAGCCGAGTGTCTCGGGACTCCATGATCTCAAACGGGTGGTGGCGGTTTGCCGGCAGTTCCGGCCACGGATCCTTGTTGCCATCAACCGGTTCGATCTGGAGCCATCCCTCACGGAAACAATACAGCTCTGGTGCAGTGAAGAGAATATTCCCGTAATCGGGAAGATCCCCTTTGATCCTATGGTTATCGAATCGGTCAGGAAGGGCGTGCCTGTCACCAGTGCCGGTACATCTCCTGCAGCACAAGCCATTCAAATACTGAAAACCAATCTTGAGCAGGAGCTGACTTACTATAACAACCAGCGGTGAAGGGGGGGAATGTTGCCGGAGGCGGGGACGACCCCGTATGAACCGGTCTATCGAAGGCGGGTCGTCAGCGCGGTGCTATGCGCCACAATGCAATCCGAATGAAGAGGAGGAGGTTGTCACACTGCTTCCTGAAGAGATGGCAGTTCTGGAACTGATTGATTTGCAGGACCTTGAACAGGAACAGGCAGCAGCAGTGCTCGGCGTTTCCCGTAAGACCATCTGGCGGGATATCCACGAAACGCGCCGCAAGATCGCCGATGCTCTTATCCACGGCAAAACTCTGCAGATGGCGGGGTGTATACGCAGGCTTGAAGGACACTGCCCTCAAAAGAACCAGGAAATGTGCCCGAAGAAAGGGGGAGGGATTTGTCCTAAAACGTCAATGCCCCCATGCGGAAAAGGTGAGGACCCATAAGAGATCCCGTGCTGCTGAGGATTTGCCCAAACCCACTCTTTTAAATATTTATGCGCATATGAGTAAATATGGTACCTTTGCAGGTGCCAGGAGGATATCAATGCCAAGATTCAATGGAACGGGGCCACAAGGAAATGGTCCGATGAGGGGCAGGGGATTTGGCAGGTGCCTGACGATTGATGCACCTGCACAGGAGTCTGCTGCCCCAGTGCAGAAAGCGAATGAGGGGTGCGAGCCTGCGATATCGCAGGGTTCGGCACAAAATATCCCGGTCTACGGCCGTGGGCGGGGTGGTATTCCCTGCGGGTGCGGACGGGGCTATGGTTTCGGTGGCGGCAGACGCCTAAGGGTATAATAAGGTATTTTTTTGAGGTTTTTATGAAAGTTGCAATCGCAAAAGACGGAGATTTCGTATCAGAGCATTTCGGGCACTGTAAAGAATATGCATTGTTCGTTGTCGAGAATTCAAAGATTACCACACGGGAGAATCTCGTGAGCCCCGGGCACGAACCAGGGAAGTTACCGGCACTGCTTGCCGGGCATAAGGTCACGCACGTCCTTGCAGGCGGCATGGGTCCAAAGGCAGTGGACCTGTTCTGCGCAAATAATATCGAGGTATTCATTGGAGTACGAGGACCAATCGAGACCGTAATTAAGGATTTCATGGCAGGGAAAATTGCACAGGGTGAGAGCAGCTGCACCCATGGTCCCGATCACGAGGGATGCGAGCACTAACTCCCGTGGATCACGTGTACCCTCTTATGACTCCGCATTCTGATAAGTATCCGGAAACGAAGGGTTCATCCCATGCCCCAAAAGGGCTGCCACCGAAAGCAAAGATCGATGTGAAGAACGTAATTCTTGTGTTGAGCGGCAAGGGGGGCGTTGGTAAATCCACCGTTTCCACCAACCTCGCGTATGCTCTCGCGGCTCATGGAAGGATGGTCGGGCTGCTCGATCTTGACATTCATGGTCCCAACATTCCAAAGATGCTAGGTATCGAAAATCAGCGACCTGCTGTTCTTGAAAAAACCATGGAGCCGGTTCACGTAACCGGGACACTCGCGGTCATGTCGATGGCGTTTTTGCTTCCGGATACAAGTTCGCCGGTTATCTGGCGCGGGCCGATGAAGATGGCAGTAATCCAGCAGTTTCTCTCTGATGTGAACTGGGGGGCACTTGACTATTTAATCGTAGACCTCCCGCCCGGAACCGGGGACGAAGCACTCTCCATTATCCAGCTCGCACCGAATGTCCAGGGCGCCGTTATTGTTACCACTCCACAGGATGTGGCTGTGCTCGATGCAGTCAAGGCAGTAAAATTCATCGAGAAACTGGATTTGCCGGTGATTGGGATCATTGAGAACATGAGCGGGATGGTCTGCCCCCATTGCGGGGATACCATAGACCTGTTCGGCAGGGGTGGCGGAGAAAAAGCCGCACGAGAACTAGGCGTGCCCTTCCTAGGTTCTATCCCGATCGATCCGGCGATGGTGAAAGCTGGCGACGAGGGACGCCCGTACATCCTCCGCCATGCAGATACGCCCGCTTGGAAGGCCGTGGACGCAGTGATGGAAAACCTGGTGAAACGGGTTGAATCCTGTTAGCAATCCATTTTTTACAGCGCTATCTGAAGAAAATCGCGTGAAGTACCACTATGAGAAAATATCCCGGGATACCGGAACTGCTCGAAGCGTATATGGAGGAGAATGGAGCCGATGAACGGTGGATTACCGTACACGAACTCCGTGACCTGTTCGGCCTGACACGTTACCAGAGCAACACGGTATCCGCGTTCCTGCGCCGACTGGAGTTCGGGCCGTTTAGCCAGTTTCCCTTCATCGTAGCAAAGATCGAACGAAGTGACGGGAAAAATCCCTCAGATCCCAAAAAATGCCGGTATCTCCTGAAACTGCGGGAATGCATCACTTCACGACAGAAGCGAACACGGTTGCAAGATTTGGCAATCAGGGAACCTGTAGCTGTGTCCAGTATCGGAAACAGAGAACATCCTATATGAGATTGTTTTTATTTTTCTTCGGGGTTATCCACTATGGCACGCAATAAAGAGATTCAGGACCTTCTTGCACAGTATGTGGAGGCATGCGGGGAGACGGAACGATGGATTACAGTGTATGAATTCCGGACCTATTTTCATCTTGATGAATCCACTGCACACTCTATTTCGGGATTCCTGCGCAGGATTCATTATAGGTCGTTTTTTTCCTACCAGTACAGGGTGAAAAAAATTGAAAAAATAATTGTATACACACCGCAACGCAGGTGTATCAACCGGTATCTGGTAAAAAAGAGGCCGGAAATAAGGGAAGAATATTCCGGTCCTCCCCCAATAGCAACTGCTCCCGAATATCTCCATGCGATCGGAATATCAGGAACGGTTGATCACGAACTCTGCACAGACCATGATGCCGTCGATATCTTCAACAAAGTCCTGCGAAAACAAACCAGAGTAAGAGTGACGTAATGGATTTTCTGAAGTGTTCTTTATGATGACGGTTCACTATGCTTAAATTTTTATGCGCATATGTGTAGTAAAAACTGAGGCATCGTATGAACATCTGTATTACTGCACAGGGGCCCCATCTGACGAGCCGGTTTGAACCCCATTTCGCCAGAGCTCCGTACTTTGTATTCTACGATTCCCGGATCGGCCAGGTTGATGCGGTCCGGAATGGATTTGCCGTTAATGATACCCGGATCGGCCAGAATGTTGTGCAGTTGCTTTCTTCATACCATATAGATACCGTTATCACCGGTAAGACCGGAAGCAATGCTCACAACCTTCTCCAAGGTGCAAATATCACTATCCATATCTGGCCGTGCGAAGGTACAGTTCATCAGGCTCTCATGACCGTATTTCCGGACATACAAAAATTAAACGAGGCCCATACAGGATCAAAAAAATAACACCGCTACCGGCTGAAGTGGAGTTCTATTAATACCTGTCAGGGTGCAATGGTTTAAATGATTTATGCGCATATGTGTAATTATCGTACGATAACTATACGATTGGTGACACAATGCCAGAACACATAATACCAGCATCTAGGGAGATACCGGAATCTCACGACGAAAACGAATCTACAACCCTGCACACCTGCGCGTGTGGCGAGCAGCACCGGTACCGCCCGGGCACTCCCAGCCACAGTGAATCTTGCACATCCCCTATGAAATTTGGTGATACATGCTGCTGCGGATCCAACCATGCACCCAAAGGTGATCACCACCGCTGCGGTCATGGTCCGAAGTGCCAGTAGGGACATCTGCACGCTATTTTTAAGATTTTTAACTTAGAGAGCATGCCATGACTTATTATCCGGAAATCCCCGAACTGCTGGAGCAGTACATGGAGGCTTCACGTTCAGCAGAACGCTGGGTCACGGTCAGGGAACTCCGTTCTTTTTTTCAGCTGGATGAATCTGCAGGACCGGCATTATCAGGATTTTTGCAGAAGATCTATTATTGGTCATTCCGCTCCTGTCGGCATAGGGTGGAACGGATAGAAAAGTTCCAGGAAACAACTCCGCTCTACCGAATCATTAGGAAGTATCTTGTGCAGGAGCGACCAGTGAAAAAGCACCAGCTGGCCACGGATACGACAAAAATTGGGCGGTAAACCGATAAACAAGGTATACTATTCCAGATACACCCTATAATCAGGAGTGGGTAATGGCAGCGGACGAAAACAAAGCAGCGAATGGATGTCCCCGCCGGGGAAGACCCCGGCTCAGGCGTACCATCGCCGGCACTTCTGAATCGCTGTGCTACAAGCCCTATTGCTATCCTGAGGAAGAGGGACCTGATATCTTGTTGCAACCCGATGAGATCGTTGATACGACTTATCGATCTGGAAGGTCTGGAACAGGAAGAAGCGGCAGAGAAACTTGGTGTCTCGCGCAAGACAGCGTGGCGGGATCTGCATGAAGCCCGCCGGAAAATTGCCGATGCGCTCGTCAACGGGAAAGGGATTGAAATGGCCGGCTGCACAAAAGCTGCCGAAGGGCAGTGCCCGAAGTGCCATCGGTGAGTTCCCTCCTTTTTGGTTCAATCTCTTTTCTGCCTTTTACCAATGTTTAAGTATTTTCGCTCATATGGGTAATTACGGCTTCCCGATTTGGGTTGCTTTGAGGCGACGATATGAGCAACGAACCTATGAAAATACCGGTGAATTATACCGAGGCATCTGAAACCCTCAGAAAATTTCTGGGATTGAAAGGTTCTCCAGTGGCTATCAAGTTCGCGACCAGCAAAGAAGAAATTCCCCCAGGTATGGAGGAACTTGACAAAACAATACGGCACTGCTCGATGGTAAACCTTGCCCGGAATGAAGGAAAAATATTCTATGCGACTGCCGGAAAACACGAGTGCAATGGCGGTGCGTGGGCACTGGGCCTCCGTGAAATAACACCGACGTTAAAAAGCGGTGATTTTTACTTCAAACTGGGAAAATATGATAGCGCTGCTGCCTGCAAACGGACTATCGATAAGGTCCCCCATCTCGGTTCAGGGGATACCTATGCGACGTTGTATGCCCCGCTCGAAAAGACACCATTCACACCACATGTCGTTATGATCGTAACGACCCCACGGAACATGCTCAAACTTGCCCAAAGTTCTCTCTTCCGGTTGGGCGGGAGAATTTACGCGGAGTTCTCCGGTATCCAGTCAGTCTGTTCCGATGCAACGGCCCAGACCTATTTAACCGGACGACCGAATTTCTCGCTCGGCTGTGACGGTTCGAGAAAATTCTCCGGGATTGCCGATGATGAGATGGTGATGGGATTTCCGGCTGAGATGCTCCCGGAAATTGTTGGAGCGTTAAAGATTGTTGTCGGTGCTCCTGGTTCAAAATAGGGATTTCCGAAAAGAGCCGTAGCAGAAGAGGGAAATCCGGCACGCAGAGCGCCATAGTGGCGACCAGGAGATGACCGTGCAGTGCCCCCTCCCGCTTACTTTTTCTTTTACATCCGATCCTTAAATCTTTATGCTCATATGTGTAATAATTCCAATAAAGTGATCATGAGGATTTTCCATGCCGAACTTTGACGGGACCGGGCCACTGAAACGGGGACTTGTACTCTGCAGGAACTGCGCTGAAGGCTGTACACGAAAAGCAGAGGATCGAAAATCGCCAGTCCCGAACGAGACTGCCGAAGAATAGCCGTCATTTGAGGAGAGGAGATTATGAAGAAACCATTTATCAGTGTACACGACCTCTCCATGGATTTCGATGACACGCGGGTCCTGAACAATGTGTCATTCGAGATCCCGGAAGGCGAGATCATCGGGGTCATCGGGAGGAGCGGGGCCGGTAAAAGCGTGCTGATGCACCTGCTGAGGGGCGTCGAACAACCTCCGACTAAAGGCTCCATCATCTACCATATGGCTGCCTGCGATCGCTGTTCCTTTATGGACGTCCAGAGCCGGGCTGGTAAAAAATGTCCTGAGTGCGGTGGCGATCTCGTGGTTGTTGATATCGATCTCTGGGACGAGAAGACTGACGGGATGAAGTCCCGGGTGATGCACCGGACCGCGATCATGTTCCAGCGCACGTTCGCACTCTACGGAGATGACAGGGTGATCGAGAACGTTCTCCACGCGCTTGATGACATTAATTACCCTCAGGAGCACGCCATCAACCGCGCTGCTGACCTTATCGACCAGGTAAAACTATCCCACCGGATGATGCACATTGCCCGTGACTTGTCTGGTGGCGAGAAGCAACGGGTCGTGCTCGCCCGGCAGCTCGCAAAGAACCCGGCAATGCTCTTTGCTGATGAACCGACCGGCACCCTGGATCCTGAGACTGCACGGCTGGTTCATGGAATGCTCATCGAAGCAGCAAGAAAGAATAGTATGGGCATGGTTGTCACCTCACATTTTTCACATGTGATTGAAGACATGGCGAACCGTGCGATCCTTCTGGCTGATGGTGAAATAGCAGCCATTGGTTCGCCAAAGCACGTAATCAGATCGTTTGTCAAAGACTATCACGAGCTGGATGAACCAGCGCCACCGGAACTGGGCGAAAAAATTCTTGCAGCCCGGGACGTCTCCAAACGCTACATCTCTGTCGACCGTGGTGTGGTGAGAGCCGTCAACAGCGTGACATTCGATGTCCAGAAGAAGGAAATCTTCGGCATTATCGGCAGGAGTGGTGCTGGAAAGACCACGCTCTCCCGGATCATCGCAGGCATCATCGAACCCACGAGTGGCGAGATGAATATTCTCATTGGTGATGACTGGGTGGACATGACAAAACCCGGTATTGACGAGCGTGGACGGGCGAAGGAATACATCGGGCTTTTGCACCAGGAATACGATCTGTTCCCTCACCGCAGCATTCTCGATAATCTCACCGACTCGATCGGTCTCGAATTCCCCAAAGAGCTTGCACAAAGAAAAGCGGTTGTCACGCTCAGGATGGCAGGATTCACTGAAGAAAAATCCAGGCAGATACTGAACCGGTTCCCGGGCGAGCTTTCTGACGGGGAGCGGCACCGGGTCGCGCTTGCGCAGGTGCTCATCAGGGAACCACGTCTTGTAATCCTCGATGAGCCGACCGGCACCATGGACCCGATCACCAAACAGGATGTCAAGCACTCGATCCTGCATGCCCGCGACGAGATGGATGAGACCTTTATTGTTGTTTCCCACGACATGGACTTTGTACGGGACATCTGTGACCGGCTCGCACTCATGCGGGGCGGAAAGATCATCCAGATCGGGACGACTGGTGAGATCCTTTCGCAGGTTACTGAAGAAGAGAAGAATGACTGATTGCGTAAAAACGCTACTTAATGATACTAACTGATACACCATCATGATAACAAACCAAACGACTACCCCCCCAGAATTGTGATGAGAACTGTTCGACCTGTTCCTCAGGACAACCGCAGAGTCCTCCAAAAAGTGCTCCAAAAGGACTGCCTCCCAAAGCGAAGATTGATGTGAAACACGTCATCCTCGTGCTGAGCGGGAAGGGTGGTGTGGGAAAATCCACCGTCTCGGTAAACCTCGCGTTCGCCCTTGCAAACCATGGTAAAAATGTGGGCCTGCTCGACTTGGACTTCCATGGCCCCAGCATCCCCAAGATGCTGGGTATTGAAGACCAGCGACCCGCGGTGCTCGCGCATGATATTGAGCCGGTCCATGTAACCGGAAACCTTGCAGTCATGTCGATGGCATTCCTGCTGCCGGATACGAGTTCGCCGGTTATCTGGCGCGGGCCGATGAAGATGGGAGCAATCCAGCAGTTTCTTGCCGAAGTGAACTGGGGATCGCTTGATTATCTTGTTGTTGATCTCCCGCCCGGGACTGGTGACGAGGCCTTAACGATTGCCCAGCTTGCCCCCAATGTAAAAGGAGCAGTCATTGTGACCACCCCCCAGGATGTTGCGGGTCATCGACGCGGTTAAGGCAGTGAAGTTCATCGAAAAACTGGAACTGCCGGTCATCGGGATAATCGAGAACATGAGCGGGATGATCTGTCCTCATTGTGGAGAAACCATCAACCTCTTCAGTAGGGGTGGCGGGAAAAAAGCTGCAGAAGATCTTGGTGTTCCCTACCTGGGTGCAATCCCTCTCGATCCAGAAATGGTAAAGACCGGGGATGAAGGAAGACCATTTATTCTCCACCACGCGGAGTCACCGACACGCAAAGCGGTGGATGCAGTAATGGAAAACCTGGTTAAGCAGGTTGAATCCTAATCACAGTTCTTCCAGCTGTAATTTTTTTTAAAAATTCCCTTTTCAACACAAAATCGTAAACTCACAACTCAGTGAAAGTAAACAGTCTACGCGGAGAAATTATAAGGTTTGACAGAAAAGCACAGGAGAATACTCACCGTGTATGCGTTCACCCTGTAGAAGATGCCCTGGCGGCAATAGAGTATGACTTTTGGCTGTGCGAACAGATGTCTCTTTTCATAGGTTTCTTTCCTCGCGTCTGGAGTAGTGGACTTCCCCGGGGTTTTCACCGTCTTTTGTAAAATACCGTCCAATGAAAACAATTATACTCTGAAGAAAGGAAAAAAGTGTAATGAAAAATCCCTTTCATGTCATGCTCATCCCTACATTGGGTTGTCCTTCGAAATGCAGTTATTGCTGGAGTTCTGAAGAGGGATCGCCCATCATGAGCATTGACACCGTCAGGGACGTTGTTGCCTGGCTCAAGGATTTCCGGACTGACCGCGTCACGTTCACCTTCCACGGGGGTGAACCCCTGCTTGCGGGTGCCGATTTCTACCGTCAGGCCCTGCCTTTGCTCGCCGAGGGATTACAGGATCTTAACCCGGAGTTTGCCCTGCAGACAAATCTCTGGAGGATGAATAAGGAAATTGCCCAAATCTTAGCAGAGTACCATGTTCCTATCGGTTCCAGTATCGACGGGCCGGAAGACATCACTGATTCACAGCGGGGTGCCGGTTACTTCAGCAAGACGATGAAAGGCTACGATATTGCGAAGGATCACGGTCTGAATGTGAGGTTCATCTGCACATTTACCAACAAATCTGTTAAGTATCGTCAGGAAATTTTTGATTTTTTCTTAAAGAACGGTTTTACCTTAAAGTTACACCCTGCATTACCCTCCCTGCGGTCAGAAAATCCCAGGCAATGGGCTCTCCCTCCGGAAGAATACGGGGGACTGCTCGTCTATCTTCTCGATAAATCCCTCGAACACATGCAGGATATCGATATAATGAACATCAACGACCTCTGCCGCTGCGTGTTCACCCGCCGGGGAACGGTCTGCACATACGTGGATTGTATGGGAAATACGTTTGCAGTCGGACCCGACGGGAATATCTACCCGTGCTATCGTTTCGTCGGCATGCCGGAATACATCATGGGAAACGTCCGGGATCGTCCTGGCATAGATGCTCTCATGCAGTCGGAAGCAGGGAAACTGATGAGCCGGTTTAAGGATTATGTGGATACGGCCTGCAGGTTGTGCCAACACATAAAATACTGCCGGGGGGGATGCCCTTATAATGCCATGGCACCGACACCCGGTGAAATCCGGGGAGTAGATCCTCATTGTATTGCTTACAAGAGGATATTTGATGAAATAAACGACCGTTTCAATAAGGAGATGTTTGAATCCCCCATGCTGGAGATGTCTGTGTTCCCCTCAAAATCCAAAAAGGCAGCAAAACCCGGAATTCTGGCATTGATGCACAAGGTAGTGTCACAATAAAAAATTCTAATTAACTACTTACCTGTCTTCCGATTTTTTGTCTGTTGTACACGACGGTCGTGCATCATCGGTTAATGGGGAGCTCAAGGTCCTGCTTGAATCTCCTGATTGAATTGGGGAGGGGGCCGCAATGGTGACTATACAATTCATAGCTCCTTTTTTTAAAAGAACCGAAGTTATTTTAGTTACCAGTATCCAATTTCCCCTATGGCGAGGGGAAAAAAGGAGAGAAAATCCATCATTGAACTATTACCGGATATGCTTGCCTCTGCTCTTACCAATCAGGATGATTTCATAATAACTTATGAAACAAATCCTGATACTCGCAAACGGGTTTTTCATGTATTACGGGGGAAATTAATTACCCCGTGTATGCTGGGAACGTTGAAAAACAGGGTTGAACTTCAGAAAGAAGAGGGATGTACAATCATGACAGGGCATTGGAGGCGATTCAAGGGGTAAAACCGTGCCGGGTCGCGATGTTCGGAAGGTGCCCTGATATTGCGGAATAGAATTTTCTTCCGGCCTGTTCCAGCAATTCGTTCGAATCTGTTCAAATTTATTGAACCGGTTCTTAGAACAACAATATTTCCCTTTCAGAATATTCGGGATAGAGAGATCAACCCCGCATCGTGATCTCAACTAAACTTTTTTTTCATTAAAGTAAATTTACATGATTAAATAATTCAATATTGACGCCGGTTTTATAATTCGGGCATTTTATAGTGCAATCTCGAAAATTAAGTTTCGAAACCTTTTAATCAAGATCTCACTAAATTTAGACTAACCACAAAGAGTTTTAACTCGATGTGCGTGGCATTGCATTTTGAATACCTCGTGCATTAGCACGAAGGGAGGAGGCTAGATGGTAGATATTGTATTTAGCATTGGAATTACTGCATTGACAGGAGCTCTTGCCACTATAGCCGGTTCTGCGGAAGATACTGAATCCAACATCGGTTCCCAGGGTGACCCGAACTCACAGGTTCAGCTCGCGCCGCAGATGAATTTCCTGCACCGCATCTTCAACAAGGCGATAGCTGGTGAACCCCCAGCATACGCTCTCTGGTGTGCATTGGGCGCAGGTCTGGCGTGGGCTTTTATGGCGATGCAGATCAATGCGGTCCTTGCAATCGTCCTCGGCAGTGTACTCGCTGTCTTAGTACAGGGCGTATATGCAACCACCGCATATCTTGGCAGGACGGCAAGTCTCGCCAAGTTCGGGCAACCGGTTTACGTGGACATCCTTAAGTCCATGACGTCGGTCACCATGGCACATGCCTTCATCGCAGTATTCAGTACCGTAACACTCTGTCACCTGATCAACGGTGCTCTGGGACACCCGTTCCCGCTGCCGCTGCTCGGTCTGATCTGGGGTCTTGCACTCGGTGCAGCAGGTTCTGCGACAGGTAACCCGTACTATGGAAAGGAACGACAGTACCAGAACCAGAAGTTCGGTGCAGGTGTACCGATATCAGCATCAGGTAACATTGTCCGTTACGCTGAAGCCGGTGAACGCAACTCACTGGACAATGGGTTTTTCACCCACAAGATTGGCGGTTCGGCATCAGGTGTCTGTTTTGGTCTGATTGTGTTTCTGGAGCTCTGGCGAACGGTTCTCTTTGACAAAATCAGTGCCGGATGGGGTGCAATCGTTGTCGGTATCCTGATGATCCTCATCTTCACCGTCGCTGACAGGTACATTGAAGTCTGGGCACGCCGGAATTACGGCCCATATACGGAAGCCAAGGTGGCATCATGACCGCAGTCGCAGCAAAACCACAGGCAGGCGGCGCAATGAATCCGACGGCAATGGTCGTTGGTGTCATAATGCTTCTTATCATCCTTGCACTCTGCTGGTATATTTCGCCGGGCCTTGGTCTCATGGCACTCATCGGTGTTACCATCGGGGGTGTCCTGATCGGATTCGGTACTCACTTCGTACCAGTCGGGGGTGCCCCGGCAGCAATGGGTCAGGCACCGGGTATTGCAACAGGTGTCGCGATGCTGGCAGCTGGTGCAGGTCTTGCAGGACTCTTTGGCGGTGCATGGGCAGCGGAACAAGGCTCTGTCGTTGCAATAATCACCGGTGGAGTCGGTGGCGCTCTGATGATGTCAATCACCTGCATGATGGTGAACTTCATCTATGTGTTTGCCATGGGGATCCCTTCTGCGTCAGGTAAAGTCGCAAAAGACCCTATCACCGGGGACACACAGGCAGAATTCAAATCCCAGGGAACTGAGGGTCATGGTCTGCCGTTTGTATCATTTGTCGGAGGCATCACCGGAGGTTTCCTTGGGGGCGCTGGCGGTACACTCATCTACCTTCAGCTTCTGCGTCTCTATGAGGCAAAGCTTCCGGCTCTCATGGGTGTTCCACCCGCACAGGTGATGCCCATCGCAGTTGCTGCCGCAGGTATATTTGCCGTTGGCTTGTTCCTTGTGAATGCAGTGCTGACCGCATACAACATCACAGGAACTATCGAAGGACCACACGACCCGAAATTCAAGCGCTGGCCACGGTCAATCGTTGCATCCGCTGTCGCATCAGCACTCTGCGGGTTTGTAGCGATCCTGATCGTTGCACTATGAGGTGTTGAAGATGACAGTAAAAGTTGAAGTAATTGAAGGGGGTATCCCGCATAATACCATCATGATTGCGGGACTTGTAAGCACGCTCGTGTGTCTTTACCTGACGTACCTCAATAAGTTCACCAACACCGAGATGTTTTCATTCTTCGGCGGCCTTGCGGTGGTTTCCGCATTGATCTGGGGGAGTCACACCATCAAGGTGTTGTGCAGCTATGGTATCGGTACCGGTGTACCATCGGCAGGTATGATCGCCTTCGGTTCTGGTGTTATGGCGATGCTGCTTGCCACAAAACCAATATTCGGCATGGCAGCTCCAGTCGTCGCGCTCGTTCTTGGAGCCTTTATCGGGTTCATTCTTGGATATGTTTCAAATAATATCCTGAATATGAAAATCCCGGCAATGGTCCAGGCTCTTACCGAAATGGCAGCAGTGGGTGCGCTTTCCCTCATGGGATTCGCAGCACTGATCACCGGTGGATTCACGTTCGCCGGTCTGACCACAGGTACGGTCTCAATGCTTGGCATGACCGTAAGTTCCAACCAGATTTCATTCATTGGCGGCGGACTTATCGCCGTTGCATTCCTTCTGGGAGCAATCGCAATCCAGCACCCGTTCAATGCAACTCTGGGACCGGGATGGAAACAGGATCGTATGCTCATGCTGACCGCTGAATGCAGTTTTTTGAGCATGATCGTCGCTGCAATCATGTCCTTTGCGCTCATCAGCGCAGGGTCAGCAATTATATCCCTGATCGTTGCGATCGTCGGATGGGCATACACCTACAACCAGTATATCTGCCTGTCAAAGCGCGACGCTGCTGCATGGCTTGATACAAAGCAGATTCCTGAAGTGGAGGCACAATAATGGCATATATACAGGTACTTCCGGAATACGGACTTGTTGCTGATCCATTGATCGGGCTCATAACCTCTGCTGGTGTATCACTCTCACCCGTTCTTGAGAAAGTCGCAGACCTTGAAGCAGTGAGCACCGATCTGATCAACATGCTTTCCGGTGAGGGTAACTTCCTTGCATCATTCCCCAACAGGGAACAGGGTCTAGCAATTGCTGGTAGTATTACCTCATTCTGGTACGGGCTTGCAATCGGACTATTCATTGCCGGAATCATTGCATTCCAGCTGATAAAGGTGGGCTGATATGGTAGACAAGAAATCACCAGCAAGTGGATGGCCGAAAGTCAAAGGAGACTTTATCTCAGGTGACGCTAACAGCCCGGTGGCCATTGTTACCATGGGCTCACACCTCGACGAAAAAGGACTCTGTGATGCAGGCGCTGCAATGTGCGGATCCTGCAAGACAGAAAACCTCGGCCTCGAAAAGGTCATCGCCAACATCATCGCCAACCCCAACATCCGCTTTATGCTCTGTTGCGGTACCGAAGTCAAGGGTCACCTCGCCGGCCAGACCATGATCGCTCTCCATAAGGGCGGCGTGAAAGAGGGCAGGGTCGTCGGCGCTGAAGGTGCTATTCCCTTCATCGAGAACCTCAATGATACACATATCAAGCGCTTCCAGGAACAGATCGAATGCGTCAACATCATGGAAAGCGAAGATCTCAACGCAATCAAGGCAAAAATGAACGAACTGAAAGCCCGTGACCCGGGTGCGTTCGCTGCTGATGCCATGGTCGTCGAGGTCAAGGAAGCCGGCGGTGTTGAGGAGGCAGGTGGAGAAGTTGCCCCGATCTCCGGTGAAATGGCGATCATCACGGGCCGTTTGAAAGTCATCGAAAAGATGGTGACCGATATCGGATACCGGGATAAGTTCGCTGCCGGGGTCTATGCAGGTAAGATCGAAGGCCTGATGATCGGTCTGATCATCTCGTTCGCCCTGGTCGGATTTCTGATGATGAGGTGAAAGAGATGGCAGAAGAAGCAAAACCAACAGGACCCGTCAGGATGGTCGCGATCGAAAATATAGTGGAAAACATCCGCTACAAATCACAGATCCTGGCACGGACGAACAAAATTGACTCGGCAGTCAGCGCGGCCGGTGTGATCGGGTTCATAGCAGGGTTACTCTGTGCTTTGATCCTGATTTTAGTGCCGGTATTACTGGTGGGATGAGGTGAAAAAGATGGCAGACAAGAAATCACCAGCAAGTGGATGGCCGAAAGTCAAAGGAGACTTTATCTCAGGTGACGCTAACAGCCCGGTGGCCATTGTTACCATGGGCTCACACCTCGACGAAAAAGGACTCTGTGATGCAGGCGCTGCAATGTGCGGATCCTGCAAGACAGAAAACCTCGGCCTCGAAAAGGTCATCGCCAACATCATCGCCAACCCCAACATCCGCTTTATGCTCTGTTGCGGTACCGAAGTCAAGGGTCACCTCGCCGGCCAGACCATGATCGCTCTCCATAAGGGCGGCGTGAAAGAGGGCAGGGTCGTCGGCGCTGAAGGTGCTATTCCCTTCATCGAGAACCTCAATGATACACATATCAAGCGCTTCCAGGAACAGATCGAATGCGTCAACATCATGGAAAGCGAAGACCTCGGCGTAATCAAGGCAAAAATGAACGAACTGAAAGCCCGTGACCCGGGTGCGTTCGCTGCTGATGCCATGGTCGTCGAGGTCAAGGAAGCCGGCGGTGTTGAAGTCGCTGCCGCCGGAGTAAATCCCCAGTTCCTCGAGATCGAGAAACGGCTCGACAAAATCGAGAAGAAAATTGAGTTTGTTGACGCAGAGGTCGCGCAGCGTGTAGGGAGAAAGATCGGACGAGATATCGGTATACTGTACGGGTTGGTCGCAGGATTAACCGTATTTGTGATGCTGCTGTTTTTGTACCAGAAATTGATGACAATGGTGTAATGGAGGTGTAAAAGAAATGTTCAAATTCGAAAAAGAACAGAGTGTCTGGGACTTCAACGGTACCAAGCTCGGTGGACAGCCCGGCGAGTACCCGACTGTATTAGCTGCCTCGATCTTTTATAACAAGCACGAGGTTGTGCTCGATGACAAGACGGGAAAGATCGACAAACCGAAGGCAGAGGCTCTGTGGAACCGCTGTCAGGAACTCTCTGACCTGACCGGTATCCCGCACATGCTTCAGATCATGGCGGAATATGGACCAGCCTTTGAAAGCTACATCAGCTGGTTCGACAAAATCGACAACAAGACCGCATTCTTATTGGACTCTTCAGCTCCTGAGGCCCGAATGCATACATGCAAGTGGGTGACCGAGGTCGGACTCGCGCACCGTTGTATCTACAACTCGATCAATGGGTCAATCAGCGACAAGGAGATTGAAGTCCTCAAAAACAGTGATGTGGACGCGTCAATCGTCCTCGCCTTCAACCCTGCGGATCCATCGGTCCCCGGGAGGCAGAAGGTGCTTTCCGAAGGAGGTGTTGCAGGGCAGAAGAAGGGCATGATCCCGATCGCAGAGGACTGCGGCATCACACGGCCGATTCTCGATACCGCTGCAACGCCGCTGGGTCTTGGATCCGGGGGATCATACCGTGAGATACTTGCCTGCAAGGCGATCTTCGGGTATCCAACCGGTGGTGCGTACCACAACATGACGGTTGCGTGGACCTGGCTCAAGCGCTGGAAGGGAACGAGCAAAACCCCCTCAGTACTTGCAGCAGGATACAAGGGCAAAGACCTCCTCCTCGAGCAGATGTCACACCATTACCTTGGTGGCATGGATGGTATCAGGCAGGCGGCATGGTCCGCTCCCGATATCGGGTGCAACCTGATCGCCAGCACCCTTGGTGCCAATCTTATCATGTACGGCCCGATCGAGAATTGCGAGCCTATGATCACGGCACAGGCATACATGGATATCGTAACCCTCGAAGCAATGCGTTCGATTGGAGTCGATGTCAAGGCAGAAAACCACCCAATCTTCAAACTCATCTAAATTTTTTTTGCGCTCGATGAGCGTGTTTTGTCAGAAAGAACTAAAGCGCTGGTTCCATCCAATGGATACTGATTAAAATAAAACAAAAAGGGATGGTTCTTCTAATCAGAAAGGGGAGAAAAACCCTGTTTGACAACATTTCCATATCGTAGAACAATTTTTGGATCAGTTGCACAGACCGGACACACATAATCTTCAGGCAGGTCCTCAAATTTTGTCCCTGGTTTGATTCCCCTATGGGGTTCTCCGCGTTTTTCGTCGTAGATATAATCGCACATGGAACAGATATAGCGTGTCGGCCGCCACTCATCAAAGCCCCACGTGCCAACCTTGCCTTTTCCCTGAAAGCCGCATACCGGGCAGACGTATGTGTCCGGAAGATCCTCAAAGGCAGTGCCTGCAGGAATGCCATTATGCGGTTCCCCGCGGAGAGGTGAATAGACATACCCGCAGATCCTGCATTTGTATCTCATAAGTGCAGCTTCCTTTTTTGATTCCACACCCTTTTTCCCTGCAGGTGTAATTTTTTTTACTGCTGCTTTCTTTTTCGCTGCGGAAGGTTTTTTTGCCTTACTTTCACCGCTCTTTTTAACCGTCTCTATTGCTTTTGCCATACGAGATTCACACCGTGTAAAAGCCCTTCACCACCTTCTTTTTCATGAGAAGAGCCACCATATGGGATGATGGAAACTACCGGCTATTATAAATTATGTATACGGCAAGTATGAAGTGGTGATCCATGGCAGAGGTCAATGCATACAAACGATCACTGGGGTTATTTGAACTCGTTAGTCTCGGTGTAGGTGGGACAATTGGTTCCGGTATTTTTGTTGTGCCCGGTGTTGCCGCCAGACTAAGCGGCCCCTGGTCACTCCTTGCATGGATAATTGTTGCCCTATCCGCATCCTGTGTACTTCTCTCACTTGCCTATGTATCTTTCCGGTTTACTTCATCCAACAGTTTTTATTCTCTTTTTAAGTCGGTTTTCGGTGCCCGTATTGCATTGCCCCTCATCATCCTCTACCTCATTTCTTCCCTTTTTGGTGTCTCAACCATCGCGGCAGGTATCGGCCAGTATGTAGCTTATTTTGGTTTTTCTCATGTGCTGATTATCGAGCTCATTATCATTGGGCTCTTCTGCTGGCTCAATATTACCGGAATTTCATTTTCGGGATTAACGGAAAATATCCTCACCACGCTCAAAATCATTCCTCTCGTCATAATTTCCATCCTGCTAGTTCCTTTCATCAACGCTCATAATTTCGAACCACGGACCCCGGTCACTGCGACGGGTCTGCTCGCGACTGTTATCATTGTGTACTGGCCATTTACCGGTTTTGAGATCAGCGCGATACCGGTCGAGGAAACACGGGATCCGACACTTATCCGGAGATCCCTTATCCTGGTCATGGGAATTGTTGTATCTGTATATCTCCTTCTCAATGTTTCGCTTATTGGTAGTGTGGGTGTGGAAGCACTTGCTGCCTCACCCGCTCCGATTGCCACTGCTGCCGGGATTGTCTTTAATCGCTCAGGTCCTTTGGTCGCATGTGTCGGGATAGTGGCTATGCTCTCGGCAATAAATGCTTATATAATCGGTACTTCCCGGATACTCCAGTCCATGTCTTCCGGATTTTCTATTCCTGTAATCCGGGATTTAAACACCCGGGGTACTCCTGCGTATGCACTTATTGCTGGTTGTGCAGTCAGCGGGGCGCTCCTGCTCTTTTCCAACCATTTTGATCAGCTTGCGACAATTTCGGTGATTACGACTTTAATTCCTTACATCTTCTTCTGCCTCGCCTCATGGGTGCTTGTGACTGATATAAAATCCCGTCTGGTATCTGCCACAGGCGCCATTTCAACAGCCGCAATCCTCATCATTTACTTCGTGGTGTAGGGAATCATTTTAAAACGTGAACGTTAACCCGATAGGAGGCTACGCAATTTTATCCACAATCAGAGCGTATATCTTAAATCAGACTATGGTGGAGTTATTTTCCGGTATTATCTATTCATTTGCGGCATTATTCATCATCCTTGACCCGATATTATCCGTTCCTATATTTGCGGCTATGACAAAGGGTCTTGCTCCCGGAGAGATTCACAAACAGGCATTTGTCGCGGTTGCCGTGGCAGGCGGACTGATGTACCTCTTCCTTGTCTTCAATAAGACGATCTTTGATATCCTTGGCCTTAACCTGCCCAGCTTCCAGATAGCAGGGGGTATCCTGCTCTTTCTTCTGGGAATTCAGGAAGCACTGGGTATCGAGATTGGACACTGTAAAGAACATGCAAAAACAGCGGCGGGTGTTGTTATAGGTACACCTCTTCTATGTGGTCCGGGCACGATCACCACGGTCATGCTTCTTTCACGGGATTATGGTATCCTTATCCCGTTTGTTGCAATTACCCTTGCACTGCTTGCCACATGGCTGGTATTGTACTATGCAGAAAAGATACAGCATGTACTCGGGGAGGTTGTAACAGATATTATGGGTAAAGTCCTGGGTATGCTTGTCGCTGCCATCGCCATTAAGATCATTGCATCGGGTATCCTGGCGTACAGTGCACTGATATAACATTTTTACTCATTCATACAGAGGAATCAGAGTAATTACAATCCAATATATAGGAATTTTGAATGCAGAGCATAATGATATAATTTCAGGAATCGCGCTTGAGAGAGAAAACTTCAACCATATGGTGAGGATGATAGCGCATTTTTGCCTCACGAAGTCCGGCGATACCCAGATCGCTTTCCCGGTTAATATACGGGTATTTGTTGACCAGAAATGCTGCGGTTTCGGTATTGATCACTTTGTATATGCCCTCACAGTCAGGAAGTCCCTTTTCAAAATGGACCAATGCGGTATCAGCATTGAGGGGTTCGAACAGGGACATGGCACCAATTTTTGAAAAGACGCGTATGATCAATCCTTTTATTGCAAGTTCGTTAAAATGATCAATGGCAAAAAAGACCGCTTCCTTTTCATGTGCAAGGACCTGATCATTTTCACATCCTTTCCACTCGCACCATTCAATAAGAAATCTTTTGACTTCCCCCCAGTTTTCCCTGGTAATTGGCTCAACTGAACTGGTGCAGTTGCGTTTGAACTTATTTATCTGGTGACGGATCGTAAGATAATTTTTTCCCGGGAGGGTAGCTAGTTCATCTGAGCTATAGACATATTCGAAATGATTGCGATCAGGTACGAGATTAATCCCCGGACAGATTTCCCGCATCCAGCTGGCGGTGTCGGGATCTATCAAAACGACAGGTTCGTTATCGCTGATGTCTGAAGCAAGCCGTATCAATGATTTAAGCAGCTGAGGATCCCTTGGGCCGATTGGCGGACGGAACCGCGTTGTACCATCAATTGTGCTTGCGATGATGAGATTTTTTCGCTCATAGGCATACTGGTAGTGTGCGTAGTGATTCCAGCAAACCATATTTGTGAAGGTATTGTCACTGTGTGTCTGTGGGTACTGTGCGTAGTGATTCTCGAAAAAGGCACGATCTGCAAGTGTGACGGGTTTAAAATTTTCCTGAGTAAGCATCACACATCACTCCGGAATATCAGCGGAGTATGTCCTTCCATAGGATGGAAACCGAAGGGCAGATAAAAATTTTCTGTTCCTGGTTCTGCAATAAGACCTATCCAGGAAATTCCTGATTCAACGCATTTTTTTACTAAAATCGAAAGAATCTGAGTGCCGATTCCAGCTTTCCGGTATTCCGGAAGCACAACAAGATCCTGGATATATCCATCTGAAACCCCATCAGATATGACTCTGCCCATTCCTACAGCGTGGCCTGTTTTCGAATCGACAGCCACGGCAAACAGAAAACTGCCCCTGATCAAATGGGGCAGCTCCAACGGATCATACTCCTGTTTCCACCACCCACCGGCGCGGTACAGGTCTGCAATCTCATCCCCATTCCATGCATGAACGAGCTGGATTGCAATGTTATCTCCCAAGATCATCACGTTCCCTGTTTGAGGTTCTGAAGAATATTATGCTACTATTATCATCATTCAAAAAAAATCTTGGGATTGTATGGTTTCAAACAGACACAAATGAAAAATTATTGGGTTTCCGAATGATTCAGCTGCATGATTGCTGTATCAATAATTGCTCCAAGCCCTTCAACATTCCAGTGCTCAGAGTCCAGGATAATCTGGTAGATCGAGAGATCGCTGATGTCAATATTATAATAACAGCGATACCGCTCCGCTTCGCACTCTTCCCTCTCGATTGTAATGCGCTCCGCAGATTTTTCATCCGCAATCTGATCCCTGAAAACAATCCGCTTTATTCGGCAGCCGATAGGGGCAAAAAGCCAGATCCTGATATCCGCATCTGTGACCATCCAGCCTGAAAGACGGCCCTCGACAATAATATTGTCCCGCCCCGCAGCAATCTCTTTCTGCCGGGCGTCAATCATTTTATCAAATTCCGGATTTTCACGTGCCAGACAACCAAACTCCGCCAGCCCCATCGCATGCTCCCTTGCAAGCTGTCGAAAGACTTCTCCGGCGGAGATCATCGAAAAACCGTGGCGTTCTGAAAGATACCGTGAGAGGGATGTTGTCCCACTCCCGGGGAGCCCGCTCACGGTGATCCTCATCAAAGACCTCCGATGTTCAAGGATTTCCGGATCACCTGGCTCAGGGTAATTGAACAGATCATATACCAGAGAATCCAAGCGGGAATTATCCAGACTGCCGGAGCATGTAAGCTGATGCTGCCGGCATAGGGCAGGGTAATTGTACTCTGCACCCGGGCAAGGCGGAAGAGCAACCAGAAAAAGATTGGTACGGTCAGAACAAGGATGTAAGCCATCGGTTTAAATTGCTGCTGGGACATTTCAAGTTGTTCGCGCATCACACGGTCTTTTTTTGCTTCCAGTTTCTTGATCTTTTTTTCGTCCTGAGACAGTTGTGCTTCACGATACTCGGTCTGGAATTCTTTCATCCTCTCCTGGACGTCCGTCATCTTATCATAGTCGATGGTGTATTTCTGGACAATTGACGAATAGAGGCCGGTAAGTGCAGAGAGAATTACGATCAAAATATAGAACGGGATCTTGAATCCCGAGACAACCGGGGCAAATATAGCGTCCATGCCCTGGCCGACCCCATCACGCAACCATGGAACCGTATATGCCCACATCATAAGGAACATGAAGCCGAACGTGAACCAGAGGCTATATTTCTCCCAAATCTTTCCAAAATCCATGTATTCACCTGAGTACTGCCGCCATATCATCGGCAGCACGTTCGAGAAGGAAATCCGCGTTTATTACAATTTTTACGGTGCAACCGGTCAGCATCGAATAGGCAGCGGCAATTGAGCGGTTGAACTCTTGGTGTTCGGCTATCGATCGTGAGCCCTCTTTGTCCCGGGATCGCGTTTCATCCGTCAAACGCCGCAAGAGGATCTGGTCATCAAACGTTTCAACGAGAACGATGGTATCAGGCATAATCTCACGCAGTACCCATTCAGGAAGCCCGGCAAGGTAGCCTTTCGGCGTCTTCACCGATGCATGCGTATCGATTAAAACATTGCCCGGAACCTGGGAAATGGCCTGTGCAGCACGCTGTTGCAGTCGCTTCTGGACTGTACGATCCAGCGTGCGCATCTGGTCCCGGTCCTGGACAATGTTGTCATTCTTCGCAACCTCAAACATGAAGGTGCCGAAGTTAATTGATTTGTACTCGATTCCTTCTTCCTTGATTTTTTTAAGCGCTTCGTTGACAACCGTCGTCTTTCCGACGCCCGGTACTCCGGTTATGATGACCTTTTTTCCATCCATCCTGGTCCCTTCCACGTCCTACTCTTTTCCAAAGAATGTCCGCATGAACGGGTACATCTCCATAATTTGCTGGCTCGCAATCTCCTCATAGAGCCTATATGTTATACTTACCGTCAGAAGCAATCCTGTTCCGCTCACAGCACCGATGACCCCAAAGAGGTTTGCAATTACACTGAGCACCCCAATAAAGACACCACCTATTACTGTAACCCGGGGGATGTACCTGTCGAGATACTTTTCAAGTACCTGCGGATTTCTGCGGTAGCCGGGAATCGACATGCCCGATAACTGGATTTGCCGGGCAACATCTTTTGAATCAAGCCCTGCTGTCTTGATCCAGAAGAGCGCGAAGATCGCACCACCGACCACCATGAATGTGATATCTACTCCCAGGCGTAAAAGAACCTCCCATGGAGCATGCCCGAGATCCGTGATCCACCACATCCATTGATTAGGCCCGTTAATTGGTGCAAGGTAATACATGATTCCATTGATAGGCGTCGATCCATTAAATGCCCCGAAAACAGTGATATTGACATTGGAGAGAAACATACCGACCATCTGGATATTTGCCTGTAAAACCCTCACGAGAATCATTGGCAGAACACTGGCGTAGATCAGTTTAACCGGGAACCGCGCCCGAGCGCCCCTGACCTGGGCGTGTGCGAGTGGGATCTCGATCCGGGTTGATTCGACATAGACGATTATCAGGAAAATGGCAATCGTGGTAACAAATGCAAGGATGTCTTTGCCAAAGAATGAGAGATAACTACCTCCATCCAGACCTATGGCAACGAGACGCGGGAAAAATCCGACCGGGTACTGGTCAGCCACCGGTGCCCAGTTAATAAATCCGTTTACTATTGCCTGCGATATGCCGGCGATGATGAAAAGACCTACACCGGATCCGATACCCCATTTCGTCACTACTTCGTCCATAAGGAAAACGAGGACACCGCCGATACAGATCTGGAAGAAGATGAGCAGAGAGACCGCAAAAAGATTGCCACCAAAGAACTGGTTGGCAATAACTGGATCGGGTACCATGAAGCTGCCGACAAGATTTGGTGCAGCTTCGACTACAATCATGACAAGGATGAGAATCTTCTGCAGACCCATGTACATGACCTGTCCTCGTGTCTCACTTGTATCGATATGGAGAATATCTGCCCCTTTAAGCAGCTGGAGCACGATGGATGCCGTGACGATTGGCCCGATTCCAAGGTGAACGATTGAACCGCTTGCACCGGCGAGAAGAGCTCGCCATGCAGCAAATAAATCCTGGTTAGTTGGAGAGAGACCAAATACAGGAATATTCGTCAGGGCAAAATACAGAATTAATATTCCCAGCGTCCAGATCAATTTGTTCTTGAAATGAACATGTCCTTCAGGACTCTTGACTGCGGGCATCGCAGCGAGCAGGGGTTCCATTCGATCCAGCAGGTTTCCCATTGTTTCACCAAAATAAGGGGGACGGTCAGACGATCTGCGCCTTTCCACCCATCTTCTCGATCTTTACCTTCGCTGATTCAGAGAATGCCTGCGCGGAGATATTCAGTTTTTTTGTGACTTTGCCGCTACCAAGCACTTTATCGATACCGATATCAGCGATGTTAACCACAATCATATCCCCTTCATTCTTTGCAATACCCTGCGCCAGTAGCGATGGTACTATCTGGTCGATGATCCCGACATCCATTACCGATACGGGAGTCTGGGAACTGTTTGAGAACCCATCCTTTCCAAAGACCGGCCCTCCCATCTCTTTATACCACTTCACAAAGTGGTGGGCGTTAATGCCGGCGCGTCCCCGTCCGCCGCGGTTACCTGCACCACGCCGGTTTTTATGGGTACCTCCACCGCATGTCCGCGATCCGCGGTATTTTGAACGTTTGTTGGTTGGCATCCTGCTTCACCTCATCTTATAGAGGAGAGTGTTGATCTCCTGACCATAATAGCCAAGCGCTCCTCCCTGTGGGAAGGTACGTTTGGTGGTCTTGTATCCCTTGCGTGGTGGATGAAGGCGTAACACGGGTTTTAATCCCGGTATTTCACGCAGTTTCGTTTCGCCACCCGCAAGTGCCCGTGCAAATTCAGAAATGTTGCTGTAAGTTGAGTTCGATTTAATGTACTCATCGGTCAGCGGTGCATCACCGATTACCCTGCCGCGTGTCAGGAGCAGAGTTTCGATTGTTGCTGCGTCTGCCTCGCCATAAGCAACATAATCCTTAACTTTACGGATCATGCCAAGATTTTCCGGAGTGTCCGGTACGAGCACGCAGTGATTGATATGGTGAAGACGAAGCATCCTAAGCGTGTCTTTGATGTCCCGGCGGGTTTTAACAACCCCGCGCACCTGAACAACTGCGTACATCTACAGAGACCTCCCTGTCCTGATCATATTGGTCTGATTAAGCGCGTTGAAGGTAGCTTTTGCGAAATTGATGGTGGTGCGCGTCTGTCCGCGTGCAAATGTCCATACATCCTTGATTCCTGCAAGCTCAAGCACTTTCTTACTGATATCACCAGTGACAAGGCCGATACCCTGAGGCGCGGGTTTAAGCGTGACACGGACACTGCCTGCAGTTCCCTGAACCTGCATCGGTATCGAGTGGCTGACATTACATCCGCATTCCCAGCTGCCACAGCCTCGACGGACCTTAATAATATTCATCTTTGCCTTTACTATCGCTTTCTTGATCGCGTTTCCGACTTGGACGTCCTTGCCCTGACCAAATCCAATATAACCGTTCCGGTTACCCACGATAACAACGGCACGGAACTGAACACGGCGACCTGAGTCAGTCATGCGCTGCATCATGGCAATATCAAGAACCTCATCTTCCAAATCGGGAAGAAACATATCGACGATCTGGGGTTCCTTGATTGGCCTGCCACTTTCAATTACCTGGTCGATACTTTTAATCTCTCCAGAAGCGACGAGTTTGCCAAGACCGGTGACCGGGCGCCACTCTTCTCTTTCATAAGCCATTTACACCAGCTCCTTTTTTATTGCGTCTGCCACCTGTTCGACAATCGTAACAATATCGCCGGCGTTTTTGTTATACGCAGCGATATGTGCACCCCTGACCCGTTCATCGGAAGGGAGAATCTGCTCCCCATGTGGTACATCAAGTCCCGCTTCGACCGCGCCTTTAAGTGCGGCAAAGACCCGTGCACCAGGAGTCGCCCGGTTGAGCCCGATATCCAGAATGGCCCTGCCATAATCTGCTTTTTTTGCTTTTACGGCAAAGAGCATACCGGTCAGATAGGCTGCCGGTGTGCTGGATGTTGATCCTTTGTAGCCGTATGTTTCCAGTTCAGCAGAGTTTGCTGCGATGAGTGTGCGATCGCCGTCCATCTCTGCTGTAACAAGTTGGATGATGATATGACGGTTTGTCTTGCGCACAACCATTCGTGGCGCATCTGCAACGACAAGCCTGGTCCGTTTGTAGTAATCGGTTTTGCCCTCTCTTCGTCTTCTGAAGGGTACAAAATACCGTGATCCTGTCGCCATGTTACTTCATCCTCCCCGCGAGGATCTCCATCTGCGCCTTCATGTGTGCAACGCTCCTGAACTGCCCGCCGGCCGCTTTCCGGTAGATTATGCGGTACATATGCCGGTCGATCGACCCTGCATCACGGAGTTCAACGAGCACTTTCCTGATAGCACGGATCTTCTGAATCCACGCCGTTTTGCTCGGGTTGCGGGCACCGGCCGCACCCTTTCTCTTCCCGGCACCTTTACAGTGGCCGTATGAGCGTTTTGCGATTCGCGCACGGGCCCTGCCACGGCTTACGCCTTTCTTCTGGTGTGCCTTGATTGCGCCGTCGGTGATAAGCCCTCGTAAATCTTCCCGGGAGATTGCATTCTCAATATCGGAGATACGGGCCGGGTCAAGCCAGACACGGTTGACTCCACACTTTAAGATTGCGGCGACGATGCGTTTCTGACTGGCGACATCACTCATTCTTCTTCACCCCTGACTCGGTCTTCTTTTTTGCCCTTGCTTTTGGAGCTGCCTTGGGTTTGGCCTCAGCAGGCGCTTCGGTCTTGGGTTTTACAGATTTTTTTGTTGATTTTGCCGATGCAGCAACCTTGGTTTTTTCCGGTATTTCTACCGGTTCCGTTTTCGATTTTGCAGATTTCTTTTCTTTTACCGGAGCCTTTTTCTCTTCTGCCTCGGGCGTTTTCTTTTCTTTCTTTGTATCCTTCCTAGATGGAGCTGCCGCCGCTTTGGATTTCGCGGGTTTCTTTTCTTCCTTCTTCTTTTTTCCCGCGTCCTTTTTCGCTTCTTTTACTGGTTCTCTGATTTTTTCCTGTTTTGGTTCGGTCTTGACAGCTCGGGCATTCAGCACTTTGAATCCTGCACCAAGTGCCTTTTCCTGGAGACCCATACGTCTTCGATCTCCAACAGTTGCCCCTATCCGGACTGCACGAGTTTTTGGATCAATTCCCTCAAGTTCCTTTACCGAGGAGATCAACACCTCAAAAAAACCGCTTGGGTGCATTCCGCGCACCGCAATCGGACTTCCGAAACCTGGTTTTGGAAGGGCTCCCTTTGCCTTCTTCTGCTCTCTCTGTTTGTTGTGCTGTCCACGGGGTTTTCTCCAGGAATCTGAGAGCTGTCGTTTCTTGCCATATCCATCACGTTTGAAAACTGCTCCTTTATCAACACGTACCCGGATTAACCGTTTTATTTCAGTGGTCATCTGTCTCAGCCCCTCTGCACAATATAGATGCCGTCCTGGAAGACCCTCGGGTCACGGTTACGGATGTGGGTTGCATACTCAATGTTCGCTGCCGAGGTTCCGACCAGTTCGCGGTCGATTCCCGTGAGCACGACTTCATCGTTTGCGATCTTTGCGGTAACACCCGCTTCAATCCGTGCGTAGCGCGCCTTCTTCTCACCAAGGAAGTTAGCGATCTCAAGACGGTTGCCCTGAAGTTTCAGCTGGATCGGGAAGTGGCTGTAAACCATTTTCATGTGGTACTCAAACCCTTCGCTGACACCCCGGCACATGTTTTTGGTATGAGCCTCCAGTGTCCCGACCATCGCTATCATCTCTTTTCTTCCGGACTCGGTTGATATGGTGACCTCGTTACCTTCACAGGTTATAACAACCTGAGGAAACCGCATGTTTCGCGAGAGCTGCCCTTTAGGTCCTTTCACGCGAAGTTGCGAGCCATCCAGCGACGCTTTTACACCCTCGGGAATCTTAACTATTCTGACTGCCGACATGATTTAGCACCTTCAATATACATACCCGAGAAGCTCGCCACCAATGCCTTCTTTTCTCGCCTCTTCGTGGGATATAACACCACGCGAAGTCGAAAGAATCAGAAGCCCGAAGTTCTTTCCAGGGAGATACTGCTTCTCCCAGTATTCCATCTCATCCATCTGTACCGAAAACCTCGGGGTTATTGCGCCACATCGGTTAATTTTGCCCGTGAGATGAACCTTAAGCTGTCCACCCCTGCCGTCATCGATGAACTCGAAACTGTTGATGTAACCGGCGTCCTGCATAATACGGAGCATCGCACCGAGGAGTTTACTCGCTGGTTCGATAATGCACACGGACTTACCGGTGTCACCGGCATTTTTTAAGGAACACATTCCATCTGCTATTGGATTACTTCGTGTCATTGTGCATTCACCTTCAGCTCATCTTTTTAAAGCCGATTTTTCGGGCCCACTCGCGGAAGCACTGCCGGCAGAACATGATATGATATCTGCGCACGAGTCCCTGTTTACGCCCGCACATCTTGCATTCGTTCGCACCGCGACCATAGATCTTCTTCTGTTCTCCAGCCATTAGCGCACCTCAACCTGGTACTGTTCTTTGAGAAATGCAATTGCATCCTCTTTCTTCACGCGCTGTTTTGCCGGGAGTTTTTTCTGCTCCATGCGCCTGCGGGTGATCCGTATACCTTTACGTTCGAGCACAACATTGACATCCATCCCAAAGATACCAACTTGTGGGTCGTAGGACATGCCGGGAAAATCCGTATGCTCTTCAATTCCAAATGAGATATTTCCACTCTTGTCAAACTGGCTCTCAAAGACCGTTTTGTTGATGATCCCAATCGATGTCGTAAAAAAATCGCGGGCTGATTTGCCCCGGAGTGTTACTTTGCATCCGATCGGGGCACCTTTCCGTATGGAGAATGCCGGCTGAGTCATCCTGGCAATGCTCCTGACAGGAGTCTGTTTGGTGATTGTCTTCATGATGTTTTCAGCTTTAACGAGCTTTTCGCCGCTCTCGCCGACTCCCATGTGAACAACTACCTTGTCGATATAGATATCGCGCATCGAGGTCACTGTTCAATCCCCCAAGTTGCTATCGCGGGTGTCTGTTTACCAACCATGTAGATATACGGAGAGATCGTCTCAAAGCGTGTGCCTGTAGCTTCATCCATAAGGATTATCTTATTGGGCACACTGCCATGGGTTTTGATGATCTCAATGATCCGTGCGACTTTACCTGAATGGCGGCCACCGGTTACCATCGCCATATTACCAACGGCGAATGGGAAATGATCGATGATTTTAAAACGGTCTTCTGGTTTTAATGAGACGACGATCGAGTCATTTGAGTTGTACGTGTTATCTGCAATGATGTTGGCTCCATATCGCAGGTTTAACTGAACTTTACCACCCGTAATGACAGTCTTATTCTGGATTTTGCACAATCTGCTCTGGGCTGCGTCAGCGTCAATTTCTACAGCCAGATGACGGCCATTTTTTCCACGCTGCATGCGATAATATTTTCCTGTTTTCGGGATTGCAATGATATCAAATATGCCAACCCCCATTTTTGGATCCCTGCAGGGTCTGCCGTTGATGACAACATCATTCTGATTAAGGATCTGCTTGACTTCTTTCAGATTCCTTGCAAAACCCATGTGGTCGCGGAGCCAGACTGCAATCGGCATTGCATTCGCGTTATGCGGGCCGGGCGCTGTTTTTGTGATGAATTTCGTGGTTTTCTTTGCAATGTGCCACGAGTCCGGGGCGTTTAGTCGCTTCAGATGATCAGACATTATTCGGCCTCCCCTAATTTTGCCTCACGGCGCTTGTCAGCGAGATTCAGTTTGGTGACCTGTACGTTTGAGGCATCGATTCCCCTGGGTACTTCAGTTCCATCTGCTTTCGTAGATGAAACCCCGTGAACAACAATTTTTGACTTTTTGGTATTAACTGCATCAACAAGTCCCTCATCACCAACGAAATCTCCGCGGATTACCTTAACGGTATCACCCTTAATCACACGCACTGTCTTTTTCTTGTATTGTTCTTTAAGCGCAGCTGATAGCGGGGCGTTGAGGTATTTGGTCTTAACGTGTGAAGGTGCCTGATAACGTGCCTTTCTCTGCTTCCTTGGCTGTTCGCTTTCGATTCGTACCATATTGCACCTCACACAATGATCGTAGCCATAGAGCCGAGCTTGGGAAACCTTTCTGCAACTTCGCGTGCTACAGGTCCCTTTATCTCCGTTCCTTTTGGCTCATTCTTCTCGTCAACAACAACAACCGCGTTGTCATCGAAGGATACCCGCATACCATTCGGCCTGCGCATCTCCTTCTTCGCGCGGATAACGACCGCACGCACGAGCTTGCGGCGCATGTCCGGGGTACCCTTCTGGACACTCACCGTGGCGAGATCCCCCAGCCCAAGCTTGGGCTGACGGCGCCTGACACCATGATAACCAAAGACAGAAATGATTTGCACTGTCCTGGCACCGGTATTATCAGCACATGCAAGCCTCGTCCCTGTCGCAAGAGACCTCGGCGTCGTGGACTGCTTTGCCTTCATGGCTGAAGCACCTCCACCACAACAAAGGTTGTGCTCTTCGATAACGGTCTGCACTCAGCGATCTTCACCATGTCGCCAACCTTTACCTGAATACAGGAAGGGTTGTGGGCATGAAGTTTCGAGCTGCGCTTCTCATATCGCTTGTATTTACGGATGTAGTGCAGATAATTACGTGCGACTACCACCGTTCCCATCATTCGATCGCTCACGACTTTTCCGGTGATCACCTGGCCGCGCACCGGTAAAGTGCCGTGAAACGGACAATTAACGTCCTGACATTCTTGTTTTGGTGCCTGAACGTCCAATCCAATGTTTAGTGCCATTATTTTATCCTCTTCTTCTCGTGCAGGTTGATTCTCTTTTCAGGAGCCAGAATCATCACGGATCCATCTATCTCAACAAGTTCGCTGCCTGGAAGGTGCAGCTGAAATCTGCTGTGCATCTTGGGGATGCGTTTAACCCCCTGTGAGGTCTCGAGTATCAGCAGATTTTTTGTTTCATCGATGATGTGACCTGATAGTCCCCGGTGAAGGGGATTTGCGGCTCCCGATACCAGAACGTCCAGTCCGATCAGTTCATGCCGGAGGACGTTCTGGGGAGTGATCATACAGTTCTCCTGCGGTTCTGTTCAGTTATCAAACGGGCAATCGTTCGCCTGAGTTCACCAATGTGACCCGGGTTCTCTGTTGCGCCACCGGCACTGACTTTCCCATAATGCTGGACAAGCTCCATCCGAAGCTTTTCCATCTGTTCCTGCAGTTCTACATCCGAAAGCTGCTGAACATCCCGGGCGCGTAATATTGCCATTACTGGTCCTCCATAAACGGTACTTCATCGGGAAGTGCCGGTTCATCAGAGTCAATATCGCTGATATCCGTGACGGTAACTTTAGGTGCCACACGTTTCTTTTCCTGTTCAATGATGGTGAAGTGATCCGGCAGTTTCGCACCTGCAGGAACCAGCTTGACCTGAACGCCTATGACACCAAGTTTCTTAATAGCGACCGCATAGCCTTTCTCAACAATAGTGTTGCTCGGTTCACCGCAGTGTTTGATGTATCCTTCGGTAAACTTCTGGGTGCGGGCTCGTGCACCGGTCAGTTTCCCGGCAATTACGACTTCACAGCCCAACGCTCCGGAATCCATAACCCTGCGAAGAATGCTTGATCCCGCTTTGCGGAAGTACCACCCGCGCTCAAGAGCGTTTGCCAGTCGTTCAGCCATGATCTGGGCGTTAAAGCTGGGATTTGTAACCTGCTGGACTTCGATCTGGGGGGATTCAACTCCATAGTTCTGGGCAAGGTCCAGGGTCAGCTGGTGGACCAGTTTTCCACCTTTACCAATGACAATCCCAGGTTTTTCTGCAAAGATGGTCACCTGTGTGCCCAGCGGGGTTCTTGCGATGTCCATGCCGCCGTATCCTGCCCGTTTGAGTTCCTTGGACAGGTACTTTTCAACACGGGCTTTCCGAACTCCTTCTGAAATAAACTTCTGCTCAACAGCCATTACGACACCTCACGGACAATAATTTCGATGTTCACCGTTTCACGGACCTTGGGGGTCGCACGTCCCATTGCACGGGGAAAGAAAGCTTTTTGGGCCCGTCCACGATTTGCCGATACGTGGATAATCTCAAGATTATCTGCGTCGAGACCGATATATTCGGCATTCTTCTTAACCGATTCCAGGACACGAATATACGCTTTGGATGCTTTTACGGGATATCTTCCGGCATCCCAGTTTCCCGGGAGGCCGCGTTTGTGTGCCACATTCCGGTTAAATCGCCGGAACGGAATGGCTTTCTTTAAACCGATAACATCGTTCAGATACGCAATTGCGTCGTTCACGCGCTGGTGCCTGATGAACGTGGCAATTTCAATCGAATGCTTTGGCGACATGTTAAGTTCGTTGGCCTTCGCTTTTGCGATGGTGTCGCCGCTAATTTTCTGTGAATAATCAATTCGTGCCATGTACATCACTTCAGCGGAACATACTTGCTGCCTCTTGTCGCACCGATTCCGGCGCTTCCGTGAGAGACCCTCTTTCGTGTCAACGCAAACTCCCCGAGATAATGGAAGACAGACTCCGGCTGAAATTCAACTTTCATGAATTCCTTGCCATTGTAAATCTCAATTGATCGACCTACCATTTCTGGCATGACAATCATTTCACGAAGGTGCGTTCTTATTTTCTCGTCACCTGCACGGACCTTTGCGAGTAATGTTTCCTCACCACGAGAGAAACCTCGTACTACCTTGCGGCGTGAACGGGCTGGCATGAGGGGAAGAAGTTCACTTATTCCCATCGCTTTCAGCTCGTCGATCTTAAACCCACGATAGGTGAACTCCTCACGCCGTCGTGGCATTCTCTTCTGAGTCTTTTTTGGTGCTGCCATACCGATCACTTCCTGCTCTTACCTGTCCTGCGTGCAGCCACATGACCAACCGTTCTTCCTGGTGAAGTGCCTCTTGCAATTGTCTTCGGCCGACCGGTATGCTGATGACCGCCACCACCAAACGGGTGGTCGATAACGTTCATCGCTACACCACGGACGCGTGGCCAGTTCGACGCTGTGTTCTGCATCTTGTGGTATTTGTTGCCTGCTTTCACAAACGGTTTGTCGACACGACCGCCACCGGCAACAATTCCGATGGTTGCCCGGCATCGTGCGTTAAACCATTTGGTCTTTCCACTGGGCATCCGGATACCGACCCGGTCCTCGATCTTATCAATAACAACTGCCTGAACACCTGAAGAACGGACGAATTTGCCGCCATCGTTCGGGCGCGACTCGATGTTACATATGTATGTCCCTGTAGGAATATTCTGAAGAGTGAGCGTGTTACCGTTCTTTACCTCAACATCAGATCCCCAGGTAATTGTCTCTCCAATGCCCAGACCTTCAGTAACCAGCATATACACTTTTGCACCATCTTCAAGTTTGACGACCGCGATCGGTGCATTGCGTGCTGGATCATGTTCGATATCGATAACGCTTCCGGTGATTGTCTGTGTATCATCACCGATGTGCTTGAGTTCAGCCTTGTACCGGTGGGATGGTGCTCGATATGTCGGGCCTCCCTTGCCCCGGCTTTGTGTTGTGATTCGATGTCCCATGTTTCCCACCTACATAATGCCAAGCCGGCTGAGAATTTCCTCTGCGGCTTTTTCATTCTCAAAACTCACGATTGCCTTCTTTTCTCCGTGCATTGTCATGAGCGTTCGAATGTTTTTGACGTTCTGTCCAAACGATTTTTCAATTTCACGTTTGATCTGACTCTTGGTGGCTTCACGATTGACTAAGAACTGAAGTTTGCTCTGGTTCTCTAAAAGGACCATCGCCTTTTCCGTAACAAACGGGTATTTCAGAACCATTTATCTCCCCTCCAGTCTTATCAGTGCGCTCTCTGTCCAGATCGTCAGTCGTCCTGCCAGCATACCCGGTGCAAGATGCTCAACGTTCAACTGGTCAACGGTCACAACATCGACACCGGATAGATTGCGTGCTGCACGCAGCGGTTGTTCGGCTGTGACAATGAGAAGGCTCTTTCTCTGCTTGAACCGGCGACCACGCATCTTACCTCTTCCGGCACGGACCTTCTTGCTCTCCTTCGCACGTTCGATATCATGATAGACACCAGCGGTTGTCAGCGCTGTTATGACGTCCTGCGTACGGATGAGTGATTCAAACTTATCTTCAAGGATAACGGGAACCGCTCCATCGAACCTGTGACCGCGACCGCGGATAAGATCTGCGGAAATACTTGCGGCTACAGCCGAACGGAAAGCCTTCTGTTTTTCTTTCTGATTGATCTCTTTAATCAAAATTTTCGCGACTTTCGGAGGATGTGCTTCACGACCTCCTTTGGCCTGGGGAACTTTCGCGGCACGTGAACCATTCTTGATACGGGGCACATGCGATGAACCACGACCACTTCCCCATCCGACTGCCGAGGAACAGATGCCTGCAAACGGATTCGTTCCATGGGGTTGCCGCCGCGTGCTCTGAAGGGCGATCACTGCTTTTTTGATCAGATCAGGGCGGTATTCTTCCGAAAAGAGTTCCGGAAGATCAATATCTTTCGCGATTCCGCCATCAAGTGTTTTAACCTGTGCTTTCATCTCTGATCATCCCTGTTTACTCTGGATGCTCACAAACTGAATTGTCGGCATCCTTACGACATGTTCACCCAGGCGCATTGCCGGACGAATACGTATAAGCCGCTTTACCGGACCCGGAATCGAACCTTTGACAAGGACGTAGGGGCTTTTAAGCACACCATAATGGAGGAAACCCCCGGCAGGTGTGATCTCGCTGGAGTTTTCACTGACCCGTAAAATACGCTTGTTAAACTCCGTCCGCTGCTGGTATCCCAGCTGGCCCATCTGAGGTACCTGCCACCGGACATGATGTGGATTCCAGGGTCCGAGAGTACCAAGATGACGCTCTTTTCCGCCAACAGAGTGTTTTCGTTTTCGCAGCGCTATACCCCAACGCTTTACTGCACCATTCGTTCCTTTACCGGTTGTGATTGCAGTTATGTCCGCATATGCACCAGTCTGGATGACGTTGTTCAGAGAGACTTCGTTTCCAAGGAGCCCTTGTGCATACTCCCACTGTTTTTTGATGTCGCCCCCACCTATTTTGATCTCCATGAGATCAGGCACTTTCTTCGGGACGCCCGTGAGGATCGCAGGTTGTGTATAGGTAACTGCGTAAATCTCCGCGACAGTACCGGCTGCAACTGCTTCAGAAAATTTCTTCAGTGCAGTCTCCTGGTCATAATCTTTTGGCAGGGTGATACGTCGCCCAAGAACAGTATCGAGCTGATCAGCCCAGACTTCTGTCAGTGCGTGTTTACCATAGGTATCTCTGGAGTAGGCACGAATCGCAGCGACTTTCATCGAGGGGATTTCAATAACGGTGACCGGCACCATAATTTCCTTTCCCTCAGTGGGACTGCTCTTGTGATCATCCACCATGATAACATGCGTCATACCTACCTTATATCCAGCAAATCCCTGCAGTATCGGAGCCCCATTATAGAGAGGCCACGACTGATATTTCGGGATCGGGCTCTTTGCACGTTTTCTTGGGCTGAATGCAAGAGAACCACGGCGTGGTCTGTTTATTTTTGGCATGTGTTAATCAATCCTTTCTCTGCGTGTAGGTTATTCCCACTTTGACACGAATTACGATTAATCCGAGACTGTGTGATACTTTGTTTGTTGAAGAGCCAACACGCGACGCCATTGAAAAACAGAATATCTCAGGGACTACATGGATCCGCAGTATGCGGATTTCATGCAGTGTTGAACATCCGGTTTTTCATTAGGGTACTGACATATGGATGATATTTTTCACCCATGAGCTGATGTGCACCAGCATTCCTGTCTCGCGAAAGAAGATCCTGACAATAACGCATCCTTCTGCCCCAATTATTAAAGCAGCTGGAACGGGCTCGTTGCACGAACGTCGACCCATGCGTACCGGTCAGATCCTACTCTGTCAGCCTGTTGTGACGAATCACAACTCCTTCTCGGGTTGCCCCCCGCATTCCTGCGAGGTTCACCAATCGAGGATTACCCACGGCACAACCGTCTTTCCTGTGTCCGGAAGTTTGGTTCCGCCGTTATGCCATAATCAAAACTGTACTTTTATCATGTCAGTACACAGATACAGCAAGGGATAACCTCATATCGGCTTCCTTAATCATTGAATAAAAAAGAATATAAACATATGCCAATGAAGGATATATCCTCCATATTTTTACCTTTTTATCATTTGCCTTTATCCAAAGTATAATTCTCCGAGATCGGTGATATATACAATAATGTCTTCACATACACAACGTGCCTTACAACACTGGGGGCGGGCCTCCCTCAACCGGTTTATCAATGAAATGGTATCATACATTACTTTTATGTTAATTTTTTCCGCTTCTCCAAAGATTATGGAGGGAACATCAAACAGATCAGTCCCTGAGGGAATAGTACACAGGTGAGTGGCATCCAGCGTGTAAAGAAAATCAAGCGTTTCTTTTGCCCTTCGTATATTTTCCATTGCACTCTTTTCAATTGTGCAGACATTCGCTTTTGAAGTGGAGATAATATCAGCAATCTGCTGCTGGGTCAGCCCCTGTTTGCGGTACCTGAGAACCTCCATCTGGCGTTCGGTGAGCAGCCCATCTTTCATACTACACAATCTTGTATCCAAACTTAAACACTTTTCGTTAACTCTGCTGTATGCCAACTAACAATTTTAAGGGTTTATTAACATGTGAAGGCATGATAAAAAATTAATTTTTCACAATTTTTTCGAGGAGATAGGACATTTCAAAATGTTTATATCAACACCGGGTCATAATAACGTGTTATAAAAAAAACTTAGGTGATTTAGATGGTTGTTAAAGTAGGAGTTGCTAAACTCGGCAACATTGCAAGTGGCGTAATGGCAGAGCTGCTTCTCGATGAGAGAGCAGACCGTGAAGACATGCAGACATTCATGGCAACGAGCGGAACGAAACTTGAGCCGGCGGATGTTGACCGTGTGGTCTCCAACTTGAAGGCATATAAACCGGACTTCTGTATTGTCGTATCACCGAACGGAGTCCTTCCCGGACCAACAGGTGCCCGCGAGCAGCTCGCTGCAGCAGGTATCCCGGTAGTCATAATTACTGATGATGTGACCACCAAGAAGGAGTGGGAAGGCATCAAGACCAGCAAGTTCGGGTACATCATTATGAAGGCAGATTCGATGATCGGTGCCCGCCGCGAGTTCCTTGATCCTGTTGAGATGGCGGATTACAACGGCAACCTTGTCAAGGTTCTTGCGCTTACCGGTGCATTCCGGAAACTGCAGGAAGCTATCGACAAGGTCATCGATCAGGTCAAGGCCGGCAAGAAAGGCGATGAAATCGAACTCCCAAAGATCGTCATGACAACCGACAAGGCTGTTGAGGGCGAATTCAACAATCCCTATGCACTTGCCAAGGCACGCGCAGCCTACGAGATCGCAATGGCTGTCGCTATGGTAAACGTCAAGGGCTGCTTCATGACCAAAGAGTGGGAGAAATACATCCCGATTGTTGCCAGCGCTCACGAAATGATGAAGACTGCAGCTAAACTCTGCGATGAAGCCCGCGAGCTCCAGAAGGCAGGCGATGTTATCCTCCGCAAGGCTCACAAGAAGGACGGCACGCAGGTTGCAAAGACCAAACTGGTCGCAAAATTTGACTAATCCTTTTTATTTTTCATTTCTGTAGTATTTTCCCAGATCCTCCGGGAGTGTCAGGATCACCGGTTCCAGGTGGAGCCGTTCCATGAATGCCGAATCGCTTGTTGATGACGGGTTGGGGTTAATCCGTGAAATGATTGAGCAAAACGCGCAGAACCCATTATCCTCTCCTTTTTTATCAAAAAAAATGGACATATTGAACGCATAAGTACAAAGTTTCCGGTACAGAGAAAGGATTTCAAGAATTCCATGTGCAAGCAAATCCACATGATCGGCCATATCACCAAGAGAGGAGATTGGCAAAATACCCCGCACTTCACGTTCACCGACAGGCACAGCATGAGCTGACCAAAAGATCTCATCTCCAAAAAGATATCTCTCGGAGACTTTCTCCTCCATCATTACTGCTTCCCAATAGTTCCTGGTATGCTCGTTGCGGTACTGTTGACTTGCGCGAAGATACTGATCGACAATCCGGGAAGGCCGGGAATCTGACAGCCCCTGCATGTGTGGATGGATAAGACTTGCACCAGCTGACGGAAGAAAATTCCAGTTGATACTTGGATACCCATCAATATGCTGGAGCGCTTCGATCTGACTGAAAAGTGCATCCACAATCTGCTGGTGGGTGAACGTCTGGACAAAATGCTCACGGGTTATTACCGTAACAACATGACCTTCGCCAAAGGGAAAGAGATTGGGAAAGGTTACGCTCTCACCCCGAATGATCCGGTTCCCATTATGAAATGTTGGCGTCACCGAAAAAACATTTTCCCGACAAAAGGGACAGGAATCCGAGTTTATTGGAATATACGATACATGGTCAATATGTCGGTTCAACCGGTCTGGGCTAATCCTGCATGTTAGTCCGGTGAGATGTTCTTCACGATATTGTAATATACCTTTGGCGGTCGGTACTTCCCTGAGACTAAACATCCAAGTTCACGATAATATTTTCGGTGGGATCAGATAGTCGTTTGCACATTGATCTTGCCATATATCGCTTGATAATAGTTGACTGCTCCTCATCAATCACCATTTGTTGATCGTCCCTATCTCTATATTCGAATGAATGTTTTTTTAAAAAAAAAAGAAATTGTCTGTTTTTAAGGCTTTTCTGCCTTATTGCTTTCAGATGTATCCGGCCGGAAATTTGATTCTGGCTTATATAACGTACTTACCGAGCAGGCGGATCGATGTGGTCATGTCAGGACCGAGCGGTGAGCCAAAGATGATCTGGGTGACACCGGCCTTGGTGAGGGCTTCGCATTTCTGCTTGACCATCTCAGGGGTTCCTGCAATGGTGAATGCATCGATCTCCTTGTCTCCAACGAGTTCTCCGACCGTCTTGAAGTCAAACTTTCCAAGTGCTGCCTTGATTTTTGCAACATTGTTCAGGTCAAGACCGTGTCGGGTGAGAAGTTCTGGCGGGGAGCCTGCTGCAATGAATGCGGCAACAATCTTTGCTGAGTTCCGTGCCTTCTTCTCACTGCTGTCTATGGACATTGCGGTGTATGCACCGATATCAAAGTTCTTCTTGCCGACTTTGTCAGCTGCTGCCTTGATAATCGGGATTGCAATCGCGAAGTCTTTTGGATTGGATGCGTTGATTAGTGCACCGTCTCCAACCCTTCCTGCAAGATCGAGGACCTTGGGGCCCTGAGCACCGATGTAGATCGGGACGCCCTTCTTGCCGGGGAGATTAACACCCGTGAGCTTTGCGCCGTCGTAGTCAAAGAACTTCATTCCTGATTTCTTGACTTCCTCACCGGCACAGAGCTTGCGGATCTGCGTAACTGCCTCTTCAAGACGAGCTACCGGTTTCTCGGCCACAATTGCAAGCTTCGGGAGGGTTGAGAGGTCACCGGGGCCAATCCCCAGCACTGCGCGCCCGTCTGAGATCTCATTTAATGTGCAGAAGAAAGATGCCATCGCCGCTGGCGTGTCAGTGAATGAGTTCATGATACCCGGACCCATTTTCAGGCTCGTTGTTGCCTGCGCAATTGCTGCGAGGGTGGGGTAGCAGTGACGGTTGTTGTAGTGGTTGGTGATCCATGCAAAGTCGATATCTTTTGACTCAGCAAGTTTACAGAAGTTTACTACTTGCTTTACATTTACATTTCCTGGTACAAATTCAATTCCATATGTCAAGGGTTATTCACCTCATAGATTATTTTCGTCCGAGCGCTTAAATAAATTATCATTTTGCGTTGACCCTTTTGCGCAATCCGCCCGAAATATGCCCATTTTAACGTTTTTTTAACCGGGATTTTCTATTTGGGTCCTGAAACGGAAGGGAACGCACCAAGATATGTCCGATCAGTCGTCCCACTGACGTTTTTCGCCATCACATTTAATTATATGATTATTTAGTTCCATTTCTTCCAATGTTGTTCCAAACGGTTGAGAGATTTCAACTCAAAATGAGATATTTTATTTTTTTTATCAACAGGATTATTTTTTTTTGAAAAATCCACTACTATTATGTCATTACAAAGTGGCATCCTATAAGATATTGAACTTTCAGCAAAATAATAGTACATTAACCTTTAGGGGATCGTATAGGGTTTTAATCGGGATTTATTGTATGCGAATACTAGCTATTGGATTGGGTGGCGCAGGTTGCAGGATTGTTAATAGCCTTTATGCGACAGATCGACGTAGCAGCAAAATAATATGTGTACAGGCACTTGCAGTCGATGTAAATTCGGATACCTTAGCTCAGCTTGGAAGCCTGCCTGAGAATGCAAAACTATTTTTCCCGCCCTTTGACCCGGATCTTCAGCCGGACGAGGAAAGAGACACTCTGACTGCAACAATTGATATCGGGGAAATTGTTTCTCGTATCCAGAATTTTGAAAGTGGTGAAACTGATGCAATCTTTGTGTGCTGCGGGCTCGGCGGCAGTATGGTGGATGTTGCACCTCACATCATCGCTTCACTTCGTTCTTCAACTGCGGAGCCGATCTTCGGGCTTGTTACACTCCCCTGTCTTGCCGAGGGTGAGCGTCACTCTGCAAAAGCAGCCGATGACATCGAAATGCTATCACCCCTTCTCGACGGTATTATTCTCTTTGACAATGAAACGTGGTATAAAAAAACCAAGGCGCAACGATCAACGCTCGTAAAAAAAGAAAAAGGGTTGGCTGAAAAACTCGGGTTCAGGAAAAACGATCCTGATATTTCACCGGAACTTGCCACATATTTACTCTTGAACGAAGCAATCGTCAGGAGGATAAGTCTGATTCTGAGAGCCGGGGAGTTCAAGGCAGATGGAGGACTCGATCTCGCAGAAGTTGTACTGGATTCGGGTGAAGTGCTCAATACCATGAAAGGGATGGGGTATATTACCATCGGGTATGCGGTAGAGCGCCTGCCACATCATCCATTAAGTTTCTTGACCAGCTGGCACCCGACAGGTCTTTTTCCTGACGCACACAAGATAAAAGCTTCCCGGATTGTTGACCTTGCCAAGCAGGCAATTTATCATGAAGTATCGACACCCTGCGATATGACAAGCGCGCACAAGGCGTTGATTCTTATTGCCGGTCCATCTCACGAGTTATCCATGAAAGGGTATATGACGGTGCGTAAATGGATCGACCGAAGTATAGCCGGACTGGAAACAAGATCCGGGGATTATCCCGTGATGAATACAAAAAACGTGGCAATTATCATCATGCTCTCCGGACTTGAAAATATTCCCCGAATCACAGAACTCAAGGAAATTCAAAGCCAGTATAAATCCAGTCGCCAGGACAGCCTTCCGATATTAACACAATCAGACTATGATACAATCTCTTCTTCTGAACACGTCAGTATCAGTGGCGAAAACTTGGAGATGTCACCCACTCATGGTGAAAAAATATTAAAAGATGAGATGCTCGTTCTTCCTGTGAAGTCCCGAAAAAATCAAATATCCGGTATACAGGATTCAGGAAAATTCGGGCAGGTTGAGGAAGATTATCCAGCCGGGTATGAGGAGACTCAACAATCGATAGCCCCGAATGATGTTTTATCTCGTAGAATCTTCTCAGATCTAACAGATCCCGGAGAGAGGACACCGCATCATCTCGCCGCAAAATCACACATTGCCAAAGGAACAATTCCCCTGATATCTGCAGGTACTGAGAGCAAACTGAAAATGGAAGAACCTCGTGCATCACGACATCGGGTAGTTGCGCAGGATAGTCATACTACGCAAACCGCACCCCGTCAACAATCACGCGTTTCATCAGTTCAAGGAACACCTCAGAACAATAAATCAACATATGGTGCAGATTCCAGGATACCGGATGAAAAACAACTACCGCATAAAGGTGATGAACGGATAAGAACAAAGGAAATGGAACGACAAATAATTGAGAGAGAATTACAGCGACAGAGAACAATGGCAATCCCGGGTCATAAGCCAACGTCAGGACCTGGATTGCAAACGCATCCTGTAAATCCTTCTGAAATTATCAGATTAAAAAGAGAAATTTCCAAAAAGACACCACGCAAAGATGAACCTGAACAGTTTGAACCTGCTGACGTTTCCCCGCTACTGCCGGAGAAAAGAAGAGTTATCATACAAAGAAAGAGAATGCGTTCAGAGATACGGGAGACTCAAGTTCCAGAACGGGAGAGTAAGGGTTTTTCTGGAAAAGACGATGATGGTTATTCGAGCCAGGCCGATTCCGAAGGATTAAAGATCGATACTAAGAAATTCGCAAATAAGTCAAAAGACCATATTTTTGAGGGACAGGGTGTTGACAGATCTGCTAGCCCCCAGGTGCGAGATTCGGCACTCATCCATACAGATTTGAAAACGAAAAAAAATTCCATGGAATCAAAGATTAAGGATGAACCGGAAAGCAATGTTCAAATCACAGAGGTATTCAAATCACCTGACAATCGAAAGAAGAACACTTCAAAAAAAGATGACATCTCATGGATCTGATCAATTAATTTCCATCACTTTTGCAAACTGAATGTTACCAGCACCGATCTCAGTGGAGATCTCAATACCGTGTTCAACGGTATTTCCAATGTAATTCAGTCCACTGAATGCAACTATCGAAAGTCGGAAAGGATTTGAAGGCAGGTTGAAGACCTGAGTTCCCATAACAACGGGAAAAACAAAGCCACATTCGTTCATCAGACGAATCGTTTCCTCGACCCGGCTTCTTGCAGAACAGGGGACTTCCCGCACATTTGCCAATGTAATACCGGATTTGGATCGTGAGTAACTTGAAATTGAAGTAAGTCCTGACGAAATGAAAAGTTCGAGCGGATCTATCGTTGTCCCCCGGTAACCGATCAAATCTTTGAACCGTTTTGGTGTCCCATGCTCGATCTCCAGCCTCCCACCATATGCCATCTTTACCGGTATACCGTTTCTTTGGAACACGCCATCCATAGAGATACTGCAGATGGTAATGAATCCTACGGATCCTGACGGAACCCGTGGATCCCGTTCGACTATCCGGTAAGAATTAAAGAAACCACACCCAGCCTTCACAACCTCATCAAATGCGGATTTGACCTTTTCAAATGACTCAAGGGGAACGATTGAGAGATTATAAGCAACATCTCCGGTACTGGTTGCGGGATCAAATGTACTGCGGTATGCAAGACGCTCGAGTTTTGAGATGACAAATCCTATCCTGTCATCAACAAGAGCATTATCAGTCTCATCCAGTCCGGCCCTTGTCAATATCCTGCCCTGATTACCGATCTTTTCAGTGAACCCCATGGTGTCGAGGTAGCTGAGATAATACTGAACTGCCCGATCACTGAGAATAAAACCCCGTTCTGCCATGAGTTCTGAAAGCCGCTTCGCTCCTATCGGGTCACGGTGTTCTTTGAGAATGCGAAGAATTTCAATATATTTTCTTTCTGTGCGAATCATGCTCACTTTGCCTCCACGGCCCCCCGGCTATCCTGATAACGACCCGAATAACACTGGTTGCTCTCCATCACTTCATGAAGAATCATCTGCACCACCCGATCGTTCTTCCGTATGATGATGTCATCGCTTCCCAGATTGGTCAGGCACAAGGTCAATTGCCCGTGAAATCCCGGATCGATAAACCCGGCACCGAGAAGAACACCCCGCCTCCCAAACGAGGACCTGCAGCGGAGCGTCCCGGCAAGATCCTTTGGAAGCTCGACCCATTCAAGACTTGGGACAAGCGTACAGGTTCCCTTTGGGAGGTGAATATCCCCGGCAGCACGCAGGTCATATGATGCAGGCTGCTGGCATTCGCTGTTATAGGGTGTGATGACCAGGTTTCCCCCAACGCAATTGCGGTCGAGACGACGGATTATCTCCGGTGCAGATAGAATCATTCACTAAGATTATCGGTAGAAAATGCTTAATATCTTTTGATATATAAGAGATGAGAAGGATCCATGGGGTAGAGGACATCCTCTTGGGCTTCGAACCCAAGGACGCGGGTTCGATTCCCGCTGGGTCCGCTTTTTTTCCTGAATAAAAATTATATATCGTTCTTTCTCATAACATGTCGTCGCTTCCGACCGCCATACATCCTGATGATACCAAACAATACAAGAATACCAACTGCTCCGATCACTATCAACGTGATAAGTCCCCAGTCGGGATTCTTTTCCATGATGAGGGTTACTGATGCAGTAGCATTTCCCTGAATAAACTGTTTCTGGATTGAAACAGTCTGATATGTATCCTTTGTTGCCGTAATATTGTAAAGGGTGTTGAATTTGACCTTGGTAATATACCGGCCGTGATCATCGGTTAAACCTGAAGTGTTGCCGTTAATTATTATTGTTGCGTTTGGCAGTATTTTCTGGTCTTTTTCCTCGACAAAAATCGTAAGACCTGCAGTTTCAAACGGCATCTCAAATGTAAATTCCTCCCCCGGATTAGCTACAAGAATTGTACGATTCAGTGACACATAACCGATCTTTCTTGCTTCGATCACATATGAACCGGAAACAAGGCTGGGAAAATTGCTTCGGCCAAACTGGTTGGTAGTTCCCATTAGGGTACCATTAATGTATAATTCTGTACCATTAATCGGAACGCGATTTTCATCAATGGTATAGATAAACGCTCCCAGAAGCGCTTTTGAAAGCACAACAGAATCTATGGCGTCCGTTTCACTGATTACTTTTGCTTCAGTATAAGTCTCATACCCGGGTTTTTTAATCTCGATAGTATGTACTTTGCCTCGCGCGAGAGAAGTTGTCAGAACTCCTCTGGCATCGGTCTTTCCTGCAAGTATGGTATCGAGTCGCACTTCGGCATCAGGGATAGCTGTCAGGCTATCTTTATCTTTTATAATAAAAGAGAACCGGTTGGACGGGAGAAGCCAGTATTGAGCATCCGTGTCTTCAGTACCTATGTCAATAACACCTTTACGTGACAGGTAATCTGGAGCAGTAATATCTATAGAATACAACGTTGTTGCATTTACCTCAAACGTTACTGAACCCGCGGTATCTGTCAATTTTGTCTGCATCAGATTTTCCGCTGAAATATTTACACGCGCACCTGATATGAGCCCGAGAGAATCAGAGTCATAAAGACCTATTTTCAGGACCAAACTCTTTCGACTCAGGTTAACCAGAATGGATGTTTCGTTTTTTGCCACCAGATTTTCCCAGTCATTATACCCGGCCATAGTTACCCGGATCAGCTGATCATCTAATCCGGAATGAGTGAGAAAAACCTGTCCGTTAGTATCTGTTCTGGCGTAGTTGGCTCCATTCAGAAATATCGATGCGTGAGGAATCGTTGAATTATCTGTACTATCTCTCACCGAAATTTGCAGGATCGCTGCCTGAACAGAGCTGCAGAGGAAAATGATGCACAGCAGGGTAAAAAGGAAACGATTTCTCGGTCTATACATAAGGAATATCGCCCGCTGCTTCTATATGAGAACATCGGTCTATATTTCCGATACAGGGGGTACTCGGTCTAAAAGCATTCCTTCTACAATAATTGGCATGAGACGCCGTCCATCCTCAATCGCTTTCTGCAGCCTCCAGCTCCTTTCAGCATAGATAGTAAAAAGAGGTTCCCCTGCTTTGATGAGATTGCCCTTTTTTGCGTGCAAGAGAATGCCGGCGCCAGGATCATGGGGGGCTCCTACAGTACGGGCGAGGGTGATGAGTGAAAGGTTATTCATCTCAATCACATACCCGGATGATGGGGCATTCACCACAAACCGATGTTCTCCGGGGATAATGTCACCTGATTTAACATTTGGATCACCCCCCTGGATCTCTATGATCTGGCGGAATTTCTCAAGTGCCTTTCCTTTCTGGAGGATGTCCTGTGCCATGGCAGGGCCGGTCCCTCGTGCAGCCTTGCCTGACATCTCAAGGGCAATTCCCGCAAGAGACAAGCTCTTCTGGATAAAGGAGTTCGGTTCAGTTGCACCCTCAAGCACACGGAGAGCTTCAATCACTTCAAGCTTCGGACCAATGCTGCGGCCAACAGGAATATCCCCATACGTCAGGGCACACTCGACTTTCATGTTGAGCCGTTCGCCAAGTTCGATAAATTCACGGGCAAGTTTTCTCCCTTCCTGCATGCCGGGGACCTTGGTATGCTGCCCGACAGGGATATCAATCACAACAAGATTTGCCCCTACAGCAAATTTTTTTGCCATGACGCTTGCCAGCATCTGACCACGGGCATCGATTTTAAACGGATATTCCTGGATGATGATGCGGTCGTCCGCAGGAGCGATGTTGGTCGCACCTCCCCATACTATGACTCCACCCACCTTTTCCGTCATTTTCTGCACTTCCGCTGCAGAGAACTCGACATTTGCCAGGACTTCCATGAGATCGGCTGTGCCTCCTGCTCCGGTTATTGCACGCGAGCTTGTTTTTGGTATCTTCAATCCGCTTGCAGCGATGATAGGAACAACGAGTAACGAGATTTTATTACCGGGAACCCCGCCAATTGAATGTTTGTCCACAATAGGTCTGGATGCAAACTTTATGCGTTCGCCGGTTTCAACCATGGCACGGGTAAGGTGCTCCACTTCATCCATATCAAGCGGATTGATATATGATGCAATAATAAAAGCCGTGATTTCTGCTGATGACAAATCGTCATTCACAACATCTTTGATAATGGTCAGCATCTCCTCTTTGGAGATTTTGCCACCATCCATTTTCTTCTTGACATAGTCAAGGGATGCAGGTCGTGCGGCTTCCCTGACTTCTATCTCAGCTCCGTCCTCAAGATGAAGTCTCTCGTTTGTGAAGCGATAGATACCTATCGTTTCCTGCGGGGTAATGGTCGATGTAGTCTCTACAAAAGCCGCAACCGAAACACCAGTTTTTGGATTGATTACCTGAACCCTGTCACCATCGAGCACCCCGATGCTACGGGCGTCCGCACGGTTAAGCAGCACACCCCGCGATGCAATATCCAGATTTTTTACGTTTAATTTCATTGGTTTGATCTCCTCACTCAAATGGTGAAGCATCTCATGGATATATCCTTCTCACATCTACGTTGACTGCATTGGACAATAAAAGAGTATCAGTACCCGAATTCAAATCGGAAGACACCGTGAGAATCGGTGTGGAGGTGCAGCAGAGCACAGTTATTTATTTTTATCAGGCAAGGTTTCGAAAAAAAAGAGATTTTAGATTTTAGTTCAGTGCCTGCGCACAACGATAAACGCAACTGCACCGAGGCCGATCAATGCAATCAATGCACCATACCCGGGCGACTTTGTCGGGGTCGGGGTGGGGGTTGCTGTTGTCGGGACGGGTGTTGCGACCGTGGTCACTACTGTTGTTACAACGGTTGTCGGGACTGCGGTTGGGGCAGGGCCTTCAAGAACGTTGAACAGTGCAGTGCCGGTGGCGTCCTGGATGACTGCGTCTGCAGTAACAATGTACTCGTCTGGTTTGAATGTTGACGCATCAACATCGAACGAGAGAGCGTTAAGACCGCTGTCACCTTTGGTGACTTTAATCGTACCGGTTGCGCCGCTGAACTCACCGCTCTGGCTCTTCTGAGTCGGCTTGAATGATGATGAGTAGACCTGTACGAGGACTTCGTCATCTACCGCGAGGTTGGTCTTTGCAGTGATGGTGAACTTGTCTCCAACATGCCTGTCGCCAATCGGGTCGATGGTGAT
>Ga0315275_10000186_pt1 | contig 50260 bp, 49 predicted proteins | sample YL17G03_0_MG_FD_205557 | JGI IMG/M metagenome (GOLD analysis project Ga0315275, IMG submission 205557) | Sediment microbial communities from Yellowstone Lake, YNP, Wyoming, USA - YL17G03_0 | ecosystem: Environmental > Aquatic > Freshwater > Lake > Sediment | place: USA: Wyoming | collected... | reverse complement strand
AATCATAGAGCACGGCCTTCGCAGAACCATGGAGCACGGCCTTCGCAGAATCATAGAGCTCGGCATTCGCAGAACCATGGAGCACGGCCTTCGCAGAACCATAGGCATAGAGGAGAGTGTCAGTTTGTTCTGTTTCTTCGTGTTCTAACAGCAGGCTGATATGAATGCTTTCGTTCCATGCTTGCCAACAATTCTTTTGGATTGCTAGAGTGTTTTTTTCATACCATGCGGGTAAGGTTCTCACTTCATCCAATTTGAGTTGCCAATCATCAGGATTTCTTGTGATTATGTCCTTGGTTTTTGGGGTGATTTCAATGCGTACGAAGTCTCTTTCTTCAAGAGTTTTATCCTCCAATTTTAATTCGGCGATTAGTTCATCATGGCTCATTGTTTTTTTGGACCAATGCACCTTAAGATCCTTGGTTACGATACAACTAAAATAGTTGCACATTTTCACGATTCACTTCTTTGTTTTGTTTGGTTGCGGGAGAGCTTGTAGGCGTCCGATCCACGCCTCGTTATTCGGACATCTGCTCTCTCAGAGCCTACACCTAAACAGATGTAAGGGGATGCTTCGGTCACGGTCTCCACTCTCCCGCGAGAGATTGTTTTTTTCAGGAAAGAAGAGAGAGGTGGCTCAGACCTAGGCAAGTAAGTAGCTCTCCCAGCTCTCCCCTTTCCCGCAGAGACTTGAACAGAAAGCAAATCAGGAAGAGGGACTTCAATGGTTTGACCGTTTGAAAATACTTCGCTGATCATTTCTCCGTTCAAGCCTCTAAACTGTACTGTATTGTACCGTACCTTTTATTAAGGTAACTGACGGTGCTTGTGACCGTCAAAAAAAAGAGGAATTAATCAGAACCTGAACTATGATCCTCTCGTAGATATTTCTGTATCTTTTGAATGAATAGTTTTTGAAGTTCAAGGTCTTCTATTTCTTGGATAAGACGTAAGGCTTTCTTTCCACGTGCAAGTAACTCTTTGGTTCTTTGCTGAACTATGACCATAATCTCACGTGCTTTAGGACTTATGTCTTTGGATATTTTGTTGAAATTGACTGTGCTTTCATTCAAGCGTTGCTCTTGATGTTCGATTTCTGCAAGCAATCTCCGCCATTAGTTGAGCTAGTTTTTGGTTTCATACTTATCCCTGATTTCGTCTTGTTGATTTTCATGTGATTCTTCAGAAGGTTGTTCAGTTCTTTGTCTTCTTTTGCGAGCCTTGGGTAATAGTTCATAGATTTTGCTTAGTAAGGTGTCGGCATCATCGTTTGTTTTCTCGCAATCTTCAAGCGTCTGCAGAACTTCACTCATCTTTTGTTCTTCATCCTGAGAACCGACATGACCTTGCAAGAACGATGTTACTATTTTGACGAGCTGATCCTTTTTGAGATTAGAAGCGGACGCACTTTTTCCAAATTTAAGACCATCTCGAATTAGAACAAACTCGTAGAACAGTTCATCTGTTTGATGCTCATACGCTTTCATCAGTTGTTTGCCATCTCGCAGCTTCACGTCTTTTTGCACAAGAGCCTTATCGGAGCCTAGCTCGACAGAACAGTCTTGACACAGAATCTTTCCGCGACCAATCCATTTTACGAGAGCGCCTTTAGGGATAGAGTGCGTACAATTATCGCAATGCGCATTTTCAAATTGATTTATGATATCTCTCGGAATAGGAGCTCGCTCTTTTCCTGTAGAGTTCTCAAAGGCTTCAAGTGCTTTGGTGACTAGCTCGCTGTCGGTGAGCTTGTTATCCTTTGCGAGTTTCTCCAGAAGTGAATGTGTCTGGAGAGACAGAGAGAGATTCTTATTTTTTTTGTCAGAGTCTTTTTTCTCCACGCTATTGTTTTCCAATTTGTTTTCTCCTGAAGTAACGTATTGTACGGTACCTTTTATTAAGATTACCATGGGCTTACAAGCTGTGCGCACAGCTCTACCATGCTTTGCGCATACTTCATGTGGACATAAGCACAGCTTGATGGAACTTTGCGCATGGAAAAATACAATACCGTACTTTTTTGTAGTTTTGTCCAAGCAAATGTCACGTATCAACGGGACAATACTCCGTGCTTCTCTCCATAGTGTAAGGTGCGCGCGCTATGAACATGCAACTGTTTTCATCATCTCTCTTGGATGCCTTATCATTTTCAAAGGGCTTTGAAAGGCTCCTGCCAGACACCCACAGTTGGAACAGTCCGCATTGTTTCCAAAACACCTTCTTCTATTCCATGAAACGTCAAAATGCAACACCTCATCGCCCCAGTAGCATGAACCAGTATGATCTGGGTATTCATACCATTTTATCATCGCTTTGCTCAAAAGAAAGTCTTTTGGGTATAATGTCTTCACTCGTTTCAGTTCCTCCACTATTGTTTTTCTCTCTTTTTTGGTTACAACTATGGGAATACTGACATCGGTTCCGCCTGCGCATATGTTGCAAACGACACCCATGAAACCATTCTCTCTCGCAATTTCTATTACGTCCTCAAGCTCTCTGTAATTGTCCCCTGTCATTGTTGTATTTATGACAACACGCTTATCCCCAGAAAAGTTCTTGATTACTCTTGAGAAAACACCGTTTCCTCTGAGTGAATCGTTCGTTTTTTGAGACCCATCTATCGAAACATACAGTCTATGATTGAATTCTTCTGGTATCTTTATTGTTCCATTTGTTATGACGTAAACAAAAGGAAATGTTCTGTGGGCGAGCATAAGAATATCAATCCTAAGCGCAGGCTCACCACCAACCAGAAGGATGTTCCTTATCCCCGACCTATGGAGTTCCTTGAACCTTTTCTTCCACACATCTATTGAAAGCTCTTGTGTCCTAAAATAGTCTTTACCGTGAAAATGATAGCAATGTTCACACCGAAGATTACAATTGTCCGTCACATCAACTTCCGCAAAATACTTGACCCCAAGTATCGTTCTCTTGAGTTCAAGCCAAAACAGATAGGGCAACACGCGCGCGTATTCTTTCATGATAAAACCTATTGAAGAAGCGTTAATTAAATAGTTGACACGTTAACACTGTCATGTGTCGATAGTTAAATAAGCCTTTGATTTCGCAAACTATGACCTAGTTGAGTCTTCGTCTTGTTTTGACGTCACATTGTTCTCGACATATTTTCCCTCGGAGCGTAGCGCGCGCTTCTGGAACTCTGACGTGTATCATAACATGAGTGCGAAAAAGTGTCGAGCTCTCATGTGGCTAGCCAAAACGTGAGTAAGATGTAGCCGTTTCAATCGCAATTAGGCTAGTTTTCACTCGAGAATCGATAGCATGTCGCAAAAGTTTGAACGACGTCAAGTCTTGTAAAATTTAAGCGCTCGATCAAAATGATCTCTCGAATGTCATACAATTAGTCCAAAAAGGCAAGTTTCTTGCTGATTTTTGGCAAAGTGCTTGCTCACAGTTTGCTTGTTTTTGGTGGGGCCGGTCGGATTTGAACCGACGACCTTTGCCCGGGGCAGTGTTTTTGAACGCTGTCCCTACGGGTTTCTCTAACAGCTCCAGAACCTCTTCATCCCTTTTGAGGTCCGTAAACCCGTTGCTACATTCTGGAGCCCGTCGTCATACCTGTCTAGACTACGACCCCTAGCAGTTCCTAGAAGAGACTTCGGATATATGCCTTATTCCTTCATCAACCAGATTCGAAATCAGATAGCATCTGACCAGAAGACCTTTCTCGAAAGCGATAAGCTTATGAGTACAAGATTGACGTGTATGTTGGGGTTTGCCGGTCAGAGGGCGTGGGTCCCACCTGATCCCATACCGAACTCAGAAGTTAAACCACGTTCCGTTTCCGGTTGTAGTGTGGTCTTCGGCCATGTGAACCCGGGAAAGCTGGTAGCCCCACTTCAATCTGATTATCTGGAGGATAATTGGCTAAGACTTATAACCAACCGTCTATAGTCTTTTTTAAAAAGGTGAGCCTGTGAACATAACCATAGCATTTCTAGGTGCTCAGACGAAGCTTGCACAGTTCGGAAGCACGGATTTCACGTGGATTTTGAATATTCTATTCTACGTTGTTTTCGTCGTTTTCATATTCTATGGGCAGAGAATCCAGATGTACGTGATGCTCAGGGAAGTTGAAGTGTCGCTGTACAAGCTGAAGTTCATAAAGGAAGAAGGGCGAAAAACCGCCGTCGAAACCATAAAAGAGATTGGAAAACCCCAGACAGACCCCACTGACAGAGTCGACAGGTTCCTAGAATACTTCACGATTGGACCCCAAAGCCTTGACCCTGCGGGCGTCGTATGGAAGCTCGAACACATACTCGACGTCAGGGACTCGCGGTTCAAAGACGAAGTCAAGTCGATGGCACCCGCCTCAGACGAAACCCAAGTTAACAATCTGGAAAACACGCTTGAAGCGGCCAGCGCACTTAACTTCATCTACAAAGTCATCCGCCACTACTACCTCCTCGGCAAGAAAACCCTTAGCCTCTACGTCATAATGCAGATACAGATGATCCTGCCCCTCGTCATGCGAGAAGCAGAAGCCTACGCCAGCGCGCTCAAGGCGTTCGCTTACGGTCAACCCATAGGAGACGGAGCAGGTGCGCTCGTAGCGGCAAAACTCATGCATGGAAACGAAACCAGAAAAATAGCGAAGGACTGCGTCGTCGCCACCATACCCTATGAGGGACGAACTGCGTTCGTGATAAAGGCTGAAGGCCCCGGGGGAAACGTCGGCAAACCCGGAGACGCCATAAAAGCGGTAATCGAAGAAAACGAGGGGAAAGTCGCCATGGTAATAATGATTGACGCTGCCCTGAAGCTTGAAGGAGAACAACTGGGCGAAGTGGCTGAAGGAGTCGGCGCGGCAATCGGCGGACCGGGCGTTGACCAGTACAAAATTGAAGACTCATTGGTCAAATACCACATTCCGATAAACGCCGTCATCATAAAAGAGGACATCGGCGACGCCGTTTCGCCCCTGCGCAAGGAAATCTTCGACTCCACTGACAAAGTGCTTGAAAGAGTCAAACAAGTCGTGCTGGAAAAAACGAAGGAAGGAGACAGAGTGATAATCGCAGGAATAGGAAACACCATCGGCATCGGACAATAGGAGATGAACGAAATGAACCAAGCCTCAACACCAACAACATCCAGAATCTCGTCGTTCGTGCTACTCGTCGTCTTCATAACCCTCGCCCTGTCACTCGTCGCCCTGATTTTCTCCGTAACCATCATAGGAGAGAACAGCGACGCCGCATGGATAATGCTCGTGCTCGGCCTTCTGGGAGTCGGCGTATCCACCTACGTTCTCGTCGAAACAAGAAGAAGACTTTCAAAACTGAAAATCGTGCTTCCACCCGTAATAACCACCATCGAATGCAAAAAGTGCAATGAAAAGAAAGTTAGAGAATTCCAGCGCGGCGACTACATATTCAAAGAAACCGAACCTTGCACGAAATGCAATGACAAGATGACGATAACGGCAATCTACAGGGAAGTCAAAGAAAAAGAAAAGGAACGATTCCCCTTCTAAGTTAAGACTACACAGCCGCCGTCGACTATCATGACAGTGTGCTCTGCCTGAGCCACTGTTTTACGGGTTGCCTCTACGAAAACTGGATAGTACATCAGAACCTTCGATGTGAGAAGCTCACGAAAAGCCTCTCCACGATGCTCTTCGGGTACTACGCCACGCAGCCAACGCTCAGCAAAAGGCAGAGTCCTAAAGTTCTCTTCTATGTACTTCATCAGCTGCTTGGCATAAGCACTCTTCAACGATCTGGACTTCACGTACCGAAAAATTGTAACCTCGTCCCCGTCTTCCACTTTCCCAACTGCGTCCGGCAACGTCACGAAGGGCTCGATTGCGTACACGCCGCCGAGCTTGATTTTCGTCAAGGACAACTGTGAAACGTTCGGTATCGAAACACCCGTGTGCACAATGTACCTGCCGACCTGATGCCCCGTGAGGTTTGAAATGGGCTTGAACCCACGCGTCTTCACAGCATTCTCTATCAGTGCACCGAGTTTCGACGCGGAAATCCCGGGTTTGATGTTCTCAACAGCGACTTTCAAAGCGCGCTCCGCTGTTGCCACCATGTCCCCGTAATCACGGTTGAAACAAACCGTAACCGCAGTGTCCGTCACATAGCCGTCCACGTGAGCGCCAACATCCACCTTAACCACAGAATTCTCTGGAACCCGCTTCTTGTCGCCCGGCGGAGACGTGTAGTGAGCTGCAACTTCGTTTATAGAAACGTTACACGGAAAAGCCGGCTTCGCACCTTTCCTCCGTATCAGATCCTCCGCCTTTTCGCAGACATCTATCACCATCATCCCCTCCCGAACGTAACCCTTCATCTCCTCACGAACCTCCCGGAGAATCCTGCCCGACAACTTGAACTTCTCACAAGCTTCCTTGTCATATTCACTCATCAGAGTCACAACCACAGCACCGCAGGCTCACAGCCGATTTCACGACTTCCCATCTGTATACTCACGTAGCTTAAATGTTTAATCCGAAGCAACCGAAAACGCGTCAACATCCAAGTATGCCTCCCGACCTGAGCATATTCGACACTCTAGTCTGCTCCTTCAAGCGATATTTGCAAACAACTTTACAACTGATTTACAAAGCAACATTACATCTGATGTAAAAGCATAGACCGGTAGGGGGTCATCGTTGAAACGTTTCAGCAGATCAACGATGACAGACCACAACACGTGCTAGTCCAGAGCAAGCGGACAGCTCTCAAGATTCTTCAAACGCGCGTTGACAAGCCCACTGCATCATCCTTTTCCCCGACAAACTCGTCGAAAAACCTATCAACTCGGTGCACGTAGCTTCAATTTCTAACTGATCTGCAGGTGCTAACGTTGGCGATTGTAGACTTCAAGTATGAGCTGAACAAGGTGGAAAAGGGCTACAACAACAGAACCCTGTACATTGATCTCACGAACATGCACGTGGCCAGCAAACCCGTAAGCAAACAGATGAAAGAAACCTTCACCGGCGGCCGCGGCTTCAACCTCTGGCTGCTATGGAACGCGCTACCCAAAAACCGAATCGCCAAATGGAACGATCCCGAGAACGAGGTGTGCATCGCCTGCGGCCCCCTCGGCGGAACCCCCGTATACCCTGGCAGCGGAAAAAGCATCGCAGTCTCAATCAGCCCGCTCACCGACAGCGTAATCGACTCGAACGTCGGCGGCTACTTCGGCCCCTACCTGAAATTCTCCGGATGGGACGCGCTTGAAATCCAGGGAAAAGCCAAATCCGAAGTCATCATCCTCGTTGACGGCGACCAACACAGAGTCCAGGTGGAAGACGCCTCTGAACTGCCCTCAGAAACCTACCCCATCACAGACCATCTGGCCAAGAAATACGCGGCTGAAAACGGGCAAAGCATCTCCGTCGTCTCCTCCGGACCCGGAGCTGAACACACGTTCTTCGGCTGCCTAAACGTATCATGGTACGACGCTGGACGCAAAATTCACAGGTTCAAACAAGCCGGCAGAGGCGGAATCGGCACCGTCCTCCGCAACAAGAAGGTGAAAGCCATAGCCGTAAAATACAGCGGCAGGATAACCGTAGAAACAAACGGCCCAGCTGACCCTGAAACTGTGAAGCAAGCAGGCACAGCTCACGGCCAAGAGATCCGCAGCCTTGACGCGAAACAGAACGAGATGGCCACCGTCGGAACGACACACCTCGTAACAATAATGAATGACTTCGACCTCCTACCCGTCAATAACTTCAGGTTCGGCAGCAACCCCCACGCCGTGGAGCTCGGCAGGGAAGTCTACAGGAAAAAGTTTCACAAGGGCTTCGACGGCTGCTGGATGGGCTGTGCAATGGCATGCGCTCACGGCGTGAAAGACTTCGAACCCAAAACCGGGCCGTATAAGGGCCAGAAAGTCTTCGTCAACGGCCCAGAATACGAAACCATCGCAGGCGTGGGCAGCAACTGCGGCATCTATGACGCTGACCACGTGACGGAAATGAACTTTTACTGCGACCTGTACGGCTTGGACACCATCTCGGTCGGCACAGCCACGGCGTTCGCCATGGAATGCTACGAGACAGGTTTGATCGACAAGAAAGCCACCGGCGGTCTAGACCTCAAATTCGGCAACAGAGGAGCAGCCCTCGAAATCGTCCATCAGATGGCAACAGGCCAAGGCTTCGGCGCAGTCGTGGGGATGGGCATCAGACGGATGAAGAAACTCTTCGCAGACAAGTACGACGCAGACCCGAAGCGATTGCAGGACATCGGGATGGAAGCAAAGGGACTGGAATTCTCCGAGTACGTCACGAAGGAATCGCTAGCCCAGCAAGGCGGCTACGGACTAGCCTTGAAAGGCCCACAGCACGATGAAGCCTGGCTCATATTCCTGGACATGGTGCACAACCTCATGCCCACGTTCGAACAGAAAGCCGAAAACCTGCACTGGTTCCCCATGTTCCGCACTTGGTTCGGCCTCAACGGCCTCTGCAAACTCCCATGGAACGACGTCGTCCCCGTCGACAACAAGAACACGAAAGAACCTGCCAAAGTCATGGCCCACGTGCAAAACTATGCCCGATTCTACTCAGCCGTCACAGGCAAAAACGTCACGGCCGATGACATCATATTCACCAGCGAGAAAGTCTACAACTTCCAACGCGTCTTCAACCTCAGAATGGGCTTCGGCACACGACAGCACGACAACATCCCCTACCGTTCAGTCGGACCCGTCACAAAAGAAGAATACAAAAGCCGACAAGAACGCTACGACAAACAACTCAAGGAAAAAGCTGGCTACGACCCAACAGGCAAGCCCACAGAACAAAAAATGGCCGCGCTCCGCAAGTACCGCGAAGCAGAATATGAAAAACTCAAAGATGCAGTCTATACAAGACGAGGATGGAACAAAAACGGAGTCCCCACCCTCCAGAAAGCAAGACAGCTCGGAATAGATTTTCCCGAAGTCGTGGAACTCCTCCAAAAACACGCGTGAGTCGCAGAAAACCCCGCATTGGGTACTCAAGAGCAAGACTCTTTCCTAGCCCAAACCGGCAACCCACTCTCATGCTCTGTCACGCGTGAGCGTTTAAAAGTGGCTTCAATCCACTATTCACCGTCCAAAACCAGGTGCCCACCATGCAACTCACTTTTTGGCTCCTAGATATCAATTACGAAGCCAAGGACGAATCCTCCGAAATCTGGCTTTGGGGCATAACTGAAACCGGCAAAAGAGTTCTCATAATCGACGATAACTTTGTTCCATACTTCTACGCCGTCGTCAAGGACGGCGCCGATCCTTCAAAAGTCGTGGAGGATATCACTGGGTGCCACTGCCTTCTGTCAGCGAAGCCCGAGGTTGTCGACCGCAGGCTTTTCGGAAAATTGGTGAAAGCCGTCAAAATTGACTGCAAGAGCGCTGAAGCGCTGACAAGATGTGCAAAACAGGTTCGAGACGTCGAAGGTGTAGAAGACTGCTTCGAAGACGACATTCGCGCCGCCATGCGTTACCTCATCGACAACGAAGTAGTGCCATCCGCTTGGCACGAAGTAGAAGTAGAGGAACAACCGAACAACCTCGGCACCCGAACGGACAAAATCTACACTGCGAAATCAACCCCCAAAACCATCGAAAAAGTCGAAGCTCCACCTTTGCGAGTGCTTGGCTTCTCAACAATACAATACAGCCGAGAAGGAACCCCAAAACCCGACAGAAACCCTATCGTACTCATCTCAGCGGCCACGAACAGCGGCGAACAAAAACAGTTCCAAGCAGAAGAGGACAGAAACGACAAGCCAGTCCTAGAAGCCTTCATGAAATATGTTGAAACAATCGACCCTGACATAATCGTCGGCTACGGCCTAAACGGCCAAGACTGGCAGTATCTCAAAGAACGATGCAAAAAGCTTGGCATGCCATTGCGCGTTGACCGGGCCAAAACAGAGCCCCATACGAGTGTCTACGGCCACGTCTCGCTCAGCGGCAGAGTCAACCTCGACCTCGCTGATTATGCGGGCGAGTTTCCAGAAGTCAAGGTGAAGACCCTGACCAATCTGGCCGACTACCTTGGCGTCATGAAGCTCGAGAACCGCAACATCATCGAGAGTATAGACTTCGCAGATCACTGGGACGCCAAAGAAAAACGCGCAGTTCTAAAACAGTTTTCCATGGACAACACACGCTGCATCATGGGAATAAGCGACGCGATCCTAGACTTCGCCGTACAACTCTCCAGCCTTGTATCCCTACCATTAGACCACGTTGGAACAGCAGCAGCAGGCTTCCGAGTCGAATGGTTCCTCATAAAACGAACCCACAAACTCGGCGAACTTGTCCCCCGAAGAATCGAACAACCTTACAGGCCATACGCAGGAGGTCTCGTCCTCCAGCCTAAACCCGGGTTGCATGAGAACATAGCCGTACTTGACTTCAAATCCATGTACCCCAACATAATGATCACCTATAACCTCTCACCAGACACCTACGTGGCTCCAAAAGAGCCCGAACCCGCTGGCGGAGTCTACGTCGCCCCCGAAGTCAAGCACAAGTTCCGCAAAGAACCCCCCGGCTTCTACAAAGAAGTCCTCACGTACCTCATAGGCGTTCGAGACGAAATCCGCCCCAGAATGAAGAAACTCCAGTCGAAAAGCACCGAATACCGTGTCCTAGACGCTAGGCAAAAAGCTGTGAAAGTTATCACCAACGCTTCGTACGGATACGCTGGCTGGACAGGCGCAAGATGGTACGTAAAGCCCGTGGCCGAAGCCGCCGCCGCTTGGGGAAGACACACCATACTCACAGCCATTGAAATGGCCGGAAAGGACGGATTACAAGTCGTCTACGGCGACACAGACAGCATATTTATCGAAAACCAGCCAGAGAAAATTGAGAAACTCTCAAAGGACATTGAAAAGAAGTTGGGGCTAGAGATCAAACCTGGCGAGGTCTACATGAGAATTTTCTTCACTGAAGCTAAGAAACGGTACGCAGGGCTACTGCCCGACGGAAGGCTTGACATAGTGGGCATGGAGGTCGTCAGAGGAGACTGGGCGACCATCGCCAAAACTGTGCAGGAAAAAGTCCTAGAGATCATCTTGAAAGAGAAATCGCCAAAGAAGGCTGTGGGCTTTGTACACCAGTTTATCTATGAGCTTAAACAGAAACGCGTTCAATACCGTGATCTTATAATCTGGAAAACCTTAACCAAACCTGCAGAGGAGTACGAAGTCAGAGCCCCCCACGTGGAAGCTGCAAAGATGCTAAGAGCAAAAGGCTGGAAACTCGCAGTTGGGGACAAAATAGGCTACGTCATCGTGCGTGGAGAAGGCCGCCTGTATGAAAGAGTCAAGCCCTATACGCTCGCTTCCTACGATGACGTTGACATCGAGTACTATGTCTCCAAACAAATCGTGCCCGCCGCAACCAGAATTCTTGAAAGCTTCGGAGTGACCGAAGAACAGTTGCTGCAATCTGGAACAGGCGGAAAAGAGACGAAGAAACTAACAGACTTCTTCAGCGGTTAGTCCTCGGCTACCTCTCCAAAAGTCGTGAGCTGCACCGTTAGTGAAGGTTTAACGGCGTCTGACACACGCGAAGCAATGATTCTCTTTATGTTCTTCTCATTTGCAACATCTACTATTCTCTGCGTTATGATTCCGTCGAAGACAATCGTGTCCACGCCCTCAGCTTGCTGAAGTCTTTCCGCAAGCCTGCTAACCGGCAACCGTTCCATCTGCTCAGACTTATCGTTCAGAAGCACGGCTTCCAACGTGCCTTCCAATGATTTCATCGTTTCAACGATAACCTTCGGGACCTCCACTTTCTGCCTCTCCCGCCTCGGAGGCTTCGGTGTTTCGAGCTTCGCTGATTCTTGAATAGGAACCTTGGCGTCGAGCGCTGCGAATATTTCCTTGCAGTTCAATTCTTCGACTTCCTTTCCCCTTGGCGCTCTAGAGATGTATTTGACGTCTGTGACTTGCAGGAGTTCTTTGAAGATGAGGTCGCCGCCTCTGTCTCCGTCAAGCAGGGCCGTTGCTTCCCTTTCCTTGCACAGCGTCTTTATCGACTCCGGAACCTTCGCACCTTCGAGGGCTATCGTGTTCAGCAGGCCGCAGCGCATGAGGTTTATTATGTCGGCCCTCCCCTCGACAACGATTATTTCCTTGGCAGTTTCAATTTCAGGTCCCGCAGGCAGCTCATCCGCGCCGTATTTCCCGACTTTTCCAGTTCTGAGTGTCTCAGACACTTCTTTGAAAACCTCGTCCACCGAGGGCATCGACTCTATCGTCCACTTGTGGAGGATGTCCTTGGCTCTGTCGATGATCACCTTTCTCCGGGCTTCTCTGACGTCTTCAACCTTGTCAAGTGTAACCTTCGAAGCGCAGGGGCCTACTCTGTTTATGCTTTCAATGCTCGCGGCAATCAGCGCTGTGGACACCCTGTCCAAGCTCGTTGGAACCGTTATCGTCCCCGAAGTCTTGTCGTTCTTAGAATACAAGTCTATCTCTATTCTACCGATTCTGCCAGATTTTTGCAGTTCCCTCAGGTCAAGTTCAGGTCCGAAAAGCCCTTCTGTCTGCCCGAAAACTGCTCCTATCACGTCTGGTTTCTCAACTACTCCTTCTATATCGAATTTCGCGTGTATAACATACTTTATGGTAAACGTCTGTGATGAACCCGTGTTAATGCACCTCCGAGTGACCAATTAAGGGTTAGAGTCAATCCATGACTCGAGGATTACTTCTCGAATCACGAGATCATATCTTAACGTTCACTGTATATTACATTTATGGATTATTAGTCATCCTCTTTAAGGTTTTCCTATATTTCTCTGGGTTCTCTCGAACTTTCCGTCGGCGAGCGAGCGTTTTCCTCGGCTGCGCTCTCGAGCACGTATCGCATTTAGACGCCATGACGTTTTCTCACTCAAAGTCTGCAAATAGGTTGCTAGACCTTCAACGTCCTTGAGCTCTTTGCCTGCGAACCTGAGGAGTTCTTTTCGGAACGTGACGTTAGCTTTTATCCTTGCTTTTTCTAGGTTCTGCCTCAAAATCGCTGTCCATTCTCTTCCTCTTCTGTCAAAATCCAAGAGCAAAATGACTTCTTTGTTACCAGTCTTCTCGATTTCTGAAATAAGGTCTAATCGGGATTTGCCGCCGGTTTTTGCCGTCACTATTTCGCCTTGCACGCCCAATATTCTCAGAGTGTCTAGGTCCTTTTTGCCCTCTACGATTATCGGTGTTCCTCTGGCTGATTCTTCTGTGAGACATTCAAGAATTTGCTGTATTTTTTCTTGCCTCTCTCTGAAGAGTTTTGACATGATTTCTACCTTGTTATCTTGACGTTTTTCACCGTATCGAGGCATTCTTTTGCTTCTTTGTTGTTTTCAAAGTATCTTCTGACGGGCTCGAGGAGCCTAGCGAGTTCTTCTGCTACAGCGTTCTTGAGGTCTTGCGGATGAAGTTTTCCGTCCGCATACGTCTTTTGAAGCTCTTTGAGGCTGTTGAAAGTGATTGAACCGCCAAACCTAGCGGGCCTTCCCACGGTGAAACTCCCACTTTCTCTGAAGATTATGAACCTGCATATTTCCAGTATTGGATTGTACTCAACAGTTCTCTCTGGGCAGAAGGACTGCGATATTTTCCGCTTGATTTCCTCGGGACTGTCATAGATGAAGATACACGTTTCAGGCTTGCTCTTTGACATTTTTGTCATTGAAAGTACTTCCCTCTCTTTTTCCTTCGGAATCGGCCAGATAGGCGGTTTCGCGAGGCCTTGCAGATAGCTGTGGTGGACGCAGACTGGTTTCCGATATCCGAGTTTTTCACCCAATTCACGCGCTACAACGTTAGCTTTGCGTTGGTCTATGCCCAGTTGACAGATTTTTACTTCCATATGGAATATGTCGGCCACCTGCATCGGTGTGTACAGCAAGTCTGAAACGTGTTTGGCCTCAGATTCCTGTCTTCCCGCGATCTCGAGGGTGCGGGTTACTCTGGCTATCGAGAGGTTTTTTGCTACCATGACCACTTTTTCCCAGTATCTCAGGTTGTCGTAGAGCTCATCTGAGTAGATGAATTCAACTTTGTTCTCTGGAACGCCTAGGGCTATCCATGAGTGCTTGAAGAGATCCGCGGCTTTTCTAATCAGCTTAAGGTCTCCGCCCATCTTGTTGTTGAGCCAAGCATGCCAGGTAGAAAGGTAGGCCTTGTAACATATCCCCGCTTCTATGAAATCCTTCATTTTGTACGCGCAAACCAGCCCAGTTCCAAGGTGTACTAGCCCGGATGGTTCCCAGCCGTTGTAGGCTATGGGATGCTGCTCAGTCTCCAGAAGCTTTCGCAAGTCTTCTGGGGTTATTACTTCTTCTGTTGGCGGTCTGCACACGAGTTCGATTTTTGTTTCTATGTCCAAATTCTGTTCTGCCTGCTTCAGGTTTTGCCTATGTGTATGTGTATGACAGACTTAAGAGTTGTTTTCGCGGGCCTATTTGTTTCCTACGTAACCTAACACTTAACTTCACTGTAGAGCGGTGCGCTCCTCTAGGTTAAGCTCTCTCCGTCGTAGGTTTTTAGGCCCGCGCCCGCCGTGTCCCATGCTTGGGTAAACTCGCCATCACAAGAACCGGCAAGCCTGAAGCTTGCCATCTTCCGTTGAGTCCGTCTGCGTGGATATGTCGACGGGATTGTGAAAGGCTCGATTCTGGTCATCGCCAACCGAGAATGCAGCGGCTGAAAAGTTAAGGATTACTATCTCCCACTTCACTTGTCCAAGCAGGTTGAGCCAAGGGTTCTTGCAAAAGTCATAAATGAATGGCGTTTCAATGGTCTCATATGTCTAAGCATCTAACCAGCCAATTGGGGATCTGAGTGCCCAAGAAGGAAAGGAACGTTTCGGGTCTAGAATTTCATCCGTTGACGCCTGAGAAGTGGGCTGATGTTGAACAGTTGTTCGGCCAGCGTGGCGCATGCGGAGGCTGTTGGTGCATGTCGTGGAGGTTAGCCCGCTCAGATTTTGTGCGGCAACGTGGTGAAATGAATAGGAAGGCTTTGAAAGGCTTGGTGTATTCCGGCAAGATTCCTGGGATTCTTGCATATTCAGAAGGCCAGCCGATTGGGTGGTGCGCCGTTGCACCGCGAGAGGCCTTTCCAAGGTTGAAGGGGTCAAGGATACTGAGACAAGTTGATGATAAGCCTGTATGGTCAGTTGTGTGCTTCTTCGTTGCCAAAGCATTCAGAGGCAAGGGGATGAGTGTGAGACTGTTGGATGCTGCCCTGAACCATGTCAGAAGGCAAGGCGGCAATATCGTCGAAGGATACCCTGTTGAGCCCAATAGAGACTGGAGGCCCTCTGACCCCTTCGTCTATACTGGTCTCGCCTCAGCATTTCGCAGGGCTGGGTTCGTGGAGGTCTGTCGCCGCTCAAGAACTCGACCGATCATGAGATACGTACTTTGAAGATGTCGAAACCGCCCTATTTCAAATCAGGAAGAAACGTGAGTTTGGCAGGAGCAACGTCACTGTTGCTTTTGCTTTATCTTGATTATCTTTTCAATGTCCAGTTCGAAAGCCGCGAGGGGATTTTCTAGTGTCCATGCTTCAAGAACTTTCGGATTGATTTCTCCAAAGATTCCAACTTCTATTTCTTCAACGATTGCCTTGCCTGCTCTGCCGCTTATGAAGCTCCGGTGTTCTATTGCTTTTACTTGCGATTCCAGCCCGAAGTTGCTCATGAAAGCTTCCAATGTTGATTTGGCTTCAGTGAAGCTGGCGTTTGCATCATAAATGATTGCGGCAAGTCTGTCTTCGTCCCTTGTTCTTGTTTCCTTCTTCTTGTCCAAAAGGGTGACTTTGCCGAGTTCAAAGAGTTTTTGTGGGCATTCAACATGGAGGTTGTTGCTCACGAATTCTATGAGGCTCGGTAGCAGCCAGTTTCGCAGGCATGTTAGCGTTATGACTTTAGGGTTGGAGATTTCAACTATTCTCTCTTTCTTGCAGTTCATTTTCGTGAACAGGTTTTCAGGATTCGTAAGTGTGTAAGTGAGGACCTCTTGAAATCCTAGCCCAACCATCAATTCCCTGCCAACATCAATCATGCCCTGTTCAGGTCTCACTCGACCGGTTGTTGGCACTTCACGCCATAAGGGCTTGATGTTGTTGTAATCATAGGCTACCGCAACGTCTTCGACGAGGTCTATCGGATGCATCACATCGATTCTATAGCAGGGAATCCGCACATGAATTTGATCCCTCTCTGTTTGCTCAGTGCCATGACCTGCTTTGTGGAGCATTTGAGCAATCTGCTTGGCCTTCAGCTGTAAACCCAAGACCCTGTTAGTATAGTCAACGCTCAAGTCCATTCGACCGGTGTCGAAATTAGGTGTTACAATATCTAAGAGTCTGTGTGGATAGTGGATTTTGGCTGCGTAAGCTTCACCTCCCCGGTCGATTAAGGACAGAGTGACTATTTTCAGGGTGTTGAGCACGGCTTCATTCATCGTTCCAGTGACTTCAACGAGAATGTTCCTTGTGTCCTCTGTGATTCTTCCAAGATCGTTCGAGTTGATTATGGGTGGAAACGAGAGCGGTTTGCTATCTTGATCTAAGAGGACAGGGTAGATCTCATGTTTGCGTACGATGTGCCCGTACTCAAGACCTTTTGGATGACTTGCAAGTATCTCTTCCAGGCTAATCTTTTCCGTGAACCCCAGCGGCACGAAGCTGACTTCGTTTGGCTTTGCGACCGTGTACCGCAATGGCAGTTTAATCATGTTTAGGTTGTAAAGTCCGATTGATGTTCGCCTTCTATTCCTTCCATAAGTCTGGTCAAGCTTGTCCTGCATGTGCATGAAGCCGCGAATTATGCTGTCCTTTAACTTGAGATTCTTGACTATGGAACAGCCGATGTAAGGACGTATGTTTTCCAATCTTTGATCAACGTTAACCTCAGCTGACTGTTTGCCAACCGTATATTCCTTCAAGCCTTCTTCAATGCCTAGAAACCTGCGCAAGGCTCTGACCAAGCCTTCAATGTTCCAGATGTCGGGCCGATTTGTGTCATTTATTTCAACGCTCATCGTGCCTTCTTTTTCGTCAAAGAGCTTCGCTTCTCCCTTGACAAAGGCCAGTATGTCGTTGATCTTGCCCAAGTCTTTGTGCAATTCCATTCCAAGCAGTCTTTCAAACTCGGCATAGTCTATGTCTATTGTCGGCATCTAGATCACCGCTTTCCTTCTTATCCACTCTAGGTCTTGAATGAAAATGTACCGTATCTCCTCTATTCTGGCCTTCATCATGAACAGGCGATCGATGCCTAAACCCCAGGCAATAACTGGCTCTTTGATGCCCAACGGGATCGTAACTTCAGGTCTGAAGATTCCTGAACCGCCGAACTCTATCCACCCGTAGCCCTTCTTGTAGGCAGCAAGTTCGACGCTCGGCTCCGTGAAGGGGAAGTAGTCCGGCTTGAACTTGACCTTGTCAGCTCCAGCTATTTCGATGGCTAATTTTCGTAGCACGCCCAGCAGATCTCGTAGCGTTAGGTCCTTGTCGATGATTATGCCTTCAACTTGATTGAACTCCGTCAGATGTGTCTTGTCCACGATTTCAGGTCTGTAGCATCGGACGATTGAATAGTATCTTCCTGGAACTTGCAGGTCCTTGCTTAGCAAGGTTCTCGCGCTGAGACATGTGCCGTGTCCTCTCAGAATCAGCCGCCTAGCTTCTTTTATGGAGTATTTGTATTTCCATCCGGTGGAACCCGTTTTCCAACCGTTTTCATGTGTCTCTTTGACGTTTGTAAGGGTTTTCTTTGAGACTTGTACGCTTCCTTGAGTCGGTGACTTGACGTAATATATGCTGGATGCTTCGCGGGCAGGATGGTCTTGAGGAGTGTAGAGAGCGTCGAAGTTGAAGAAGGATGTTTCTACGGCGGTGCCCAGCATTTCTTTGAATCCTAAAGTGACAAGTTTGTCTCTTACTTCTTCGAGGAATTGCAGGTAAGGATGTTTCTTGCCGGCCCATGTTTTGGCCACCGGTGTTTCTATGTTGTATTCTTGGAGTTTTACCTTCTTCCATTTCCCGCTGACAATAAGCTCCTGTGTCAACTGTGTCACTTCAGAGGTCTCCTTTACTCCTTTTTTCAATGCTTCTCTGCCGGCTGACGTCAACTCAATAATGCGTTTCGTCTTTGCTTCAGCGTCAAGAAGTTTCCTTCCATTGAGAGCTTGAACGGCTTTCTGAAGCTCAGAATCCAGTTCTTCAACTACCACGTTTTCCTTCTCGTTTAGCAGCTGCAGCAATCTCTCATCGTTACCCAGTTCCGGTTTTATGATTGCCTGCAACACGTCTGCTTTCGTGTCCAGCATTGTCCATTTTTTCTTCTGAGCCCATCCTAACGCGATTGATGCGAACTGCTTTTCCAACCCTGCTTTTTCGAAGGCGCTACTGCGGAGAGCCGTTCCTCCGAGGTCTTCCAGAGCGTTGATGAGGCGTCGTTCTGGTAGTCCTTTCCTAACATCAAGTCTTCCTTCCGAGTTGAGCTTTACCACTGTTTCTTTGCGTTCATGGATTATTGCGAGTCCTTTTTCTTGTAGCGTGATGGCTGCACGCATTACAGCCGCATCTGACAGGCCGCTCTCTTTCATGAGCTGCTCAACGCTTGCTTCTCCGCCGAGTTTTCCGACTGTCAACAGAGTGTGGGCTTCGTGTTCTCTTAATTCTACCATATTGTTCCGCCTTCATGAATAGAATGAATTGAATTTCGTAATGTAGTTGTTTATATTTAATAAAAGGATAACTCCAAACCGCGCCGGTTAGCGTACTTAAGGCACAGAAAAGAAGGAAGCCAAGCGTTCGTAGATTATGGTTGCAACCATCTTGTGCACGCAGGTTTTAAGGGTATGCTTCGCCGCTGCACAACCAATAAGAGTCGTCGGCGAAACTAAAGAGCTTGAAATGTCAGTGGGCATGCTTTGAATGGTTAAACGCTAGACAGCGCCCGAGCGCCTTCGCAGGTCTGTGTCTCCCTTGTTTATCGCTTGGAAGGCTTTGTCTTTGCTTCCTTCTGCCAGTTGTATCTCTTTGTGCAGCTCCTTTATGTCCATCGGGCAATTCTTGGACACTTCCTTTATGAATTCCATAAGTTCCTTTTTGTCGAGGTGGCATGTTGTTGTCAGTTCTGCGACGATTTCTTTTGAGGTTTTGGAGTCAGCGCCGCAGCTCTCCTTCATTTCTTCAACTGCAAGCTGCAGGAATCTGGGTTCTACTCCACACTTGAGGCTCAGTTTTTTGGCCCATTTCTCATCTTCAGTCAACATTGTTCACTCCATGCCTCGAGGATGTATTGAAAGTACGCCGCCTTTGTTATTTAAGCATTAGCTTCTATTCAAGATCAGTATCACCAGTAGTTTGTGGTTAGCCTTGCGTTCCGAATTCTGCGCAGGCATTCTCTGCAAAACCTGCTAGTCTTCTCTCCGTACAACATCTGTTTCGCGCGGAGTTCGTTCTTCAGGTTTCCACGGGCAACGCCTTTTATCCTTGGCATTGCATCTTTACTTTTGAGAAGCATGAGTAAGTACAGTCTGCGGAGTGCTGTTCTCTTGATGGCGTCTTCTCTAGTATTAGCGTTTGGGACGTATGCTGTTAGCTTCTGGCTTTTGCGTTTGCACCCGCTTTCAGACTTCTCGGCTATAGAAGGGATATTGTTCATTCTTGCAGGTGCTTGTTTTCTTCTTGGTTCAGGTGGGATAAGCAGAAACACTTCAAGAGCAGCGGTACTGGCTTCTACAGCTGACGCGATGGGTAAAAAGACTATTGGTCCTTCTGAGATATTTAGAAAAGATGCGTGGAAGCCGAAGGGCCATGTCTTGCTGGGGCTGGCGATGATTTTGGCAGGAGCCATTCTAATTATCTTTTCTTTCGTTTTGCCTTAGGCTCCCTTGCGAAGATGCTGTGGTGTGTGCGTGCAAAACTTAATACGCTTTGTCTGAGTCGTATACGGAACCGTGTGGTGGGCGGCAGGGTTTGACTGGCGAGGAAAAGAACGAGATGGTTGTTACTCCGTGGGAGGTTCGGGGTAAGGTTGACTATGAACGTTTGATACGTGAGTTTGGGACTCAGCCCTTGACCGACCAGTTGCTTTGCAGGTTAGCTAAGTTCACCGGCAAGGTTCATCTGCAACTGCGGCGAGGACTGTTTTTTTCTCACCGCGACTTGGACGTTGTCTTGGATTTGTTTGAGAAAGGAACGAAGTTTGTGTTGTACACGGGTCGAGGTCCATCCGGCCCTGTTCACATAGGCCATCTTGTTCCGTGGATTTTCACGAAGCATCTGCAGGACGCGTTTGGCACGAGGCTGTATTTTCAGATGACTGATGACGAGAAATTCGTGGTGGATGACGAGCGCAAGCTTGCTGAGACCACTGAAATGGGTTACGACAACGCATTGGACTTGGTTGCGCTTGGGTTTAAGCCTGAGAGCACGTTCATAATCTATGATGTTCAGGATATCGACCTGCTCTACGATGTTGCGTTGGAAGTTGCGAAGCGCATAACTTACTCGACGGCTAAGGCCACTTTTGGGTTTCAGGACAGCACGAATTTGGGCTGGGTGTTTTGGCCGGCGGTGCAGGCAGTTCCCTGTTTTATTCATAAGAAGTTGACGGGTGAGAACGTTCCGGCGCTTATTCCGGCGGCGATAGATCAAGATCCGTACTGGCGAATTACTCGGGATATTGCTTCGAAGCTGGGCTACTTCAAACCGGCGCAGATTCACAATCGTTTTTTGCCTGGGTTGGGGGTAGGGGGGAAGATGAGTGCTTCAGAGCCGGATACGGCTATCTTTACCGTTGACGGGCCGGATGTTGTGAAGAGGAAGGTTTGGAGAGCTTTCACGGGCGGGAAGGGAACGGTTGCGGAGCAGAAAAAGATGGGCGCGAACCCTGATGTGTGTTCGATTTACCAGTATTTCCTTTACCTGTTCGAGGAGGATGACAAGAAACTTGCAGAAAGAGAGAGACAATGCAGGACGGGCGGTATACTGTGCGGCGAATGCAAAAAGGATTTGACTGAACGGATTAACAGGTTTCTCGCGGAACATCAGAAGAGAAGAGAAAAGGCCCGAGACACAATAGACAAGTACCATATCAAACGCTAATGAAGTGTGTTGCGAGAGGTACGTGACTCTGGAATCCAATGTTTGAGGTGTGAGGAAGCTCGGTCAGAGTCCATCGTTGATCTGCTGAAACGTTTCAACGATGGCCCCCCTCGGTCTGTGATTTTGTGACTGTTATGATGTTGCTTTTTCAAGTCAGATGTCAAAGCCCTTCCTATTCCCCTGCATGCATTGTAGCTTGCCATCGTTGTCTTGCTGGAACCTTTCAACGATGACCCCCTACCGGTCTATGTTTTTACGTCAGACGTAATGTTGCTTTGTACGTCAGTTGTAATGTTGCTTTGTAAGTCAGTTGTAAAGTTGCGCGCGCTTTGTGAATATTCTTTGAAGGAGCAGACTGGCTGTTTCGAGGATGCTTGTGTTGGGGGACTGCTTGGATATGAGAAGGGGCTGGATGGGCCGTTATGGGTGACGGTTCGATGGATGTTTGAGTTGGGGCATCGGGAAAATGTGCGTGGGATTGTGTTTCAATACTTTAATTATCCTCTTTGGCGGTTCTAATGATTCTGGTGAAGGATTGTCAAGGCACGATGCTTGCGGCGGTGAATCGGGTTCGAGTCGCTGCGACCTTACAGACTTGCGTGTTGAGAGACCGACGCTTCTATTGAACGAGGAGAGAGCGAAACGCAACATAGAACGTATGATGAGGAAGGCTGAAGCGTCAGGGGTGAGGTTTAGGCCGCATTTTAAGACTCATCAGTCTGCAGAGGTGGGGGAATGGTTCAAGCAGGTTGGTGTAGATTCTATTACTGTTTCTTCAGTTGATATGGCTACGTATTTTTCTGCGAACGGTTGGGAAGACATTACGATAGCCTTTTCCGTGAATATCCGGGCTATAGAGAGAATAGATGAGCTTGCGGCGAAAATCAGTCTTGGGCTTCTAGCTGAGTCAGATGAAATGGTTGAATTCTTGAATAAGAATCTAAAGCACAGGGTTGACTTGTGGGTTGACGTTGATGTTACGTACAGGAGAACAGGAACCGACTCGCACGACACATGTAAAGTCTTGAGCCTAGCTGAGAAAACCAAACACTCAGAAGTTCTTTCGTTTGCTGGTGTTTTGACTCATGCGGGGGCATTCTTACGAAGCGAAGTCCGCCGATGAAATTAGAGGAATATTCTTTGACTCTGTTTCAAAGATGAGTAGCCTGCGAGACGAACTAGCGGCGAAGGGTTTTGGGGATGCTGAGATTTCCGTTGGTGACACTCCGACCTGCAGCGTTGTGGACGATTTCAGCGGCGTAGACGAAATCAGGCCGGGCACGTTCGTCTTTTACGATGCAAAGCAGTTGCAACTGGGCTGCTGTGGCCAAGATGATATTGCGATTGCATTATGTTGCCCGGTGGTTGCAAAACATGAGGAACGAAACGAAATCGTCGTGCACGGAGGAGCGGTGTATCTTTCGAAAGACTATCTCACGGATAGCAGAGGAATCAGAGTTTATGGACGTGTTTGTCTGCCAGAGAAGAAGAGTTGGGGGCCGATGATCAAGAATGCGTACGTTTCGTCCTTGAGTCAGGAACACGGGATTGTAAAGGCTGATGAGGCTTTCCTTCGAAGTGTTCATGTTGGCGACGTTCTGATGGTTCTGCCGGTTCACTCATGTCTGACCGTGGATGCCATGCGAGAATTCTTGACACTGGATGGCAGGATGTTGAAGACGATGCCAAAATTCTGGTGAATGTAGGCCGCAATTGTGGCACAAAGGGCGCATTATTGTTGTGAGAAGCTGCTGATTTGCCAGAGATGGCTTTATTGTTTTAATACGAGAAAGTGGACTATTGACTTAATACTGTACGTGGAGCGTTGAAGTGTTTTGAGGATTCTGGAGTTGAATTTGAAGAAGGGTATTGTTAAGGTTGTTCCTGAGACGGTTGATGATTTTTGGCATTTGTACAATGTTGTTTACAGGGGCGATAGGGTTTATGCGGGGACGACACGGGAGATGAAGGTTGATCAGAAGGTGGGTAGGCCTAAGCGGGGGGAGAGGATTCCTGTTTTTCTCGGGGTCACTGTGGAGGATGTGGGTTGGGATAAGTTTCTGGGAAGGTTGCGAGTGCATGGAACTATCTGCGAGGCGCCAGAGGCTGTCCCCACTGGGGCGCATCACACGCTTAACATCACGTTGAACACGCCGATTACGGTTGCGAAGGAGAGTTGGGCGAGGCATGAGGTTGAGCGGTTGAAGAGGGCGAGTAGAACGTCTGAGAAGCCTGTTGTTGTAATGTGCATTGACGATGAAGGGTTCGTTATTGCGACGACAGCTCAGTACGGCATCGAGCAGCGAGCTGAAGAAAGGGTGAAGCTTCCTGGGAAGCTGGAAGCTGAAAGGAGGGGTGAGGCTGTGAAGGAGTATTTTAGGGAGGCCTTGAACAGTCTGCGACAGGTTTGGTCTTCTGTGCACGGGCCTATTGCGATCATCGGAGTGGGTTTTGTAAAGGATGAGTTTGCGAGGTTTGTGAGGGACGAGGCTGCCGACGTTGCGGCATGTGTGGCTGATGTGAAGGGCGTTAACAACGGCGGCGTAACTGGGATTCATGAAGCTTTGCGATCGGGCGTATTGCTGAAGACGCTGAAGACGCTACGGGTTGCCGAGGAAACGGAGGTTGTGGAGGAGGTTTTGAAAAGGCTTGGAAAAGAGGAAGGTACAGTGGCCTATGGGTTCGAACAGGTTAAACGGGCGGCGGGGTTGGGCGCTGTTGAAATGCTCGTTTTGACGGACAAGCTTTTGCGAGAGGTTGCCGATGACAGGCGTTTGCTGATGGAGGAGGTTATGGAGACCGTTGAGGGGAAAGGTGGCACGGTGATGGTGGTGAGCTCTGAGCACGAAGCTGGAAATCAGCTGAGCGGACTCGGAGGCGTCGCTGCATTGCTGAGGTTCTCCCAGTATCAGGACTGAATGTTCTTAGCCAATGGTTGAAGGATGGGAAACAGCGGTTTGGAATCAAAACTGTCTTATATAAAGGCTTAACATATGCGTATGGTGCGGGTTTGAGATGAGCAAAACGGCTAAGAAACCACCGTCAATTCGCATTCAGAACATCGTGGCGTCTGCGGCGCTTGACCAGAGGATCAGTTTGAAGACGATTGTGGAAAAGTTCCCGCAGGCAGAGTACAGTCCGAAGGTTTTTCCTGGGCTTGTCTTCAGGTTGAAAAAGCCGAAGACGGCGACGTTGATTTTCGAGACCGGCAAGATGGTGTGCACAGGAGCGAAATCGGAGAAAGAGGCTATCCAAGCGGTTAACAAGGTGACGAAGGAACTGAAGAACCACGGGATCAAGATTGCGAACAAACCAGTGATTAAAATTCAGAACATCGTCGCTTCTGCCGAATTATACGGAGAGATTGATTTAGAAAATGTTGTATACAAGTTAAAGAAAGTGATGTACGAGCCTGAACAGTTCCCAGGAGCGGTCTACAGAATGGACGAACCGAAGGTCGTGTTCCTCATCTTCTCGGCTGGAAAGCTAGTGTGCGTGGGCGCCAAAAAAGAACCGGACGTTTACACCGCAGTGGGCAAGCTTCAGACCATACTGGAAGAGAACGAACTGATTTTCTACCCCGAATAGCAAGATGCCCAACTAGAAGAGGATAGCTTGGGGTTTTCGAATTCTTATGAGGATGCCAACCGTGCAGAGGCTTACGCTAAACTGGAGTTTCCCGGCACGTACTATCTTGCGTACAGAGATTTGCCGGCTATCATTGTTGAACATGTCAAAGGAAAAAGAGCCCTAGATTTTGGGTGCGGTGCCGGGCGTTCCACTCGGTTTCTCGAAAGACTTGGGTTTGAAACTGTCGGGGTTGACATATCAGAGGACATGCTGAAGAAGGCAAGAGAAAGGGACTCTGGGGGCGATTATCGTCTTATCGAAGAGGGCGACTTCAGCCAGTTTAGGGACGGCACTTTTGATCTTGTTCTTTCTGCCTTCACCTTTGACAACGTTCCCACCCTGAAGAAGAAGGCCAGGGATTTCAGAGAAATTCGGCGGTTGCTAAAGAGTGAGGGAAGAATGGTTAACCTAGTTTCATCACCAGAAATATACACGCATGAATGGGCCTCGTTTTCTACTAAGGACTTTCCCGAGAACAAGCATGCGAAAAGCGGAGACAAAGTCAGAATAATCCAGATGGACTTGGAGGACAAGAGGCCGGTGGTGGACGTTGTCTGGACGGATGAGTCCTATCAGATGGTTTACAAGGCTGCTGGATTAGCAGTGGTCAAGAAGTATGAACCCTTGGCGAAAGAGGATGAACCGTACAGGTGGGTGAATGAAACGAAGATTGCGCCATGGGTTGTTTATGTCTTGAAGAAGGAAGTGTCCTCTGAATAACGCCATGCACGCGAAGGATTTTTGCATTTGATCTCGCTGTTTTTCCGCTAGAAAAGAGACTAATAGACTAGCGTATGCTTTGGACAAAACGTACATTAGGTTTGGCACATACTTGAGTCTGTGCTGAACGAAGATGGGTGGGAACATCCCCCTGTGTGACGTGTGCAAGCGTCGGGAGGCCTTCTTTTTCAGGTCTTACTCTGGGATGAACCTTTGCAGGAAGTGTTTTGCGGATTCCGTTGAGGAGAAGACGAGGTCAACTATCGCCAAGTACAGTATGTTCAAGTTTGATGATAGGATTGCTGTGGCTGTTTCAGGGGGCAAAGACAGTGTTGGCTTGTTGCACGTGTTAGCTAAAGCTGGACGGAGGCATCCGAAGGCGGAGCTTGTTGCTGTGACAGTTGACGAGGGAATACGGGGTTACCGGGACGAGGCATTGAAGATAGCGGCTGAGAATTGTAAAGAGTTCGGTGTGGAGCATCGTGTGGTTTCTTTCAGGGAAATGTTTGGCTGCACGTTTGACCAGATGGTGAAGAGACTGAAAGAGTCTGGAGAGGTGAGGGTTACGCCTTGCGCGGTTTGCGGCGTGTTGCGGAGGAAGGCGTTGAACGTGACGGCGAGGAAGATTGGGGCGGATAAGCTTGCGACGGCGCACACGTTGGATGATGAAGTGCAGACGTTTCTGCTGAACATTCTTCACGGGGACGTGTCGCGGATTGCGAAGGAGAAACCGCTCACGGATGAGGTGCACCCGAAGCTTGTGCCGAGGGCGAAGCCTTTCTGCGAGATTCCTGAGAGGGAGACCGCACTGTACGCGTACGTTAAGGGGATAAGGTTTCAGAGCAACCCATGTCCCTATGCAATAGAGGCTTTGAGGAATGATGCGCGCGCGATGCTTAACAGTGTGGAGGAGAAGCATCCGGGCATGAAGTTCACGATTTTCAAGTCGATAGAAAAGATTCGGCCTGCCCTCGAGGAGACGGCGAAGAAGGAAGGCTTGGGCGAATGTGTCGAGTGTGGAGAACCGACGACGGAGAAGGTTTGCAGAACTTGCCAACTGCGGAAACAGATTATGCAACGCTAATCGTGACTCGCGCTGGGAGGTTTAGAAACCTCTTTCTTTTGCGGCTGCTTCGCTTTTCAGTTTTCGCAGTATGATCGAAGCTTCGTTGGCCGTGTTGGCGGAACCCAATTTTTTAGCTTTCTGCAATTGGATCGTGTAGCCACAGTGTGGGCAACCTCTGGTTTTCTGGTCGGCTTTTGCGAGGAGCAGGCCGCCGCATCGGCTGCACGCGACTATAAGTGTTGATGCCATCGCTTTCACTGATAGAAAGGCTTTTCCACTTTCAGCTAGATAACGGTAGTGCTAAAGGGGAATGGGTGGATGAGCAGCGAGCAAGAGGATAAGCCGAAGTCGGGTCTGGTTAAGGCTGCGGCGGGTTACTTCAAGAAGGAAGGTTTCAAAGTGCAGGAGAACGCGGCTTCTCTTGAGGGTTTCAGCGGGACTTCGAGGAAGTTTGATCTGATTGTTCAGAAGGGTCGCGTGGAGCAGGGAGTCTGGATTAGAGACTGGAACAGGACGATAGGCGTCAACGTCATCATAAACATCGACAAGGCTTGTGACGATGTTGGTCTGGCAAGCCCAATCATAGTGGGAGATAAGTTCAGTGACCACGCAAAATCCTACGCGAACAGAAGAAAAATAACGCTGCTCACCAAGAGACAGATAACCTCAAGCCTCAGATGAAAACTGCTGTAAACCAAACGGCTCTGCGCTGGTCTCTGACGGTAACAACAGCGGTAATGTTGCTCGGTAATATACGCGGCTAGATTTTCAGGTATTCGTCGAGGAGCCCTTCGCTTTCCAGTTTGCCCAGCCAATCCACGACGCCCACGCAGCACTTGCTTGGATCGCCTATGGCGTTTAGCATTGCTTTGACGATTTCTCTTGTCGTTTTGCCTGTGACGATCAGCTCGCATGTTCTTCCAGCGTGTCCAGCGTTCAAGGCGTCTATGAGGCACACGTCGAGTATTTCCGAGGCCAAGTTCTCCATGAGCTTCGGTTCGGGAAAACCGCACTTTTCCATGTGCTTTCGAAGCTCGACTGGGTCGCGTCTCAGCACGAACACGAGTGTCACTAAGTTCTTTGGAACTACGTTGACAGCGTAGTGTCCATCAACGACCACGTTGTTCTTGTCGGTTTTCTGGATGACGTCACGGATTTTCTTTCGCATCTTTGCTTCGTCGATGATAATCGTGTCTCGTTTCTTGTCCTTTCCCAGAACAAGGTTGTCGCGCAGAGCTAGATCGGTTAAGTTGATGTACAAAGCGTCAAGCTTGACTGTGAGTTGACGTGCGGTCGCGGTTTTTCCCACGCATGGTGTTCCCGTTACTAGGATGACGCGTTTGGACATGGTTCAGCAGTCCTTACAAGTCTATGTTAAGGTTACAGCAAAATAAGCCTTCCAAGTTTCAGTTTCTTCAATCGGCTTGAACCTATGAGACGTTGCCCACGTTGACTGAAGAATCTTGTCGTGCGTCGGCGTTCCAGAATCTGCGATACTTGCTTCTAATTTGTTCGTGTAGAGACCCTGTCCTCAGTCTACTGTATGACACGATATGATTTGGCTGGTGCTTTCAGTTTGGTGAACTCATTGAGAAATAACAGCTTGGCTCACGTCCGCGGATCGCAAATAATCCAAAACAGGAAAATGATGCAAACACTGTGGCAGACGAAACCCTCTTAATGCGCCACTGTTTTCACCAGATTGGCATTGTCATGTCAGCTGGGCGGGTACGGTCCTCTTGACAGATCAACGGTCAGCGAGACATTTGCCGCAGGCGCGCCGGCGGCTATCTTGATCCAAGCCGCAAGACTCTGGTCCCCAGGAACTACGACGTACGTTTCGTTGCTGAACGTCACGTATGTAGACTGATACGTCGCGTTGCTCAAGTGAAACTCTGGAATCACAGTGTAGTTCACCGATGCTTGGTTGTACACTTCCACCTCGAACGGCTCTGTTTCGCCAGGGTAGACGCTCAGGCCAGGAGGGTAATACACTACGTTCAGAGGTTCTACAATTTCCACATTCATGTTCAACGTGTAGAAAACGTAAGCAAAGACTGACCCGAACATTGATATCAGTATGATCGCTACGAGCCATAAGGGAACGACGTAGCGCCCAACCCTGTAACTCTTCAATGAATCCCCAGATTAAGATGGGGCAGTTAGTTTTTATTGTTTATGAAGAGATCTTCTATTGAACCCTTCGCGTCTTCCTCATGAGCTTTAAACATGACGGTAACCGAGGGCCACCGCTATCGAACGCGCAGTCCGACGTAAGAATGATTCTTGAACTGCCCATTTTATTGATTTGCTCCTAGACTTTTCTCAGAACCATTACAGACTTGAAGGGTTGCCAAATGCGGGTTAGCAAAATTCTTATTGCGTACAGGTGTGCAGTTTATGTTGGGCTGGCGAGTTGGTGTGTGGCTTTCGAGCCTCACATTGAAAAGGCTTGAGGAAACTCCGCCCACGCGTAGAATTGCAACGTCCGCAAGGGCGTAGGGTGAGAACCCTGGCAACGGAGCAGAAACGAAACGTCCACCCGCGCAGATGCCGATGACACATGCTAAGTTGTCGAGAATGCCGGGCGTGAAACGGTGAAACGGCCGTCCTGCAAGTGGAAAGGGCAAACAGACGCCGATGAAGAATCTACCGGAAGCGCGGGTAGCCCGATTAGCCGAATGCCACAAAAAACAAAAGGCGGGTTACAACCAACACGCCAGCCTTAATTTACCGCACACCGCCCTTAATTCCCAGAACACCACCTTTAGCTTCCTCAAGACTACAAAAAACTCGAAAATTCTAAACGTACTAATTCAAATGAAGAAAGACAACAAAAGCGACTACACCATAAACTTCAACAGAAAAGCCTTATCGTTCCTGAGCAAACACACAAGTCTAGCAGAACCAGAAGCGCTAAAACTCTTCATAGCAGAACTCAAAACCTCAAACAGTTACAAAAGAAACCTCTGCATAGCATACAACAATTACTGCAAATTCTACAACATCGCTTGGAACATGCCATCATACATGCCAGAAGCACGAAACATCGCACTGCCAACCAAGGAAAAAATAGAGATGCTGATAGCAGCAGCAGGCTACATTCTATCTACAAAACTTGAACTGAGCATGAAAACAGGACTAAGACCTGTAGAACTCTCAAGACTCAGAGTCAAAGACATAGACATAGACCATAACACGATAAACCCGACAACAGCAAAAAAAGGCAACGCAAGAACAATTCCAATAGCCCCCAGCCTCACCCAAAGACTGCAAAAACACATAACACTTGAAAATCTGACCGCAAACGACCTAATGTTCAAAGGCGACTCCGACCATTACGGAAAACAATACCGAAGCATGAGAAACAAACTAGCCAAAAAACTCAACGACCCATCAATACGAACAATCAGACTATACGACCTGAGACACTACTTCTGCACAAAGAAACTAAACGACATTGGAAACCCCTACACCGTAATGGTGTTAATGGGGCATACAAAACTTGCAACAACCCAACGATACATGCACCTACTAAACCTCAACGACGACGAATGGAACTGCACAGGAGCAATAACAGCCATAGAAGCAACAAAGCTCATAGAAAACGGATTCCAATACGTCACAACAATCGAAGGAATACAACTATTCAAAAAACGCAAATAAGAATATGCCCAAGAACCGCACCCGCGAAAACCAAATAACCCCTTTTTTCTTTGACATCATGCTAAACTTTGCGTCGCGCTCAGCTTCGCCTCGCGCTCCTTCACAACCACAAACCGAGTTAACACTACCCAAAATGACCAAACAAATCACTAGACGCGCACTTATCCTCTAAGAACAAAACTTTACCCTTTTTCTCTCTCATATTCTCATTCTGACTTACGCGCGCGCAAATGTTTTATTAGGAAACGGGTGAATTAATGATTGAATTCGAATGACGAAAGAACCTTCACATTTCGTTATTGATTTGAGCAAAATAGACACCAATGGGGAATTTCCCTGCCCAAAATGTGGCACAATAATTGATCCTTCTGATGAATCGAATACAAAATATGAAATTCTGGAAACAAAAGTCAAAGACGATAAACTGACAAGACTTGTTGTATCCTGTAAGATATGTGGCTTAAGAATAAAGCTTGAAGGTTTCGGTTTTACACCACCCCCTCGAGCGGAACTCAGAAGAGAATACAATGAGAGGAAACCATTGTATGACAGTCTCGTTTCCGAAATCAGATTCCATCTTGAGAAATGTCTGAAAAGGGATGGCGTAGAGGTATATAGCATTAAGTCAAGGGTAAAAGGATTTGACAGTTTTTATGAGAAAATCAAGCGTATGGAGATAGGGAGCGATTTCTTCAATCGAGTTGAAGACCTTGCTGCCGTAAGAGTGATATGTCGATACTTGAGTGACCTTGAAAGTATTAAGGCAATCATGATTAGTGAGTTTAGAGTTTTGAAAGCAGATACTTTTCGAACTAGATCGGCAGAACACTTTGGCTATATGTCAGACCATTATACAGTCTCTCTTCCCAAGGAATATTCTGGCCCAAGGTACGACGAAGTCAAGAACTTGAAGTGCGAAGTACAAGTCCGCACTATCTTGATGCATGCATGGGCAAATGTTTCTCACCATCTGGATTACAAAAAGAAAACAGACATTCCCTCAGAGTTTAGGAAAGACTTCAACGCAATTAGCGGAACACTGTACATGGCAGACACCCATTTTGAAATACTTCGGCAGAAGACAGAAAAGTCAAAATCGAAACTGAAAAGAAGCGCCGAACTCGGCAGGCTAGACTTAGACCAAGAGATAAACCTTGATAGTCTTGGAGTATATCTCATTTGGAAGTTTCCACAATCGGAAGTGGGGAACATTCAACAGCTGTTGAAAGACATTCGACTTGCAAAACTTAAGACGCTGAAGGAATTGGACCTCGCAGTTGAACCTTTATTCAAATCATATAAGACGAAACGAAGAAAGAAGATCGCAACTTCAGAGTTGATTAGGGCCTTCTTGTTCTTAAAATGGCCGAAAGTTATGGAGCGCGCGCTATCGAGAAAACTAGGAGAAGTCTGAAGATGAAAAAAGATGGAAAGGAGCCTCTAAAAAGCTTCAGTCTCAGAGTCAACAAGAACGCACGTATTGACTTACATCTAAAAGAAGGATTGTTTGAGAAATCAAATCATGCATCCTTCATCACGTTAAGCGTTTACAAGGAAGGAAAACAAATGCCGATACATATGACGAAGGCAATGGCTTCTCAATTGAGCTTACTGCTCAGCCAACTGGTAGCAGAGGGGAACAACTTCGACTATGAAAGACTCAAAAACAAATACCCCGATCAAGAGTCATGGCATTTCTACTAGATCGCACACAACGCGCGCTAAACAAAAAGAAAAAAGCTCGTGAGCCTTTCGGCTCACTCGCACGTTCCAGACGACACGCAAAAAGCCCCTCAGCACTAGTAAGCGCGAGCGAACATGCTAACAGGCTTTCTTCTCATCAGCAGTCATAACTGAAAACTTGATTTGTCTTACAGGTTTGTTTGCCTTTAGTCCATCTATGAGCTTCTTCAGGCGTTAGCGCGCGCTACAAAGAGAAGACGGGCGATCTAAGCTAGTCCAGTTACCTTTCCAAGCTACCTAGACTGCTCTTCTAGTTACCTTGCCCTACTATCTCATGTTTCCCAATCAAAAATTGTCCTCATACCTAGCGGATCTAACCATTGGACAAGACAAGGCCATAATGCTTGATTCGAGGTGAGTCCAACCAAAACCCTCTTTTTCCAGATTCAAAAGAGTTTTAGCTTGATCCGTCTATATCCAGTTGAATGAAGGTTTTCAATGTGACGAAGCGTCTTGCGCTATGTATAGGGATTGACAAATACAAGCATATGAAGAACATGTCTCTTAGATTTGCTGAGGCAGATGCGACTAGCCTTTCTAAAGTACTTCGTGAAAAAGATCGGGGAAATTTCAAATGCGCTTCTTTGCTTGGCAGAAAGGCCACAAGAAGCAATATTGTGAAGAGTATCAAGCGCATACTGATGAATTCAGACTTGAAGCAAGATGATTTTGTGTTTATCTACTACTCAGGTCATGGGGGGTTAGATGAGAATTCGAATCTTTTTCTCGTGGCCAGTGATTCTAAACCGAATTCAAAAATTAGAAACGAACTCGACATTTCAACTTGCGTGCACATAAAAGAACTTGAGATTGGTCTTGATAATACAAAAGCAGGCACAGTGATATTCATCGCAGATGCATGCTTTAGCGGAGCTTTGGGAAAAGCCCTTAGCAGAATCAAATACAGAAGTAACGCAAACATGGTTTTTGTCGGGGCTTGCCGATCGGACCAAGTATCTGTTGAGACGGAAGTGCTTAAACACGGGCTCTTTACTTCTTGCTTTCTGAATGGCTTAAACCAGGTGCCAACCGAGGGTGAATGGATTACACTTCACCAACTTCTAAGTCACATAGACTCTGAAATGAATGCAGGCAAAAAGCAGACTGTCGAAATCTCAGCCCATTACGTTGATCCAAACATACTGATTTCGAAGAACCCCCTTTTTAGGATTGTATCCAATAGTTTCAATGAGGAAATTCAGGGGATCTTCCAAGTCGATGGGTCCAAGATAGTAGCTTTCCGTGATCCCTCCTGTATGTTCGTAGCAGAACAGATAGTGGGTCTCCACGAGTCGAAAATCGGCGTCATGGTTCTTGATAACAGTCTGCTGAAAATTACTGAAGGTCACATAGATCAGTTCATTAGCTTCATCGAGAGTGGCCGGAACCGAAAGGAATTGGACAGAGGCATACTCGTGAGTCGCCATACGATTGAACCTGCCCTAGTGAAAAAGATACAGAAAAGCATGATTGCTGACTACAAAACGAAGAGCGACTTGATTCGCGATCTAATGAACCTTGAACCCTACCTCAGAGATCTCGTTAATAAGTTTGAAAATGGCGATCCAGCAACGCCAAGGCAACCACCATTGGAAAAGATCTATATTGAACCAGTCGTAAACGCAATAATAAAGAAGTCAGAGAATCCCATTTCTGAGGATTCTATTGACGAATCACTTGATGCATATGAGAGTCATTATTCAGAGGATTCTGCGCGCGCGCTAAAACAGGTGCCCCTTACTGAGGTAATCGACAAATGGCTCTTGCTTAGGGAGCCCAGGCTTGCGATACTAGGCGAATATGGATTTGGCAAGACAGTCTTTTGTAAGAAACTAGCCTATGAAATGGCCAAGGGACATCTTCGAGGCGTGCAGAATCGAATTCCCATACTGATAGATTTGGGTCGCTTTCCGAAGGTAGCCATAGATCTGGAAGCCCTAATCATTGATCATCTCTCAAGAGTATGCAATATCAAGAATCCAAGTTGGACTGCTTTCAAAACGATGAACCAAGCAGGTTTGTTCTTATTGATATTCGACGGATTAGATGAGATGGCGATTAGGACTAGCAAAGAGACTCTGCTTAGAAACATATTTGAGATTGAAAAATTAGCGGGTGCTGAGTTAAGCAAGGCAGTTCTGACTAGCCGACCAGAGTATTTCTGGAGCAAAGAAGAAGAAGAAGAGACCTTTGAATCAAACGAATTTGAACAAAGGCCAAGCTATCTCAGAGTTAGTCTATTACCCTTTTCTGATAAACAAGTGGAGCAGTTTTTGATGAAACGCATTCCTTTCATAAAAGCTGCCAAACATGGGTGGAAATACTATTTAGATAATGTACAGCGGATCTACGATCTGCCTGATCTCTCGAAAAGACCAGTTTTCCTAGAAATGATCGCTCAAACCCTTCCGCAACTCATAGAGGAAGGCAGGTCAATAAGCCGAAGCTCTCTCTACAAACAATACCTGATAAATGAGATTAAGAGGCAATCAATTGAGAAAAACCGAAAGCTTCTGCTCTCTGCAGAGAAACGCTTGGAGCTTATGACTGTCTTGGCTATTGAATTATTCCGCAAGAAACTTGACTCTGTGTCTTCGTCTGAGGTTCCGAAAATAGTTCAAGAGCATCTAAGCGAACCACAGCGTCAAGAATTGGAAGCTCACATTTCGGACTTCTTGACCTGCTCCTTTCTGAGACGTATAGAAAATAGATTCGGATTCTCGCATGCTACATTTAAGGAATTTCTGGTATCCGAAACACTCTTCAAAGAGCTTGAAGGTAATTCAGCCTCTGATTATGAACAAAGCCAGTTGACAAATCCGATAATCGATTTTCTTGCTGAACGTGAAATGAATGAAAAGATTCTCTGGAATTGGATCGATTCAACGAAGAAAGTCAAATCCTCAAGGGCACGCAAATCATTTTTGGGAGGGAATGCGATCTCAATTCTGAATAGAAAAGGGATCACGTTTGCCAACAGGGATTTATCTGGAACTAATCTCTGGGCAGCCAAACTGGAAAATGCGAATCTATCAAATGCAAAACTGAAGGGAGCCGATTTAAGCCGAGCAGATCTAACAAGTAGTGACTTAGGTGGCGCAGACTGTACCAATGCCAAATTCTGCCAGTCGAATCTAAGAAACGCAGACCTTTCAAATGCAAGACTGGAGGAAACAGATTTCTCTGGCTCCATTCTCAACGGAGCGAAACTCGACAAGGTCGACCTACATGGGGTTATACTTGCTGATTTTGCATTGAAATCTGTGAGTTTGGTTGAAGCTGATCTGCATAAAGCAAACCTGATCGGTGCAAATCTTGAAGGTGCAAATATGCGAGGTGCTAATCTGTCAAATGCTAATCTCGAAAGAGCCAACCTTTCGGGAGCAGATCTTTGCCAAAGTGATCTAAGAGGAGCAAATCTTAATACCGATTTGAATGAATGTCGTCTCTCTGGGATCGCATTCAATAAGGAAACTGACTTGTCTGGTGCGATAATCGACGTGAACAGAAGCCTTGAACGAGGTTATATAGACGAGAAATTCGCGCTTCACTTGTGGGAAATAGAATAAAGTCTGAGGCCCCTCAACTCAGTCCATCTATGGTGCGCCATTGTAGATTTTAGGATGATTCCTGTGTTCTTTATGTCCCTCCTGGGAAAGTTGCCTAGAATGGAGAAGATTGATTTGCGTAACTCGTGTAACCCGTGTCATGTTGAATTTCTATCCTTTGTTTACTACAAGAAATTCCTATTCTATAATAAAATAGGAAATACCGCTACACAGGTTACACGGATGCGCGCGAGCCTTTCGGCTCACTCGCCCGTTCCGGACGATACGCCAAAAAGCCCAGCATGCGCTCGCGTCTTTCTCACTTATTGCAATAGCTTTTCTTTTCTGGAGAAGAACATCGTTACAGTTCCTAAAATTGTGACAGACCAACCTAAGTCAAACACTATCCCATGAAGTGATTGAATGCAATAGATAGGACGGCTGTGGTTAGGGTTACAGAAGCAGAATGTATTCGATATCTGCGGTTCCGAAGGTTCAATGAGAAACAGTACTATCCCCATAACCACAAGACCAATACCTATTATCGTCATTATCAATCCTAGCATCTTCGTACTAATCATTCTTTGCCACCTGATTGTCCGTCTTCTGTTACTATCCTGATTTAAGAATTCTGTCTTTGAGTTTTATGATAGATTCTGCATGCACTGCGCGCGCCCTACATGATACACGGGCTCTTACGCTTCTTCGCTTTTCTCGCGAGCCTGCGTGCGCTTGCTCGTCGTTCCGCGACAAGCCGAATCCGACAGATCCCGCAAACTATCCACCTACCTCTTTCGGTAATGTGCCTTCACAGAAGCCGCGTGCGCGCGCCGATATTGACCCCAAAATAGATTAATATGCATGGTCATGTCAGCCTCCTACAAAGAGGCGGCAGTATCTGGCCAACATTAGCTTAACAGGAGTCTCCAAGTCCTTCGGAACACTAAAGGCCGTTAACGAGCTTAGCCTGTCAGTAGAACCCGGAGAAGTGAGAGGACTCCTCGGACCAAACGGCTCAGGCAAAAGCACAACCATGAAAATCATCATGGGCATGCTGAAACCCGACTCTGGCAACATAAACGTGTGCGGCGTCGACGTCAGATCCAAACCAGTCGAAGCAAGAATGCACATAGGCTACGTGCCCGAAACCCCTTTCCTATATGAATACCTCTCTGCTGCAGAGTACTTGGACCTAGTAGGAGTAGCCTACGGACTAGACGGAATAGAGAGAAGAAACAGGACTGGCGAATTGCTTAAGGCACTGCAAATGGATAACCACGTCAACGAAGTAATGAGCGGCTTCAGCCAAGGAATGAGACAGAAAATAGCGCTAATCTCGGCGCTGATGCACAAACCAGAAGTGCTTATTCTAGACGAACCACTAAATGGACTAGACCCAAGATCCGCTAGAATCGTAAAAGAAATCCTTCACCGCCTAGCAGACGAAGGCGTCTCAATTCTCTTTAGCACGCACGTTCTCGAAATAGCTGACGCCATATGCAACAAGATTACTATAATCGCTGACGGCTCCACAATCGCCGAAGGCACATCGAAACAAATCAAAGCCATGTCAGGGCTCAAGGACTCAAGCCTCGAAGACGTATTCCTAAAACTAACAGGAAGCGAAGACACCGCCAAAATCGTAGAGGCCCTAAGGCTATGAGACCAGCTCTAATTCTAACCTTAGCCTCGGCCCTGTTCAAATCATACCTCAGAAGCAGCCGAAGACCCCGAGTTTCATTCTTCTCAAAACCAAAAATAATACTCGTAATCGACATCATCCTGTTCACACTTCCTGCACTGGTAATGTTCTACGCCGTCGACGCAATACCACCAGAATACGTTTCAGTAGCAGTGACCCTAACCGTCCAAGCATTGATCAGCCTGCCAGTGCTAATGACGCTCGCCACAATTATCTCAGGCCTAATGTTCGAACTTGGACAGGGCTCCGCCGTATCCTCAAGCGAAGCCGTAAATTGGCTACCCGTCACACCAAGAGAATATGTAGCCGCATCGGCACTATCAACATCTTCGCTCTACTCATTCTTCTTAGCCCTAACCGCAGGCGTTACACTGCCCCTAGCTGCAAAGCTTGGACTCCTCTACATGTGGCCAGTCACAATACTACTTTCAGCACTATCGCTACTTCTAGGCGCGTTCATCGTCGAATTCCTAAGGGCGATTATGAACCGAGTCTCCTCAACGGTGTACAGAAAAAGAGGCCGACTCGCCATGGCGATAAGACTAATCGCCCTGATCCTGCTATTCTCAATCATACAGCTAGCCTTCCAACCCTACGTTCTATACTGGATCCTCGGACAAATCGTCGGAGGAATCCAGCTCGCCTGGGTCGTGCCTTTTGTGTGGCCCTCAACAGCCATCATCAGCCTAGCCAGCTATGACTGGCTCAAGACGACACTTTTCGTATCGCTTTCCTTTTTCTTCGCCTTAGTTGCATACGAGACAGCGTCACGACTCAGAGGCAGATACTGGTCACCCGTTCCAATATCGATCACACTAGGCGCTTCAAGTGAATACATTCCCCGAGGCTCAACCAGCACCAGATTCGGCTTCAACCCCATAGCATCTGCCCTAGCGATGAAGGAATTCAGGGCATTGCTGAGACGAAGGGAACTGGCAAGATTCATCGCTATCCCAATAGTACTCGCGGTTTCAGTCCTGTTCCCTTCGTTGGCCAGCCCAGGCGACATGAGCGGAAGAGGGCCCGGCTTCTTCATCGCCGCATTCGTACCTTTTCTAACACCTTTGATGCTCTCTTCAATTAGCATAGGCTCCGAGGGTAACTCCGTAATGAACCTCCTGAGCCTTCCCATCAAGCCAAACGAGCTGATCAAGGGAAAGCTCGCACCGACCTGGCTGATCTCTTGTCTCTCAACCTTTGGAATAATCGTTGTAATGGAAATCATAGCCCCTTTAAGCCTCAGCGATGTTCTAGCCACGCTAGTGGTTTCGGCAATGGCGATAGCAATCAACAGCTTCATCGGTCTAGGAATTGCAGCAAGATGGCCGGATTATACGGTTGGCTCCAGAAGCAGATACATCACCCTAAAAGGATTCACCATAGGAATGATCCTCTCAGGCTTTGCTACGCTAGCAGTGTATGCTCCAGTGGGACTACACATAATTACCAGCGGAGGGGTTCGCGGACCAGTTCCTCTTTCCAGCATAGACCTCATCCCTATGCTCATCATATCAGTAGTACTTGGAGGCGTGTTGATCGTCCTCTCCCATATTTTCTGTAAAAAAGGAATAGAAAACGTACTATCAAACTTCTAGAAGGCGAACGCGACCCATAGAAGCGCGGGCTAGATCCCTTTCTTCCATGCATCAAGTAGAGCCCAATATGTGCGCGTTCGACTTTCACCAACTAGACCCCATTCAGAAAGAAATTGGTCAATAAAAGCGTTGAGCGACTCAATATCACGGCAATGAGCCACATCATCGAAGTTTAGCCAATTCTTAGGTTCACGGCGACGACGTTCAGAGCTACCGCTACTCACTCCGACCACCCACAGCATCAACATAATTAGGCAAACCCGAACTGTCAAACTCATCATCAGCAAACCACTTCTGATATGCTGGGTCGCCAATGTCCCTTGCAATAACCCGCTTTCCCCAATGATGTTTCTTAACCATCTCAGAATGACATGCGGGGCACGTAGCCACAGCCTTCACCTTCTTACCCTTGAATTTCGCATATCCACAGACGCCAAACCATGTGACAACATGAAAACGTTTTACACCAACGCGCAACGAAGCATGATTCAATTGGTAAAATGCTGTGCCAATGACAGTTTTTCTCTTCTCGAAGCACTTCACTATGTAGCCATCGTTCTCATATTCCCGAACCTCACGCCCTTTGAAGCCCCGACAAGACCGACAGTCCCCACGGTCATGCACACAATTCCGACAAATATCAAATCCACCAGCAATGAAACCTAAGGCATGATAATGTGGGTTCCAAACAAGAACGCCACGCTTTCTATCCTTGCGATACCCATGGAACAGCATACATCCACCGAGAACACCTCGCTTCAACAAAGCCATCCTAGACTTCTCGCGCAGTTTTTCCTCGGGCAAATCATAATCTTCAGGAGAAACCGAAACCGTCATGTGCTCGACCTCTCCAAATCCTCGTTCAGAAGCAACAGCCAAACGTCCGTCAACATTTCGGGCTTCTCTTACGCTCCAACCGCGAATGAAGCAGACTGGGCATTCGGGACGATGGCACCATAAGTGTTGATGAGTAACAACTATTTTTCCCGTGCAATCGATACCGTCAACAACGATTCCTTGATGTGACTCTTTATTATCACAAACCATGAAGCTCATCCACCTACCGCACATATCCGATGTCCTCCGTCCTCGACCAACAGGCATAAAATTCTCGTGCCCCTTGTCATCAACAGGCAACCGCCAATAATCATTCTCTAAAATAGCCCTATTCAACGCCAAACGCTCAAGAAACGACCTAGCAGCCGCAACAGATCGCGTACTAGAAAGTTCAACCATAATGAGGCACTCTCCAAAGCCAAAAACGCCCTGAAGAATTCTCTTGCAATACGCGCGTTTTCATTCTTATCACAAGGTATATGTAGCTACTCCTTGTATTTTGAATCTGAGTAGCTACTATGTCGAACCAAAAACACCATGAATTCATGAAGAATTTGGACAGATGCTACGACGCGGTGCTACAAAGTAGCACAAAGGGCATTAGTGCGGTTGAAATTGCGAAAAAACTCGGTATACATAAAACTATAGTTCACCGCAACCTCAATACTCTCGAGCTCTTGGGAAAAGTGGAAAGTCAACATGGAGTGTGGCGTGCAAAAAAGGGAGAGCAAACGATCAAACCCTTGGAAAAGGAGATTGTGATAGAGCTTCCAATGCCAAAAAATCAATGGAGGCAAATAGGAACTATGGAAGCGTCAGCCAAGTACCTTGAGAACTTGAAGCTTCCTCGAATTGCAGAAGATATCAGAATTCTCCTTGAAAAGTTCAATGAAACAAGAATCATAAGGATAAAAGGCAAAAACGTTGATGACCTTGATTTACAAAAACTAGGGAACTTGATTCAGCAAGCCAATCGGAAAAGTTCTAAGGTTAACTTGAGAGGTATGTTTAAGAGCTTGAAAAGGTCGCACCCGCGCGCGCTTGGCGAAAAATCATGACTTCAAAATCTGAGAATTCAACTCCTATGACTTCCCAACTGGATGCAATCCCAAGGCCTAAGAGCCGCAAGAAAATCATCATTGCTTCCGCAGCCATAATCATCATTGTCATCGCAGCCTTTCTGAGCTACCAGATATTCTTTACACCTAGAGGGGGAAACACCTCGTGGCTTTTCAAAGGAGCCTACGCCAACTTTTATGATAGAGAATCTTCTGAAAATATAGACATGACAATTCATGAAGAAGTCTTGAACTTCAACAGTACATACGCACAGATACTCTCAAGCATCATCACAGGCGCAGGATCTATAACGCCCAACATCGACAATTCCACAACGTGGGTTAACCTCACCAAGAACGACTACAATACCTTTAACGGAAATTTGACTTGGAGCCGTGACATAAGCATCTATATAGATATGCCCCCGCACCACGCTCGCAACTGCATAGCCTATTATTACTCGGTCTCAGGTGGGACAGTGACAGTGTGTGTAGACAAGACAATATTATTTCCAGTCAAATTTTCCATGGTTACCAATATCACCAAATACTCCTTCGTAGGCTGGGACCTCTACCTAGTGTCAACAAACATACCCGACCTGCAATAAAGCGCGCGCAACAAATAAAGCCTCAAGAAGCTCGCGAATTATGGATGTCTTTCTTTTTTGAGTAGCATCGTTTTGTCATGACTGGAAACGCAATCAAATCCAGTGTCAATAAGCCTCTTAGCTTCATCTAGGACCGCACGCGCTATTCGTGATTTGTCCGCAGAACGGATGAACGCCATCAGTCTTGAATTACTTCAGGAAATACTGAACGGCAGAGAATTCGATGAACCAGCAAGAAGACACAAATTCATGAAGTAAGCACGAGCGAGCGCGCGCGCCTGAGAATTAACCCGAAAACTGCAATGGCCGCAAGCCCAAGAATTATGGTTATTCCTACCAGGCAATCTATTACTATGGATTCATTGTTAATAGTTGCAGCAGTCTGTTGTGTTAGTGTCATCCAATGCAAATCGGAAAACGCACGCCAATATGAAAAGAAAAACAACAATGAACCCAAAATCAATCCGACAAGAACCAAGACTCCTTCCCAACGCTTCGCTTCTTTATCTACGAATGCTGCCCATAAACTAAGAGAAAGGCAGAGGATGACTGTTATCAAAAGCTCTACGCCAGTCGTCGCAGTTGGCGCCGAATCAACGTTACTCCAAAATGCTGCTGAATAATCGAGGAAAAGAGCGAGGATTACAAGTGCAATAATCAACACTCTTAAGAGGACTGCCAACCTTCGCTTCATGGTTTTGCCCAACCTATCAAAACCTTGTGTGAAGGGTTAATAACATATGTTAAGTCTGAACGAACTCTTATTCTTTTAGTGCGTGCGCTAGACCGCAGATGCTTTCCTACACATGCTACAATGAACTTCGCAACTTTTTACTGATGCAGAAAACCCTACACGAACCTCGCAGTCCTAAAAAGTTGCTCAATCAAGCTCGCGAAGGGGAGAATCAAGACTTTTAAGCCTAGAGGAGGCAGAGTCCATATTAGTGATCGAATCGTTCGATACATGGGGAAGGTAATCAGGGTTGTTGTTGCGGAAGGCTTTTTTCAGCATATTGTTGTCTTTCTTAATCACGGGCTTACCATTGTTGAGCCTTAAGATTCAACCCGTCAAAGCCCTTGAAACAGGGATTATCTACATCAACGCTGATGGCAGTATCAACCCATTGACTGACTTGATTTCAACCGTTGACAACGTTACCTACACGTTAGCAAGCAGCATCCTCAACGGATCTGTGGTCATCCTGAGGGACAGTATTGTGCTCGACGGAATCGGGAATGCGCTTCGAGGTCTTGGAAGGGAAGTGGGGATAGATTTGCATGGAGTAGCAAACGTTACAGTTGAGAATGTGCAAATTACTGGTTTCGGTGTTGGTGTCCAAGTCAACTCTTCTTCAAACGACCTTGTTTCAGACCTTGACATAGATGGATGCGGGGAAGGCATTTTTCTCAGCCAGTCAAATCATAATACTATCTCTGAAAACAATGTAACAAAAACGAGTGGAAGTGGAAATGGCATTGAACTTGGCTCCTGTTCGAACAACACGATTTCTTTCAACAATGTTACGGGAAACGGGGGAAGAGGAATATTCTTGGATAGCTCGAATAACAACATAGTCTTTGCAAATGAAGTGGCACAAAACACTCAGAATGGTGTCGACCTGGATTTTCAATCAGATTGCAACGTGATTTCAAGGAACAACATAACTGACAACTATTGGTATGGGATCAATCTGGATTACCATTCAAACAACAACACGATATCTGAAAACAATTTCGTATCGAACTATGTGGGCATTGGAATTCAAGAAGACTCTTCGGGCAACATGATATATCACAACAACTTCATCCATGGCTTCTACGTAAACTTGAATCAGGTTCAAAGCTACGGTTTTTCATCGAATGTTTGGGACAATGGCTATCCTTCTGGTGGCAATTACTGGAGCGACTATTTGATCCAGTATCCCAACGCAGTCGAAATCGACAACTCAAGCATTTGGAATACACCCTACACTGTAAGCGACAACGACATAGACCATTACCCACTCATGCAAACTTGGCCAATGCCATTCACTAATACGGTCCTGAAAGTAATTACGCAAGACATGAATGGCCAAACAATCTCAGGCATGAATGTGACTGTAATATACGGAGCGGGATCTCAAACCCAAACCACAGGTGAAGGAGAAACGACCTTCTGGCTCGGTCACTACAACGGAACCATATCTCTAAACATCACCGCCACAAGCGCCTTCGAAAAATGGTTACGAAACACTACCATAACCACCGGCAACACTGTCTTCTACGTTACCCTGCAAGAAGCACCTCAGTCATCGGCATTCCTACAACTTCTCCAACAGTACGCATGGGCAATCATCATAGTAATCGGGGTTGGAATCATCCTTGTTGCAGTAGTCTACGCCAAGAAACGAAGAGTGTGAAGCCATGAAAGCACGCGCTTGCGAAACACTCACAAACAAACCCATGAACTCCGCAATTTTTTACTGAGGCAAAATATCTTAACCGAACCTCGCAATCCTAAAAAATTGCTCAATCAAACACAAGGCCAAAAGTCCTCAAAAACATAAACTTTTCGGGAGCGCCCACCGTCCCAAAAAATTTATTGTTTTCTCGTCTCGAAACGCCAACCAAAGGAAAGGTCGATGCATATGTGTGCAGACGCAAACTGTGAAAGAACCGAAACCAAAATCAGGAGGCAAACCGATACGGCAGATGAAAGCGAACTCCAAAATACTGGGAGAGAAAGCACAATGAACCCTGAAAACAGACAACCAGAACCAGAAAAACAACAAAATCAAAAATTACTAAGGCTAATGACGGGTTACAACCAACACGCCAACCCTTTTCAACTGTACGCCACAACTCAGCGAAAGGAATAGACAACATCCTGATAGAAATGAAGCTAGACAACAAGTCAGACTGCACAATCAACTTCACACGCAAAGCACTCAACACGATCAGCAAATATGCAGACCTAGACAAACCACAAGAAGTAAAAATGTTCATAGCCATACACAAAGCCTCAGACGGATACAAACGAAACCTCTGCATAGCCTACAACAAATACTGCAAATTCCACAAAATCACTTGGAACATGCCCAAATACAGAGAAGAAGCAAAGAACATCGCACTACCAACCAGAGAAAAAATACAGATGCTCGTCGCAAACGCAGGAAAACTTCTCTCAATAAGCTACAACTAAGCATGGAAACAGGATTAAGACCTGTAGAACTATGCCGACTGAAAGTTAACGACATAGACTTAGAGCACAGAGTAGTAAACCCGATAACCGCCAAGAAAGGCAATCCGAGAACGCTGAAAATATCGCAACAACTTACAGCATCCATCAACGAATGGATAATCAAAAACAACCTGAATCTAAACGACAAATTATTCAAGGGAAACGCTGAAGATTACGGAAAATACTATAGAGCCATGCGAAACAAACTTGCCCAAGACCTCAAAGACCCGTCAATCCGCACAATCAGACTTTACGACTTTAGGCACTATTTCTGCTCCAAACAACTCAACGATACAAAAGACCCATACTTCGTAATGCTACAAATGGGACACAAAAAGCTCGAAACCACGCAGAAATACATGCACCTGATGAACCTCGAAGAGGACGAATGGACATGCAAAGGTGCGACAAACATCCAAGAAGCAACCGCACTAATAGAAGCAGGCTTCCAATATGTGACAGAAATGGACGGAACAAAACTATTCAAGAAACGCAGATAACAACAGTCCCCCCTTCCTTCTTGCCCAAAAAGCATTTTGGCTTGTGAGCCTTCAGTTCACTTGCATGTTCCAGACGATACGACCAAAAAAGAGCGGCCGCGCGCGACTCATGTCTTCATTCCTATGCCAAAATATTCGTGAACACTTCTTGACAAGAGGAACCATAGTAAGCAGCCAATTGCATAAGCATATGGCATTAAAACCACAATTAAGCTTTCGATTTGCCAGTTTGCCAGATTTTGAAGACCTGCATATTCGCCAGTACTGTAACTTGTCCAAACAGAATATGTGAGTCGAGAAAATAAGATACAAACGAATATCCAAAAGAGTATTGACGCGTACCAAACGTATTTCGATTTGCTGATTAGCATAGAAATGGAGAGGCAGAAAGCATAGAGTGACATCAGCATTGTGGGTAAAAGACTTAACAAGACATATTGCGTGTAGATTGCACCCTCCCCAGAAGCGGCAAGTCCTTCTCCCCCGACAAAGGCGACCAAGAAACTGATGAGAGTGAGAAGACCTATGGCGAATGAAGCAAATAATGTCAATATCGCGATTGTCTTTACGCTATTTGGTTTTTTGCTCAACTTGCGTCACCAGCGCGCGAGACTTTGGTTCATATAAATCAATTGAGCAGGAAGAAGTTAACTCCTGTGTTATTGACCATTAAGTCAATGATCATTGACCGATACGCCAAAAGCGCGCGCAACGTCACAGCAATCGAAGGAATACAACTGTTCAGAAAACGCAAATAACAACAACCCTTCTTTTTCTTACACAAGAATCATTTTGGCTCGTGAGCCGAAGGCTCACTCGCACGTTCCAGACGATACGCCAAAAGCCGACACTCGCGCGCGCTACACTCTCGCGCCTGCAAGAGCTTCATCTTCAAACTCACGTCGTACTTGAACTCTTTCTTCCTTCTGCTTCGATTTCTTCTCTTCTCGCTTGACATTGACCTAATACCAATTTTCTGAAAGACTCAAATTGAGCCTTCCCGATACCAGACAAATGGAATATGTACGTCTCAGAATCGTCTGTTATGGAAATGAAGGGCAGAACTGTACCGCCCATCGAAACCTCAATGAGTTTTGGTAATGGAACCGTTAGGACCTGATGATACGATTTACCAAAGATTCCTTGTTCTTGAAGAAATAGTAGCCGCTGACTTGTCAGTACTAGAAAACCTTTCCTGATTTCTTTGGCAATTCCTGCCCCGTGCTCTCCGAACAAACCTTTGTTTTCAACCTCACCAGTTAATTCCCAATTTGCCCGCCAAGAGGTAACTACTCTTTCGCCAAACTCTAGGGAAATTTTACTTTGCCAAGACAACGTGCTCTACTGCAGAGTATACTACCTTGTTCACTTAAAGACTTGGGATATCGAATAGCGCGCGCTAAGAGACAAGCCGAGCCTCTTCTAGACTTCGAAAATTATTAAAGCACTATTACGCATATCATACCTTCTGGGAACATAAATGCCGAAAAAAGAAAAACCGTTAACTAAGAAAGAGCGAGACGAGAAAAGGAAGAAACATAAGGAAAAGCAAAGCAAAACACAGACTTCTTAAGCCCCAAGAAAGAGCTTTGCAAAACTCTTTTTCTCTTTTTACCATAAAGTTGGCTTCTTTAATGAAATGAAAGAAAGACGCGTCAGTTTTGGATATTATTGGCTCCCTCCATTAATGCGAAAGAAATATGTTCTAGCTTGTTTATTTATCGTTAATTTGTAGCTGAGATTTATGCCAAGTGTAATGAAACGTAAACAAAAGAATACTCAAATCGCACAACAGAAAAAGATAGAACGGGACAAAGAAGCGAAAAAGAAACAGTTGAGACAGCAGCTTCCTGCCAAGGGCAAGAAACGTTAAAGCCACTAAAAGAGCTATGGTAACCATCTAGAAGCTTATACCTAGAAGACAACAATACAGCGCGCGCGCTAAACCTATTTGAGGAGAAAATAGGTCTGAATTTAACTAGCTAGAAGCTGAGATAGAGTTTTCGTTTTGTCTAAACATAGCTAAAAAAGAAGAAGATAGTGTTTTTCAATTTAGATCGGTCTTACTTCTTTGAGGACTTGCTTAGGTACTGACCTATTTGTTCTGTTTCTTTAGCGAAGGTCTCGTAGGAGTAGTTTTGGGCGTGAATCATGGCGCTCCACCTAGAGGTGTAGCTGGCCAAAAACGCAATCTCAGCAAATTCATCCGCTGTGGCCCCGTACAGTTGGGCTGCACTCTTGTGGAAGAGCTGGCAATACGGGCATTTTATGTTAGCCGCTACCGCCAACCCCATAAGCTCCCTATACTTAGCTGGTATCTTGCTCTCTCCAAGGGTGTACTTCTTGAAGAGAGGCCAATCGTGTATAAGAACATCCTGTGGCAGTGCTTTCATGAAGCCAGGAACAATACCTAGGCTCTTCTGAATATCCTTTAACGTATCTTCATATTCTCCCATTCTCTTTTCACCTCCTTCACGGATTTCCTTCAATACAACTACTAGGCTCAAACATCATGTGTGCAACGTGTCTATGCATCCTTTATCATCTTCTTGAGATCTTCTTTGCTGTGCTTCAAAAATTCTGGATGATGGTTCTTCGCGTGCAGCATAACATGATCTACTACGTCGTTCTCTCCCCACGGCGATTTCACAGACCACCCACATTCAGGACACGTCGTGGTCTTCACCTTACCTTTACTCATACAATCACCTCCATTGTCATTCATGAGTCACGTGGAGTTGACTGGAAGCTTCCTTCTTTCTCCTCTCTCTGAGGCCTTTTTCAGTAAGACATTTTCCGCGCGTCGGACAGTATTTCTGGGCATGATAGTCAAACAGTCTGAACAGAGGTTCCACGGTTTCTTTGTTCAGCGAATAGATACGCTGTTTTTCCTTCCTTTCCGAGAAGACAAATCTGCATTTTTCCAAAGGCTTAAGGTTATGAGAAATCATGCTCTGTTCCTGCTTCAAGCTTCTTGCGATTTCAGTTACACTTCTTGGCTTATCACGCAAAACTTCCAGAATAGCCAGCCTTGTAGGATTTGCCAGAACCTTGAAAAACACGTAGCAAGTTTCTGATAGCCCTCGCTTCATTCCGCGTCAGCTCACATGAAACATTATTCATATGACATTTTCTTCATACTTATAAACGTTTCCAATGCCACGCGCCCTTCTCAAGGGTTGACCAAACAATAACCAACACATGTAATGACCGAGAAGAAAGGGGATATACGGGGGATATCTCCACTTATTTATGATAGACCCGCGCAGAACGGATGAACCCGCTAGGGCATCCTTGCTTCTTGCACGAGAAAAGCATCAAAAAGCGAGCGCGCATTACAGTCACACAAGCTTAAATGTCGGGCACATTATACTCACTATGAAGTGATTTGGTTTGTTGTTTATGATTGTTGCTAGGCATACAGCTGAGTTATGTCCTGGAGGAGTTGTACGACCCGATAAGGAATTCACTGCAAAAATCGAGGAGAGCATGAAGAAATCTGGAGTAAAGGAAATAGCAGGATACCTGGATGCACCAGGTCATGTTTATTATTTTGTTCTCGAAACAGATGATAACGCAGCTCTCAACAACGCCACCGAACCTCTGAGGCTTGTAGGAGAAGTAACGATAACTCCAGTACTGAAGTTCTTAGAAGCTGTTGTCTGGGCCAAGAAAATAGGAATTCAAAAGTAGCCCGCGCGCTGAGCCAACCCAGACGTTCCCCCGCCGACGACTTAGAATCGGTACGCAAAGCCTACCAAAGAAAACGACGCACACGAGCGCGCGCTTACTGAGCGAGCCTGAACCCAACACTAAGCGATACCAATTACTTGATTGACTTAAGTCTGTATCTGCTCTTTTCGGAGAAAAGATCAACCACTCTGGATTTGCTCAAGAACCTTGCATAGTGTTTTGCGTGAGAAGGAATGAGGTATTCGTCACCTTTTTTACAGATTCTCGGCTTACCGTCGGTGACCAGTTCCATCTTTCCTTCTATCACCATTCCCCATTGAGGATAATCGTGACTGTGCTCAGGTACGCGTGCAGATGGCGCCATCTCGAAAAAGACTAGTTGATGCTTCTCGCCTTGTAAGATCCATGCTCTGATGCCTTCAAGCTGCATGTCAGCTTCAGGCAAGAGCGTTATGAAATCGGGAAAACCCATTACACGTTCACCCCTGACAGTGACAAGTGTTCCACCGTGAGAAGCTGAAACAAAGAAAAGAAGTATTAATGTTTGTGCCTTCACATTGCCCATTTAACCATAGCGCGCGCTGGAAAAACACTTGACGGTAATCCTGTCCAACACAGACACCAACAACGAGCAACACACATAACTCTTACAAACGCAGCTCGCGCGCGCGAAAAGGGATAAAGGGAAGAAAAACACCAATTCTTTAAGCGGAGGGTTTGAAAATGAAGGGCATAGTTGTTTATGACACCTCCTACGGAAACACCAAGAAAATCGCAGAAACTATTGCAGAGACACTGAGAGAGTCTGGAGTAGAAGTTGACCTCTTCGACGTGAAAGACGTAAAGAAGTTAAGCAGGAAGGACTACGATTTTCTGGTTCTCGGTTCTCCAACCCGATTCGGCACAATGAGCTTTGCAATCAGAGGTTTTTTGGGCAAGGTGAAGACCGAGGAATGGATGAGCAAGCCTTTCGCAGCCTTCGACACTGAAAATCCTGAGAACATTGAGAAGAAAGAATGGAGCGCAGCCGAAAAGATTTCAGAAAAGCTTAGAGATAAGAAGATGAACCAACTGTTGCCAGTTCTGAAAGCCCTTGTGTTGGGGCAAAAGGGACCGCTTAAAGAAGGCGAAATCGATCGGACAAAAGACTATGCAAGGGAACTCGCAATTAAATTGAAGGAAGAAGAAGTCTGAACGCTGCGCGCGCGCTTCATGCCTAACGTGCATCCGCATTGCAAGTGTGCGGTCATTCGAGAACAATAGTCCCTACGCTAGGTAGGGAATTACTGCCGGATAGCCATGAAAAGCCTTGTCTTTTCTATTTAGTGTCTTACGGAGACTTTTCCACAAAGCCCCTCCATCCTGCTCTTCAGTTTCTCCATCGCCTGTCTGAACTCCGAGTTCACCAGCGCGCGCCTTATCCCTGACCATTCTATTCGAAGATGTATTAGCAATTTGAGAAAGACCCAAAAATCAAAAACTTGTCGTTCACAAAAGACAAGAAAAGAAAGTGGCGGCATGATATGTTTTTGCTGTTCCTAACTCT
>Ga0315275_10000185_pt1 | contig 50318 bp, 50 predicted proteins | sample YL17G03_0_MG_FD_205557 | JGI IMG/M metagenome (GOLD analysis project Ga0315275, IMG submission 205557) | Sediment microbial communities from Yellowstone Lake, YNP, Wyoming, USA - YL17G03_0 | ecosystem: Environmental > Aquatic > Freshwater > Lake > Sediment | place: USA: Wyoming | collected... | reverse complement strand
CCTAGCCCCTAGACCCTAAACCCTAGCCCCTAGACCCTAAACCCTAGCCCCTAGACCCTAGACCCTAGCCCCTAGACCCCAAACCCTAGACCCTAACCCCTACACCCTGACCCACTTCCTCTCCCGGCTGCTCTTCAGCACCGCCTCTACTATCGCGACCGCCCTATGCCCGTCCTCGAACGTGGGGAACGGCAGCGCTTCCGGGTCGCCCATTACCTTCAGGTAGACGTTGTTGAACAGGTTCTTGGGGCCGTCTGGGTAGCCCTCGGGGTGGCCGCCGGGGTAGTGGGCATAGGCCCGCGCCTCCGGCCTGAGCAGAGACGGGTCCTTGATCATCACCTCGTTCGCCTTCTCCCGGTAGCCGACCCACAGCTCGTTCGGCTGCTCGAGGTCGGCGGAGAGGGCGCACTTGGAGCCATCCACCTCATAGTAGAGCCGGTTCTTCCGACCCGCCGCTACCTGGCAGACGGTGAATGCCCCGTGCGCGCCGTTGTCCAGGGCGAACAGCACGCTGGCGTAGTCCTCGGTGTTGATCGGCACTTCCTCGTAGTCACCGGGGCCCAGCAGCTTTCCCGCGTAGGTCTCGATCTCGCCCTTCGGGCGCTTTCGGGTCTTGTGCACGGTGACCAGGTCGGCCATCACCTCGACAATCCGCCGGCCGGTCACGAGCTGCACCAGATCGCACCAGTGAGACCCGATGTCGGCCACCGCCCGGCTCTCGCCTGAGACCTTCGGCTCCAGCCGCCAGTTGTAGTCGGTCGGCAGGTAGAGCCAGTCCTGCAGATAGGAGCCGTGGATACTGTAGACCTCGCCCACCTCCCCCGCCTCGCACATCGCCTTCGCCTGCTGCACCAGCGGGTAGAACCGGTAGTTGAAGTCCACCGCGTTGATACGCCCCGTCTTCTTCGCCAGCTCGACCAGGCGCCGCGCCTCGTCAGCGGTCATTGCCAGCGGCTTCTCGGAGACGCAGTGCTTCCCCGACTCGAGAATGGCGGAGTTGATCTCGAAGTGGACGTTGTTGGGCGAGCAGTTGTGGACCACCTCTATGGCGGGGTCCTTGAGCATCTCCCGGTAATCCTGGTAGACCCGGGGGATCGAGAGCGCGGCCGCTTTCTGCTCCGCCCGCGCCAGGTCGGAATCAACCAGCGCCGCCACCTCGACGAATCCCAGCCGCCGGAGCGCTTCCACGTGGGCCGGCCCGATGAACCCGGCGCCAATGATAGCCGCCTCGATCGTCCGCACTGCTGCCTCCCTTGGGCCCCGTAGCTCCGGCGACTCGTCCCCTGTAGCCTTGGCGAAGGGGGAAGCCGGGCGAAGGGGGCTCTGCCGTTCCTACTACTCGCCCCTCACTACCTCGATGCTGGCGCTGTTCAGCTTATCCCGGATCCAGTTCGGCCAGACAACCTGCTCGAGCTTCTGCCGGCTGAGCTGCTCCCGGATGACGTTCCTGACCTCATCCAGAGTGAACTGGTGCGCGTCGATCTTCTTCTCCACCTTGATCACCAGGAACTGCCCCATTACCACGACCGGCCCGACCGCCTGGTTCAGCGGCGCTCCGAAGATCGCGGCCTGAAGCTCGGGCGGCACGCCCGGCTGTCCCTGCTCGATGTACTGCACCTCGCCGGCCACCGTCCGCTCCTGCGGCGTCCCGGCAGTGGCCTTCGCCACCTCCGGGAAACTCTTTCCCTTTCGGACCTCGGCCAGCGCGGCCTCGGCTGCGGCCCTATCCGCGAAGGACATCAAGCGGAACGCAACCGTCTCTCCCCGCCGGTACATCTCCTGGCTCCGCTTGTAGTGGGCCTCCACCTCACGGTCGCTCACGTAGACCTGATCGGCCAGCACTTTCCCCATCAGCGCATACGCCCGCGCCTTGTCGTGGAACCACTGTGGGGTGGCGTTCTGGGTGCGCAGGAAGCTCTCAAAGGCAACGTCCGATCGCACGCCTAGCTGCTCCCGCAGCACGGTGACGGTCTGCTGGACCTCTTCCTCCGACAGCGTAAGCCCCTTCGCCGACGCCTCCTGCTCCAGGAGAAGCTCCGCCACCAGGTCTTGAAGCACAGCCGGGCCATGGTAGGCCGCGGCGAGCTTCTCCACCTCGGCCATCGTGACTTCTTTGCCGTTGATCACCCAAGCCCGAATCCCTGACATTGCCTGGAGTTCCGGGCGGGGCTTCACCTCGCCGACGACTCCTATTGGCGACTCGCTCGCGGCCGCGCCCACGCCTGGCGCCGCCGCCTCGCCAGCCCATGCCGGGCGGAAAGCAAAGCAGAACGCGGCCGCGACGATGGTGAGAGTGCCAAACTTCATGGTGCAGCTCCTTCTGGTGATGGGATCGCCCGCCCACGCTATCTTTCAACCGACGGGCCAGACCTCCTGTTAGACCCCTACCCCCCGGATTCGGCCACCGCCAGCAACCCGCAGATGGCGGCGGCATTCTGCACCTCGCCGCGGCGCACCATCGCCACCGCCTCCCCAAGCGGCATCTCAGCCACGCGGATGCTCTCATCCGGCTGGGTCCGCGCTTCCACCTTGCGGAGCCCGCGGGCAACGAAAACGTAGGCCAGCTCGCTGCTGAAGCCAGGGCTCAGGTAGGTCGAGAACAGCAGGGCGAGCTCCCCGACCTCGTACCCCACCTCCTCGACGAGCTCCCGCCGGGCGGCGCACTCTGGCGCCTCGCCCTTCTCAAGCAAACCGGCAGGCAACTCCCAGAGCACCTTCCCGGTCGCATGCCGGTACTGCCGGATCATCACCACCCGGCCATCCTCCAGCAGCGGCACGATCACCACCGCCCCCGGATGAAGGACTGTCTCCCGGGTCGCCTTTGCACCGGTGGGCAACTCGACCTCATCCACCCGGACGGTCAGCAGCCGCCCCTCGAATACCGTCCGGGAGGACAGGAGCCGCTCCCTGAGAGCGTCATCCATCGAGCGCCTCCGCCGCCAGCGCGCCGGCGGCGCTGGCAGCCAGGAAGAACTCGGGGTCATCCTCCGGCGTCCGTCCCATGCTGCGCGCCTCGATGCCTCGCTCCTGCAGCACCCGCAGGCCCGTTTCCCCATTGACAACAAGAACGTCGTGCCGCGCCGTCACGCCAGCATCGTCGAGTTGCTGGTGAACGAGGGCAAGTCGTTCCTCGGACATGGCGGGCACGCTCACCGCTGCCCGCACCAGCGTCACCTGGCCCAGCACCACCAGGCTCTGGCTGCTTACACCGCGGTGCCGCGGCCGCGGATCGGCGAAGCTGATCCGCGGCACCGCGATGGGCAGCCCGCCAAGCACGCCCGCGGCGTTGATGTGGTCGCCCTGCGCGATCGAGCCGAATCCCCACTCCGTCTCGGTGCCCACATTACCCGGCCCCTGCCCCACGATGACGACGTCGGCCCCAAATGCCGCTTTCGCCGCCACCAGGCCGGAGTAGACGTTGATCGCCTCGTGGTCGCCGCCGAACGCCTGGCCGACGGTGATCGTCGCATCCAGCAGGCCCGCCTCCTTCAGCGAGGGCACCAGCTTGCTGAAAGCCAGCGGCAGGGCGGCGGCGTCTGTCATGATGTAGACAACGCGGGCGCTCGGCGCGCGCCCCTTCACCGCGGCCGCCGCCGGCGCCACCTGGCTGTGCAGTGCCGCCGCGATCACGGGCATGCGCGCCAGCTCCTCGCACGACTCGATCGCCTCCCGATAGGGGCTCTCTTGCTCCTCGACCGTCGCGCAGCGAAACTGCAGCGGAGTGTAGCGGAGCTTCACGATGTGCCCTTGCGCCTCCGCGGGACGTTCCTTCCCTGCCCTCTTCATCACGAAGTGATAGCCCCCGGTTCCCAGCTTCGCCCGCACGGCGGTGGTGTTCAGCAGCACCTGCTCGCCCGGCTCGGCCTCGCCCAGCAGACCGATGTAGTTGATCGCGCGTTCGTCCCCGGCTTCGGTCTTCACGGCGAGCTGCTGAGCGCCGGACCATACCGCCTCGACCGCGGTTACCGACCCGACCTCCGTCTGCAACAGCATCCCCCGGCGTTCACGCTTCATCTGCAGTGTATGGCTCCGGCCGGCCAAGGGCGGCGCTCGCCCACCGCACGCTTCGCAGAACCAGCTCCTCCTCGGCGGCAAGCAACTCGTCCTCCGGCGCGCCCCGCTCGGTCGGCAGCACCGGCTCCCGCGGCAAGCCCCGATCCCGTACCAGGCGCAGCGTCGCCCCAAGCGCCGCCGCCGATGCCTCCGGAAACTGGCCAAGGTAGCCATCCTCCAGCGCCGGCACCTCGTGCTTGCCGATATAGGCCTCGATGTTCAGGTGAGCCTGAGGCGCTTCCGCCCCCAGCAGGTCCATGATCCCGCGCACGTCAACGATTCCCTCCCCCATGGCGCAACCGATGAGGACAAAGCCCTCCCGCCGCGCGCAGACCTGGTAGTCCTTCAGATGCACCGTCTTCACCAGCGGCCCGAAGACTCGCGCCGACTCCATCGGGTCCTCGAGCACGGCCAGCGCATTGCCGGTGTCGAAGCAGACCCCCACCCATTGGTTGTCAACGATCTCGATCAGCTCCAGCACCTCGCTCATCGTCAGGTCCTGGTGGTTCTCGATGGCGAGCGAGACTCCGTAGCGCTCGCAGGTGGTAAGCACCTCCCCGATCTGACCCGCCGCCTCGGAGAGGATCTCCGCCATCCCCTCGACGGAGGCTGCCCGGGGCCTCCCGACGAACGTCCGCACCACCTTCGATCCCAGCACGTGTGCCGCTCGCACCATGTTCTGAAGGTGATCCGGGTTCGTGCCTGCCGTGCCCAGCTCGAGGTAGAGCCCGAGCGCGTCGGCCTTGCGCTTGAGACCGTCAACGTAACCGTACTCGAGGCTGTCCAGGTGCCGAGCATCGGCTAGCTGGACCCCGTCGAGGCCAAGGTCGGCTGCCTTCTCCAGGTAGTGCTCGACGGTCATGGGCGCGTTCTCGCGCGGCAGGTAGTCCCAGAGACCGGCCGCGTGGCGGTAGCTGTAGCTGTCCAGCCCTAGCTTCAATCCTCGCCCCTTATTGTGGGTATGATCGGTTCAGTATAGCCATGCCGTCGGCCGTGGTCAACGTTCAACCGTGGCCGTGGCTTTGCCGTCACCCCTTGGGCCATGGAGTTGATATGCGAATCCGACTGCTCGCCTGCGAGGTGTTGTTCAGGGAGCTTTGCCAGTGCGCCGCGCAGGCGCGCTCGATAGTGGACCTCACATTCCTGCGCCGCGGTCTGCACAGCAACCCGGACTCCCTGCGCGCGGAGATCCAGCGCCTGGTTGACGAGACCGACGAGGAACAGGTCGAGGCGATCGCGCTCGGCTACGGTCTCTGCAGCAACGGCCTGGCGGGACTCCGGGCCCGCGGCATCCCGCTGGTGCTGCCTCGGGCCCACGACTGCATCACACTGCTGCTCGGCTCCAGAGAAGCCTACGATGCGCTCTTCGCCCAGCGGCCCGGCACCTACTACTACAGCGGAGGCTGGGTGGAGCGCGGCGCGGACAAGGTGCCGCGCACGGCTGAGGATGGCGCCGGCCTCGACGCGCCGTTCGAGGAGCTTGTCGCCAAGTACGGCCTGGACAACGCCCAGTATCTGTGGGAGCTCCAGTCATCGTGGATCGAGCGCTACACCCACGCCACCTATATTGATACTGGTGTGGGCGACCCAACTCCGACCCGCGCTTACACCGAGTCGGTGGCGAGGGAGCACGGCTGGGCCTTCGAGAACCTGCCCGGCGAGTTGAGGATAATGCAGGACTTGCTCGATGGGGAGTGGGACGAGAACCGCTTCCTGGTCGTTCCCCCCGGTCACGAGATCGTGCCCACCGTTGACCAGCGAGTGGTTGCCGCGCGGCCAGCTTGCTAGGCAAGCGGAAGCGCGGTAGTGGGTCGGTTTCGATGAGTTAGGTGGGAGGGAAGAGGTCGAAACCCATGCGGGTCGTGGCGGGGGGTATTCCGACTGGGCCCAGTACCTGACAGCCCCTCCTCTCGTACCACTCTACCCGTTCGTAGTTCGCGTCCAGAGCAAGGAAGCGGCAACCGACATGAGGGGCAACGGAGAACTTCGCGATGGATACTGCCTGGTCGAACAACCAAGTCCCTTTGCCCTGACTGCGACATCGCTCATCTGTCGCTAGCCGCCCCAAGAGAACGACAGGTATAGCCCTCTCATCTCCGGCGGGGTGGAGTTCGCTAGATGACCTGACTTCCTTCGATAGTTCCTCGAACCGGACCAGGGCGCAGGATAAGGAGAAGAAGCCGATGAGAGTACTGCCCTCCCAGCCGAGGTAGACCCGTGCAAGGCGATTCCTCACATATCTCGCGGCATCATCGACTAGGAAGTCGCGCAGGTCTTGGGGGTCACTACAGCAGAACCCCGCCACCTCATCGGGGACGGGGTCAGCAAGCAGCGTCAGCGAAAGGCCGGGCGCGCCCATCATGATCCATCGGTAGTCTGCGACTCACGCGACGTCGCTCGCTCCTTGTGCAGTTGCTCGGCGCGCCGGAGTGTCTCCAACGCGGCGTCCGAAGGCTTCGCCGATAGGAGTTTCCTGTATTCAGCCTCGGGGTCTTTGCATCTGACAACGAGTTCGAATTCCAGTGGCCGGGCCATTGTCTCTCCTCGCTCTCGCCTCAATGGGTCAGGCCATACCCACGTGGAGTATACCACGAGAATGACCGGTTAGGCACCAAACAGACATACTACCTCAGGGGACCTCTTTCTTGCCTGTGGAGGGATAGCACCACATGGATTCAGACGGAGAATCGCTCTCAGGGCCGTTGGCGGTCGGCAGGAAATGCCGAACGCCAACGACACCATAGCACACTTGTCAACACGCATGTCGGCCTCTCTTGACGGAAACACGAGCGCGCATCCGTGTTGACAGCCCCGCGTCGCTCTGCTATATTGCCGCTCAAACCCCCGGTACGGGGGAAATTGCACCCTTTGGGCGAGGAGGGGCCTCATGTCGTGCCGCATGGTTGTTCCTATTGTTCTGCTGTTCGTGTTGGTGGTTGCGGCGGGCGCGGCGATGGCGGGCGACATCGTCACCGTCCCGACTGCAAACCAGGTCAAGGCGGGCGAGGTAGACCTGGCTATGTACTACATCGGGATAGACAACGACAGCCTGGTCGAGCCAGTCCAGCCGCTGGACATCGGCTTCGTCCGCGCGCAGACCGTCTACATCGGCGTCACCAACGAGCTCGAGATTGATGCTCACCGCTACGACGTTGATGTCCTCGGGGTCAAGACCATCTTCAACGCCACCTGGATGATCCAGGACGAGACACTCAAGCGCCCGATCGTGGTGGTTGGCGGTCGCGATCTCTCCAGAGAGTACGCGCATGCGTCCTACTTCGTCTCCGCCGCCAAGACCCTCAATCCCCCGGTCGGCGGTCCGCCCACTAAGCCAATCGTCCGGCTGCACGTGAGCCTGGGCACTGAGGATAACACGCTCCTTGGTGAGGGCCGGCACGAAGGGCTCTTCGGCGGGCTGCAGGTGGTGCTGAGGCCTGCTTCGCCGTTCCTCGGCGCCATCGCTCTCTATGACGGCACCGATGTCATCACCGGCCTGACCGTCGTCCCCGAACCGGGTTGGCCCACCATCAAGGGCGGCACCTTCGGCGGGCACTGGTGGATGGGCGTGAGCTACACCTTCAACGAGAAGAAGTAGATGGTCTAAGCGCGTGGCTGCGTGACGGCGAATGCTAACCAATCGGCCCCGCCAACCGGCGGGGCCGATGTTGTCAACGGGGACTGGCTATGTATCTCCCTGCGTCTTCCGCCCACCGCGCTGCCAGCGCTGTCTCCTGCCCGAGACACGCCTCACCTTGACATTCGCTGGGAGATACGTTGCCTGTCCCCGGTCCGCAGCAGCCTACCTGGCCGTCACTAGCCGCACCCCGATGGCAAGCACCAGCACTCCCGCGAGCATCGCCATCGAACCGATCAGGCTCGATGGCGGCAGCCCCAGCGACTTTGCCCCGCCTGTGGGCATGATCCGAACCGCCATGATGACGATGAACAGCGCGAACAGCGCGCTCAGCGTCGTCTTTGGCAGTCGCTGAGCGATCGTCGCGCCGGCAGCTGCGCCGGGGATCGAGCCGATGGCCAGGGCGGCCGCCACCGGAATCATCCCCGTTGTCAGCGTCCCCCCTTGGAAGTAGCGGACCGCTCCCGTCAAGGCCGTGATCACCATCGCCGCCAGCGAGATCGCCTGCGATTGCTGCTGCGTGTAGCCGGCGACGAGCAGCAGAAACGGCACCATAAGGATCCCCCCGCCCACCCCGAACAGCCCGCTAAACAGCCCAACGACAACCCCGGCAAGAGCGTAGATTCCAAGGGAACGAGCCCCGCGCGTAGGCAACATCGAGAACCTCCTGTTGGCGGAAGAACGCCGCTAGGGAACACAACCAAGCCCTGCTGGCGGAGTATAGCTACCTCCTTCTCAGAGTGTCAAACGCAGTCCCCATGCAGGTGTCACCCCGTCCCTGACCCCGGACCCCAGTCCCTGCGCCCCCGCCCTTGCCGTCGTTTGGCCGTCCCTGGCCCCTAGACCCTAGCCCCTGGACCCTGCCCCTATAACTGCTCACGGCTTGGCAGGAGGACAATCGTCTAGGCGGAATACCCTCACCACGAGCAGCGGCGCACCAGCACGCATCAGGGGAGGAATGGAGCATGGGCAAGGTCCTGTCAATCGTGATCGGCCTGATCTTCCTGGCGCTCGGCATCTGGGGAATTGCCGCGTGGAGAGACGAGGTGCTGCACTTCCTGATGGCCGCGGTTGCGATCATGGCCGTCATCGTCGGACTGGGGATCTTCATCTTCGGAGTGAGCGAGCTGCGCGCCGGCGGCGAGTCGCCTGTTCTGCCGCCGCCCACACAGCCAGCATCCCCCGAAGGGCCTCAGTCGGCCCAGTAGAATCCCGGGAAGACGCAAAAAAGGCGGCGAGCGGACACCCGCTCGCCGCCCCACCCGTTCGCCCTGAGGCCGTTCCCGAGACCCGAAACCCTAGACCCGAGACCCTAGCCGTTCCTCTTCGCCGTCTCGACGACCGCGTCGAACGCCGCTTTGTCGCGGACTGCAAGCTCAGCCAGGCTGCGCCGGTCAAGCGCCACCCCGCTCGCCTTGAGCGCGTTCATGAAGCGGCTGTAGCTGAACCCGTGGTCGTGTACCGCCGCGTTGATGCGGGCGATCCACAGCCGACGGAACTCCCGCTTGCGGACGCGCCGGTCGCGGTAGGAATACCGCTTGGCGCGCATCAGCGTTTCCTTCGCCGACCGGAAAAGCCGGTGGCGCCCCCCAACAAACCCTCGTGCTTCCCGGAGCACCGACTTGTGCCGCCGGTGCGCAACCATTCCTCTCTTCACTCGTGGCATGGGTCTACTCCAGGCTCCTCAGCTCCACGGCACGAGCCGCTGGAAGGTACGACGGTCGGCCGCCGACGCGATCCCCGGCTTCCGCAGCCTTCTCTTCCTGCTCTCGCTCTTGCGCGTCAGGAGATGCCCCTTGAACGCGTGCCGGATGCGGAACTTGTCCGTCCCGGTCCTCTTAACCCGCTTCGCCGCTGTCTTCTGCGTCTTCGCTTTGACGCAGCGGGTGGACGATCGGCTCTGCTTGGACCTGCTCTTGGGCATGAGGAGCAACCTTCTCCTTCTGTTCCTGTTCCTTTTGCTCTGGCTCGCTCGGCGCCTTTGGCTCCTTTGGCGCCTTGGGCTCCTTCGGCTCTCTCGGCTCCTTGGGAGGCCGGGTGCCCGGCTTCGGGGCCAGCATCATCGTCATAATCCGGTTCTCTTGCCTGACCGACCCCTCCGCCATCGCTACGTCCGAAAGCTCCCGGGCGATGATCTCCATCAGCCCGGTGCCCATCTCCGGCCGGCTCATCTCCCGGCCGCGGAATCGGACGCTGATCCGAACCTTGTTGCCCTCCTCGAGCAGCTCCCTGAGCTTCCGCACCTTGATGTCGAGATCGTGGCGGCCGATCTGGGGCTTCAGCCGGAGCAACCGGACCTCTCCCGCCTTGGTCTTCTTTCGCGACTCTCGCTCCCGCCTGCCTTGCTCGTACTTGTGCTTCCCGAAATCCATGATGCGGCAGACCGGCGGCTGCGCGGTCGGCGAGACCTCGATCAGATCGAGATTGCGCTCACGCGCGATGCGAAGAGCCTCGGGAACCGCAACGATCCCGAGCTGAGCCCCTTTTTCATCAATCAGGCGCACTTCCCGAGCCCGAATCCGCTCGTTAACCCTTACTTCCCGTTCTATCTTGCCTCTCACCTCCGGCCGGCGCCGCAGGGCGTCGGCTCCCGATTCCCCCCGACCACCTCGCGGCAACAAAAGCGAAGCGCCCGCGGCTCCCGAAGGCCACCACGGGCCCGCCCCGACCGGCGCAGTATAGCAGGCCCCAATCCCCACTGTCAACGCCAACAACACGCCAACAACAGCCCCCCCGCGCCTCACGGTTACCCAGTTCCTGAGGGCGGAAAGAGGGAGGGCTGCTCGACTCGCGAAGCTTCGGAAGTGCAATCCTGACGCGCGAGAGAAGCGATGCAGCCGTTAGGCGCTCCACTGCGCCGCCACTGCCATTCCAGCGCGTCGGAAAGAGTCTGGGGTGCGACAGCCGGCGACGATCATGCCTTCACCGTAATGCGTTTGCCCGAGGCCGCTGAATCGATGCCGGCATCGAGGACCTGCATGACCCGCATGCCGTCGTAGAAGTTGGGCCTGATCTCCGTGCCCGCGTCTACGGCATTGAGGAAGTCCACGACCGCATGAACGAACTCATGCTCGTAGCCGATGATGTGTCCGGGCGGCCACCAGGCGGAGACGTACGGGTGCTCGGGTTCGGTGACGAGAATCGTCCGAAACCCTTGGCAGCAGGTCGGGTCGTCCGAGGAGAAGTACTGAAGCTCGTTCATGCGCTCCAGGTCGAAGATGAGGGCACCCTTATCCCCGTAGATCTCGAAGTAGTTGAAGTTCTTGCGCCCAGTGGCGAAGCGGCTCGCCTCGAACGACCCGAGCGCGCCGTTCTCGAACTCGACCACCATGAACGCCGCGTCCTCTACGGTGACCTTGCCCTTCTTGGCGGCCTTGGTGGCCGCGCTAAAGGCCGTCTCCTCCGCCTCATCGGGGACGGGCCGCTCCGTCACGAAGTTGGTCGTCATCGCCATCACCGTCTTGATCTCGCCGACAAGGTAGCGGGCCAGGTCGACGCTGTGGGAGTTCAGATCCGCGTGCGGACCCGCTCCCGCCGTTTCCTTTCTCAGTTGCCAGATGAGCGGGAAGTCGGGGTCGATGATCCACGACTGCAGATAGGCGCCGCGCCAGTGGAAGATGCGGCCCAGTTTCCCCTGCTCGATCATCTGCCTGGCCAGCACCACCGCGGGGCACCTCCGGTAGTTGTGGTTGAGGTAATGGGTGACGCCGCTCGCCTTTGCCGCCTCGCACATGGCCTTCGCCTGCTCGGAGTTGAGGGCGATGGGTTTCTCGCAGAAGATGTGCTTCCCGGCCCGGGCCGCGGCGATGGCGATATCGTGGTGGAGATAGGTGGGCGTGCAGATATCTACGATATCGATGTCGTCTCGCGCGACGACTTCTTCCCAATCGGTGGCCGTCTCCTGCCATCCCCAGTTGTCGGCGAACGCCTCGAGCTGATCCTGGTGGCGGCCGCAGGCCAGTTTCATCACCGGCTTGATGGGAGTGTTGAAGAAAAGAGGCGCCTCCCGCCATGCTTGGCTATGGGCTTTGCCCATGAACTTGTAGCCAATGATCGCGACGTTCAACTCCTTCTTCGCCATTGACTCGCCTCCTGATGTGCCGCAGGCAGCGGCTAGCTGCCGTCGGACGAACTCTATCGGATGTTTGCGAACAGCAGGTCGCGCATGTACTCCTGGGACGCCATCGCATCGCCGGAGGCCTGTCGCCGCTTCAGCTCTTTCGGGTCTATCTTCAGCGCGATGGCGCGGAGGTCGCGAACATTCCTGATGCTCAGCTCTGCGCACCGCTTCAGGTCCTCGCGGTACGGGAAGATATCGAAGCCATACCAACCATCGTAGCCTACTTGCTCCATGTAGTAGAGGAACTCAATCGTGTCCCAGATGTGCACTGTGCCCGCCATCAGGTCGTCGTCGAAATAGCCGCGAGCATCGTTGAAGTGGATACTGAACAGCTTGCCGTGTTTGGCAAGGTAGGTGCCAGCCTCCGCCGGGTTCTCGCGGTTCATGTAGACGTGACCGATGTCACAGGTCACCCCGACATTGTCTCTGCCGATCTCCTGGCAGAGAGCCATCGCTTTGCTCGCGCTGCCCAGGAACAGATAACCCCGCGGCTCGGCCGCCTTCGGCTCGATGCAGATCCGTACCTTTGGGTTATGGTCGGCGCACTCCGCGATCGAGTCGCGAATCCGGTCCCACGCCTCCAGGTAGTTCTCCTGGAACGGGTAGTCGAATCCGTCCTGGCCCAGCCAGAGCCCGGCGTTGTCGCACCCCAGCTCCGCCGCCATGTCCATGGTGGCCTTCATGCAGTCCACGGCCTCGCGCCGCACCTTCGGGTCGGCGTTGGACATAGCCCCCCACTTGAACTCCTTCTGGAAAACATTGGCGTCAACCGCGGCGACCTCGATGCCGTTAGCCTCGGCGAGGGCCTTGATCTCCTTGAGATTCTGCTTGTTGACGACATTCGGGTGCTGGATAATGAGCCCGTCCAGTCCCTCGATCTGACCTGCGATCTCGAACTGGCGCCGCGTCTCCAGGTGGCCCCGATAGCCATCCCAGCAGAACCGGTCAACCGTCGCCGTCAGCGCCCAGATGCCTAGCGAGTACTTCACCTGTCTCGCCACTTACCTCTCTCCCTTCCCGCCCTGGTCGGCCAGCTTGGCGATTCGCTTCAGCTCGCAGATGCTCTGCGCGACTGCCTGGTCTTCGTCCGGGTAGTCGGGGTGGAGGAAATCCATCTCCACTGCGAGGAACCCGGTGAAGTCCGCGGCCTTCAGCAAACGGGCAAGCTCCAGGTTGTCCACGATCCCCTCCCCGACCGGCGTAGAGGAGAAGAAGTACCATTCGTCCACCGGCACGCCTTTCTGAGGCTTCAGGTCCTTGACGTGGGTGGCGAGGACGTGCGGGGCCAGCTTCTTCATGCCCTTGATCGGATCATCGAGCAGGCGCACGAAATTCCCCGTGTCGAAGTTGAGACCCAGGTAGGGGGAACCGACGTTGTTGAGAAGCACCAGTATCTCGTCAGCAGTGAAGTCAATGTGATTCTCGACAGCCAGCTTGATGTCGTAGTCTGCCGCCACCTTCACCGCTTCTTTGAACATCCGGGTGAGGCGCGCGAGCTGTTCCTGGTGCGACTCGAAGCGGAACATCAGGCTGCTGCCCACCACGCGCATCACGGTCGCGCCGATGTTCTTCGCATGCTCGAGCGACGCGATCATGTCCTTGTAGGCGTCCTGGTTCTTCCCGCCCTCAAGCCCGTCGGGATGTCCCCAGGCGAAGACCCGGTCGAACCCATATCCGTCCAGCTTCGCCTTCACGTCGGTCAGATAGGCCTTGTCGAAGCTCGGGATGAAGCAGGATTCCAGCGACACCCCGTCTACCCGCAGCTCGTGTGCTCTGTCCAGGAAGTCCTCGAGGGTCATCTTCCGAGGCGGTGGCTTCTGTTCCGGATAGACCTCGCCGAAGTACCGGTGATAGCAGTAGCTATCGATCCCTACCTTCATCTGCGTCCTCCTCCCATTGAGTTTGATCCGCACAGAGAGCGCACAGCACCGGGCGATCGGCCGGGCGGGTCAGGCATCCGGTCTAGCCATGCGGTTTCATCCCGGGTACTGCCGCAGGTCCCTCTCTCACCGTCATCGTTGGGCAGCCGCAGCGACCAACTGCGGGCGGCCGTTCATCCGGAGGACCCGCTTCGGGAATCCCTCCTTCTCGATGTCGCCGTAGTTGTGTCCGGCCTCCGCGGGGTAGACACAGAACGACACGAGCGGCTCGTCACCCGTGTTCACGGAACGGTGGGCCCAGCTCGGCGGCACGTAGACGAGCCGTCCCCGCGCCATCGCCTCAGCCTTGCACTCTCCGGTTTCCGTCTTCATCAGCATAAACCCCTGACCCCTCAGACAGAGATACAGCTCAGCCGTCTCCTTGACTTGGTGATAGTGTCCCTTGGTCATGAAGAACTCCTGCCCGACCAGCCCGGGCTGAAGCGTGCTGATGCAGTACATCAAGTTCCCGGGGGTCTCTGGCACTGGCTTCTCGGATACCTGATAGTGAACCGGGTCGTCAGCGTCGCGGATGAGGCGCTCGAGGGCAGGCTCGTCCGCGTAGTACCCCCGCATGTCCGATGCTCGGCGGACGCTCGTCCGCTCCGGCCGCAGCATACGGCCGGTCTCAAGATCTATCTCTATCCCGAATGGCTGCATCAGGTCTCGCTCAAGCATGCTGGCTACTCTGCTGTGAAGCTCTAGTGGCGGCCGCGATCCGAGACAGCTCGTCGAATCCCGGCCCGGTCGAGGGAATATCGATGTCGAAGACCTCAGCTATCACCTGCGTCCAGCCGTGAATGAAGTAGACCCAACCGTCCTCGATATGGAGATGGCGGGCCGCTGACTGCGCCTTCGCCTGCTCGAGAAAGCGGAGCTCGCCACGGTAGTTGAAGTCCCACACGAGGCCGTGGTCGGGGAAGTCGGCGTTCCTCGTCAGCGGCGACCCCGGCGCGTCTTTCCCAAGGCCGGTCGCGTTGACAACAAGCGAGTGGGCCTTGAGCCCGGACAGTATCCCATCGTTCTGCTCGGGGCGCGGCGCGTGTCTGTGCTCTACCGGCACGCCCGTCGCGAGCTGCTTGTGAAGGCGCCGCATCTCGTCCAGTCGCGGGGTGCTTCGATTCGATACGACGATGCGTGACGGGCAATCCTCGGCGTTCATTAGGTGCCAGGTGAGCGCCATCGAGGAACCGCCAGCACCTATGATGAATGCCTCCGCTCCGGTGCTCGCCCAATGGTCCGGCGGCAAGAACGCCGCCAACGCGAGACCGCTTGTGATGGGGTCTTTGGCATGGCCCACCAGTGCTCCGTCACGCTTGCTGATGGAGCTCACCTCGCCCAGCAAGGTCGCATACGGATCGAGTTCGTCGAACAGATCCCGGCAGGCTCCCAGCAGATCGACCTTGTGCGTCGTCACGAGAGCTCCCAGCGAGTTCTCGTCTTCCTTGATGAACCTGACGGCTTCGCGATATGCCTCAGGCTTGTCGTGCGGAACGAAATCCATCCCCACGATGGCGCAATCTCCGAGCCCGAGGCGCCGCGCCCACTCGGGGAAAACGCGCATGATCGAAGACTGTCTCGTCGTCACTCCGATGAAGTACATAGTGGGTCTTCGTGCGCTTCGATACATGTCGGGAGTCCTATGCGCTCACCATCCGCGCGGCCTTCAGCGCCACCTCATATCGCTCAAGGCGCTTTCCGTAGTGCGGCGCCATCTCCGGGTTCGGTGCGAACTGGCGTCCCAGCGCGATCCATTCCTCTGCCGCAGCTGGCAAGTCTGGACAGGCGCCGACACCGAAGCAGGCCAGCATGGCCGCCCCCAGCGGCGCGCCGCCTCCGCCCTGTACCTGGGCGACAGGTATGCCGAGCAGGTCTGCCTTCATCTGGTTCCAGAGAGGACTTCTCTCGCCCCCACCCGTGATGCGGAGCTCGCGGAAGACGAGGTCTGGAGAGAGGGCCAACATAGCCCGCTTGTAGAGGCCGTACTCCAGCACGACGCTTTCCAGCACCGCTCGGTACAGCGCTCCGAGTGACGTACCTCGCGTGAGCCCCAGCCACGCGCCCCTCAGCTCCGGCTCAGAAGGACACACCCGCCCCTCCAGATGCGGCACGAAAATCGGTGCGTCGTCAAAGGGGGCCTGTCCCGCTAGGCGTTCCAGGTCCTCGAAAGCGAGGCCTCTATCGGCTTCGGCAGCGCCGCCGTTCGCGATCTCTTGACGGAACCACTCAAGGTTCATGCCCCCACCGTTGACATAGGCATAGCTGTGCCATAGTCCTGGCGTCGCGGACTTGCCGCAGGCAAGAGTCATCTGTTGCACGTCGGGACGATAGCTCGATGTCGTCGCCGCGAACACGGAGGCCGTCCCTGCGACGTCCACGCAGATCCCCTCCGCCGTCGCGCCGCAGGCGAGGAAGCTGGCCGCGGTATCTCCGCATCCTGCGACCACAGGCGTTCCGGCATTGAGGCCCGACACAGCGGCCCCCTCCGATGTTACCTCGCCGACAATCCGGTGGGGCTCGACGATCCGCGGGAGCAGCGCTGGATCGAGCCCAAACTGCTGGCACAGCGCATCATTCCACCGTCCTCGAGCGTTGTCGGCGAAGCCGGAGAAGTGAAGATAGGTGTGGTCGATGAATGCGTCGGCCGCGGCGAGCCCGCACAGACGCATCGCCGCGTAGCCACCGGGCTGTACGAACGACCTGATCGTGCGGAACACCTCAGGGCGCTCACGCTTCCACCAAAGGATCTTCGGTCCGTGGTTGAAGCTCGGAGGGCACCCCGCGCTCCTGATGATGGCCTCGCCGGCCGCCGAGTACATCTCCGCGATGTAGGGTCCGCACCGCGTATCGAGCCACGAGTCATATGGCGTGATACTCCGTCCGTCTTCGCCGATCCCGATCACGCCAGCCATCTGGCCGGCGATGGCGATCCCCGCCACGGTCGCCGGCTTGACGCCACTTGTCCCGAGACACTCCCTGATGACCTCGCATACTGTGGCGAGTTGGCGTTCCGGGTCCTCTTCCACCGCCCCCGGCGTCGGCCGGAGCAGAGCGGAGGCGCGAAAAGATAACCCGAGCTGCTCGCCGTGTTGGTTTACGAGAAGCCCCTTGGTCCCCTGAGTCCCAATGTCAATGCCGATCAGGTTAGCCACGGGCGGCCTCCGCGCCGTCGGCTTCAGTCCGAACGACGACCTTCATCGCGTCTTGGCGCATCGCCTGCTGAAAGGCTAGCTCGATGTCGCGTAGAGGGAAGCTATGAGAGACGATCTTCGCGACATCGATGCGCCGCGATGAGATGAGGCGCGCAGCGACGCGGAAGTCGTGCAATGAGGCGCCAGAGACACCCGTCACCAGGAGATTCTTGTAGTGGATCGCATTTGTGTCTATGGGCACTGGGGAGTCCTGAGAGGGCAGCCCGCCAAAGAAGCAGACTCGACCAAACGGCGCAAGCCACCCGATTGACTCCTGTTGCGCCGAGGCGACAGCGCAGGCAGTAATGACAACGTCGGCCCCCCGGCCGGAAGTCTCGTAGTGGATGCGCCCGGCCAGATCCTCCTCCGCCGGGTTGACTGCCACCTCCGCACCCATTGCCTCGGCCGCCTCCAAACGCGACGGCTGCAAGTCCGCCATGATCACTTTGCGGGCGCCGGAAAGCCTAGCAAGCTGCAGGTGCAACAGCCCGATCGGGCCGGCACCCACTACCACGACGACATCCCCGAACCTGATCCGAGCTTCCCGGTTCCCGTTGACCACACACGAGAGAGGCTCTATAAGCGCTGCATCCTGGAAGGGCACGTGCTCGGGGATGGGGACGATGTTCCCCTGGGCGACGGCCGCGGCGGGCACTCGAACATATTCCGTGAGGGCACCATCCCAGCTGATGCCGAACGCCTGGTAATCGGGACACATGTTGGTGAACCCCTGGACACAGAGATCACACTGTCCGCATCCCACGTTCGGAGCAATCGCCACACGCATCCCCGCAGGAAACGTCGTGCCATGGTCCCCTGGGCACTCGATGATCCCCGCGAACTCGTGGCCGAGGACGATCCGCTGCCCGGGCGCGAGCTTCCTGTGCCCATTCCGGATCGTCCTCAGATCGGTGCCACAGATGGCCGATGCTGCCACCCGAACTAGCAGGTCGCCATCGCTGATCGTCGGCGCGGGCACATCCAGTACGTGCAGTCCCTCACCCTGCGTATAGGTCGCCGCAATCATCGTCCTCATCGGGAAGGCTGTCTCGTCACGCTCTCCACAACGGTGGGCTCGCCGCTGGCGATAGACGCGTTCGCAGCGACAACCGCCTCGACAGCTCTCAGCCCGTCGATTCCGGTGACACGCGGCGCTACCCCGTGCTCGACGCAGGTGACGAAATGCTCCAGCTCGGCGATGTAGGCTTCCCGGAACAAGACGCGCCAGCTTCCAATGGCCCGCGCGGTCACGTTGCCGTCACAGCTGACGCGGGAGACGCCACGATCCTGCACACTGCCCAGGAAGAGCGCGCCCTTCTCGCACAGCACCTCGACCCGGGCGTCGTACCCGTAGTCTGCCGGACAGGTCCCGTCGATGCTGCCCAGGGCTCCATTGGCGAAGCGGAGAACAACCACCGCGTTGTCGTAGAAGTCAGGATAGCGATCCCGTGCGTCATCGCACTTCAGGTTGGCCGCCTCCGCGTAGACCCGCGCGATCTCGCTCCCGACGAACCATCGGACCGAGTCGAAGTCATGGCTGTTAACCTCAGCGAGCATCCCGTTGCTCTTGCTCAGGTCGTAGATCCACGGAGGCGGCAAGCCGGGGCCACGGCCTGTCGACTTGATGATCATGACCGGGCCCAGTTCGCCCGACTCCAGCATCTCCTTTGCCTGCACATATACCGCGTCAAACCGGCGCATGAAGCCAATCTGAAAGGTCACTCCGGATCGCGCGACGGCCTCGTTGATGTCCTCGCACTCCGCCACGGACAGGGCCATTGGCTTCTCGAGGAAGATATGCTTGCCTTGCGCTGCGGCCTCGCAGGCGATCTCTCGATGGAGGAACACCGGTGTCGCCACGACGACGGCGTCAACCTGCGGATCGCGCACCGCCTCGCGGTAGTCGAGGTACTGACGGCCCGCACTGCACTCCGTAGCAGCGCGCCTCAGCGCCCCTGGGTCCGCGTCGCAAAGCGCGACAAGCTGCGCATCTTTGACGCGGCGGTCGATGTTGGCCGCGTGGACGAGTCCGGCGCGGCCTGTGCCGATGAGGCAGAATCGCAGCATAGTGCTCCCCGCGCATTGTGCGTCTGTATCGCGGTGTGCGGCCCCGCCCAGTCTATTTGCTCAACTGGCCCAACCCTCCCTCTTATGATACTTACATACGATTCATATGTCAATACGCCTGTTGAGGTCAACCGGGGAGGAGACTGTATGCTCGCAAACCAAGGCAGCGCGGACTCGGGACGTCTGGCGCCTCGAGCATCGGCTGGATGGGCGAGGGCCGTCGCCTGCCGTCCCGGCACCGGCTTCCAGTCTTCTCGGCCGGCCGCCGTCTGGGGCGGAACGACTCAGCAGCTGCCTTGCTCGGCTAGCGGGCAGAAGATGGGGGCGACGAGCGCTTGAGGCGGATCGAGAACTGGTAGCGGTCAGGGCGATACACGGCCCGCACGAATTCAAGGGGCTTTGAACCACGCGTGTACGTCAGGCGTTCCATGATCAGGACACTGCTGCCGCGCGCGGTCTGGAGAATGCCGCGCGCGATCTGGAGCCTGCTCGCTTCCTCGGCTGTTGCCCTTCCTGCGCTGATGGTCTCTTCGGCGCCCTCTATGGGGATATGGTACTTCTCTTCGATGATCCGATACAGCGAGGATGAGAAGTCCTCGGACTCGCTGATGCCGAATCGTGCGGGTATGTCCGTCTGAAGCAGGACGACCGGGAACAGTTCGTTCGTGCCGCGGAGCCTTCTGATGAGAAGAGACCGCTCGCCCGGCCCGAGCCGCAGCCTGTCGGCGACCTCGTCCTTCGGGAGGTGCAGCTTCACTTCCAGCAGTTGCGTGCGGATGGTGAGGCCTTTGGCCTCCATCTCCTCCGTGTAGCTGGACAGCCGTGCCAGGTCCTCCGTGATCTGGGGACGAGTCACCCGCGTGCCCAATGCCCTCCGTCGATCCAGCAGCCCCCGCCTTGACAGGTTTTCCAGGGCTCGCTTGACCGTCGCCCGGCTAACGTGAAACATCTTCTCGAGGTCCGCCTCGGATGGAAGCAGTCTGTTGATCATCTCCGGCCGCAAGATCCGCTCCAAGAGGATCTGCTCCATCTGGTGATAGAGCGGCACCGGCGACTTCGGGTCCAACCTGAAGCGCTCTGACTTCTGGAAGGCGTATTCGCTGTCGTTTCCTACCATGATCCGATCCTGTGGAACGGGCGAGCTCAGCGCAGGGGCCCCAGCCTTCGGTCGCCCAGTCCGACGTCCCTGCCGAAGCCCACCAACCCCAATCGTTCGAGTTCTCGCAGGATGCTCCGGTCCCTCTTACGCTCTCTCTTTTCGCTCGAACGCCACGTCTCGCTCGGCCCTCAAGCCGCGGGGCTTGTTGTGTCCAACGCTATGGGACCAGCGCCGCCTTGAACAGCCCCTCCTTCACGTTCACTATAGAGTTTCTTGCATTATGGTTAGGAGCATCCGTAATGCAAGAAACTCCACAGCGCACAGCGTGACGATGACACAGCAGATTCTCCTGCATTGCAGTCGTAACCGTAATGCAAGAGAATCCGTAGGTCCTGGAAGGCTTCGCCGATGGCGCGCAACCTGCTGATGGCGTGCGAGGAGCTCGAGATCGCCCCTCGGTTCGTACTGCATGATCGGGACAAGCTGTCATCCTGGGACTTCGATGCGGTCCTCACCACGTCCCATCCGAAGGTGGTGAAGACGCCCTTTCGCGCCCCCGATGCCAATGCCCATGCCGAGCGGTGGGTCCGTAGCGTGACCGGGGAGTGTCTGGAGCATCTCATTCTCTTCGGAATGAGCAGCCTCCAGCGCGCGCTGCAAGTCTACCGCGACTTCTTCAACGGACATCGTCCGCATCATGGGATCCAGAATCGGATACCGAAGCGCCGAGCGACAGAGATGTCGCGGGATTGTGCCGGCGCGATGACGGAGGGGGATCTTGCAGCGGAGTGCGAGCAGTTCCCTTCGACTTCGCTCAGGGCAGGCCTGGGCGATCCTCTCAACTCATACTACCGAAATGCCGCGCAGTCAGCACCGGATGTCATCCTCAGGCGCGAAACGCCGGGGCCCGCATCGCCACCGGCAGCCAGCAGTTCGATCAGTTGATCGGTTGAGAACTTGGCGAAGTCCAACCTGTGCTACCAGGGACATCCGGATGCCCCTCTGTTCGGCAGGCAGACCGCTCTGCCCTGTACTGACGGATGGCATCAGTTCTGGGACCCTACGCCCAGCACCGCCATGGGCGCGACCCAGAAGTTGATGGACGGCACGATCACCTCGTCGTGGGGTTCCAGGTCGAGGGTTCTCATGGACATGTCGAGTCCTGCGCCGGCGTTGACGACCGAGATCGCGTGCTTGGTGCCGATACCATCCATGCCGGGCAGCAATGGTCGGCCCCTCCCAAGACGGCGAAGACCGTTCCCCCCAACATCGAGCGCCGCTTCTTCCCCGAGACGCGCATCACGGCCTTCCGTCTCGCGGCCTAGCAGAACAGACTGGCTGCTCTCTGTTCCCCCCTCGCGCTCGAGCGCGCAGTGCACGCGCACGGCGCGCGCACGCCACCGGAGCCGAGTTCGCCATCGTTGTGCCACCATCGCGGTCCCATGCCGGTTGGTTGAGTGTCATCCGCAGCGCTGGCTGCTCCCAAGAGAAGAGCTCACAGCGGTTTCAGCCCCGAATAACCGCCACAGTAGGTGCGGTCAGGACCCAGCAGAGCGGTGGACCAATGGAGTACCGAGACCAGTCAGGGTCGATGTGTCCAGACGCTATGAAGAGGACAACAGGCAACGCGGGAACGAATGGAACTACCTGTACCTGATCCAGTACAAGAAGATCATAACGCAAGCAGAGAACTGGGACCTGTTCCAGCCGATCCTCGCACGTGGGAGGAGCGGGAGTAAGGATCAGCGCACCATCTGGCTTGATTTCCTGAATGAGCAGCGGAAAACCGCATTCCACTCATCCTCAGGCAAGTCCCTCTCCATCGAAGATCTGGAGAGGCTCCAGGAACTCGACGAGTGGCTTGCCACGCAGGTAGACCCAGCCGGCACACGGTCCGACGAGACTGCCGGCGACAGACCCGTTGAAGACGCGGCTGCCGCCGAGTAGGGCGGGCGGAGACACAGAACGTTGGCGCCAGCCGACCTTGCAGTCTGACAGTGAGCGAACGAAGTATCTTCCTACGGGACGGACACTGCGTCTCGATACCTCCGATCTCCTTCCAGCTTCGAGCGTCCTCTCACTAGGGGACGGTCGCTCCACCTACCCCCTCGGCTGGAGTCGCTGTCCAGGGTTCCGTCGCGTGTGTGGCTCGCCGCCGTGCCCGCGCCTACCGTGCCTCCGCCCCCGGCAGCAGACCTCTCAGCCGCGCTATGGTCGCCGGGCTGTGCCCCTCGAACTGGTTGTTGACGAAGACGAAGGCGCGCCTGACCTGCGATGGCAGCGACTTCAGGAACCCAGCCCACTCCTCCAGCGCTTCATCCTGAGGCCGGTGCACGCGGCCGAAGTCAGGGAACACGTCGCGTCTTCCCAACAGCCGCAGATAGGCGAAGTCCGTAGTCGCCTCGCGGATAGAAGGTGCCCTTCCAGTCGGCGAAGGACCAGCCGCAGGTTCCGAGTCGGGTCTCCATGCCTGATCCGCCGCAGTGAGTGCGTGGGCGGTGCTAGTGGATCTCCCGCCCCCAACGGAGTGCACAGGCGATCGCGCGCCGCCACTCCTCTCGCCATCGCAGGCGCGCCTCCGACTCCGCGCTCGGACGGAAGACACGGTCAGCCCGCTGCCGGCCAGCCAGCTTCTCAACAGAACGGTAGAGCCCGACCCCCAGCCCGGCGAGCATGGCCGCGCCCACTGCCGTGGTTTCGAGCAACCTTGGGCGGATCACCGGCAGGCCTAGCAGATCGGCCTGGAACTGCATGAGGAAGTCGTTGTTCGCTGCACCTCCGTCCACTCGCAGCTCGCTCAGCGCGGGGCCTTCACCGGCGCGGCGGCGAAGCCGCCGCAACTGGCCAGCGCCGGGGCTGCCTCGCTGCGGCAAGCTCCGCTTTCCGCCCCCCATTGCCTCCAGCACGTCGGCCACCTGGTGGGCGATGGCCTCGAGCACGGCCCGCGCCAGGTGCGCACGGGAGGTGCCGCGGGTCAGCCCGACGATGGTCCCGCGGGCCTCCGCCTCCCAGTAGGGAGCGCCTAACCCGACGAAGGCGGGCACGAAAGTCACGCCGCCTGTATCGTCCACCGAGCGCGCCAGCGACTCCGTCTCCTCGGCGCTGCCGATGATGCCCAGTTCGTCGCGCAACCACTGGACTGCGGCCCCGGCGATGAACACGCTCCCTTCCAGCGCGTAGCTGGTGGTCTCACCTATTTGCCAAGCGATGGTGGCCAGTATCCCTTGCTGTGGGTGGGGGCGCTCGGCGCCTGCCTGCACTAGCAGGAAGCACCCCGTGCCATAGGTGCTCTTCGCCTGCCCGGGGGCAAAGCAGCCCTGCCCAAACAGAGCCGCCTGCTGATCCCCCGCGATGCCAGCGATGGGCAGGCCGGCCGGGATCGGGGCCTGGGCCACGGTCTCGCCGACTACGCCGGCGCTGGGTACGATTCGAGGCAGCAGACCGGCAGGGACACTCAACGCCTCAAGTAGCTCTGAATCCCATGCTACCTTGTCGAGGTCGAGCAGTAAGGTGCGGGAGGCGTTGGAGGCATCGGTCACATGCGCTCTGCCGCCTGTTAGGTTCCATACCAGCCACGAGTCCACCGTGCCGAAGGCGAGCTCGCCTCGTTCCGCCCGGCCGCGGAGTTCCGGATCGGAGTCGAGCAGCCACTTCACCTTGGGCCCGCTGAAGTAAGGGTCCAGTAGAAGGCCCGTTCGCCTGCGGACCAACTCCTCCAGGCCATCGGCCCGCAGGGCCGCGCAGATGGCGGCGGTCCGCCGGCACTGCCACACCACAGCCGGACACACGGGCCGACCGCTTGACCGCTCCCAGAGCAAAGTAGTCTCACGCTGATTAGTGACCCCCAGGGCAAGCAGCTCGCGAGCAGTGACCCCGCCCGACTCCATTGCGCGACCGGCCGCCAGCAGCACCGACTGCCACAGCTCCATCGGGTCCTGCTCGACCCAGCCCGGGCGCGGGTAGCGCTGCCCCACCGGCGCGTAGCCCTTGCCCCTGAGCCCGCCCTCGGCGTCGAGCACGAGCGCAGTCGTCCCGGTAGTCCCCTGGTCAACAGCTAGGAGGAAGTCACGCACGGGTCACCTCTGTCGGCTCATCGAGTGAGGCCATCGTCACGTCCCGGGATAGGCGTGTTTGATCGCTACCTCTTCATTCAGCTCGACGCCCAGGCCCGGGCCTGTCGGAGGGATGATGTACCCGTTCTCCCAGCGGGGATGGTCCTTCACGATCTCCGCGTAGAAGCCATCCCATGTCTCTATGCCTTCCTGGATGAGGAAGTTGGGGCTGCACGTATCGAGCTGTATTGCCGCCGCCCAGGCGATGGGGCCGCACCACAGGTGGGGTGCGATCTCCGCGTAGTGCGCCTCGGCCATCCCCGCGATCTTCTTCGCCTCGAGGATTCCACCAACGCGGCCGAGGTCCATCTGCAGAATCTGCGCTGCCTGCTTCCCCAGCAGCTCGGCGAACTCGTACTTGGTGGAAAGCCTCTCTCCCGTAGCTATGGGGATGCTGGTGGAGCGAGCCACTCTCGCCATCTCGTCAACGTTTTCGGGCGGAACGGGCTCCTCGAACCACAGCGGGTCGTACTTCTCCAGCCTCTTGGCCAGCCTGATCGCGCTGGAGGTCGTCATCTGGCCGTGGGTGCCGAAGAGTATGTCGCACTTGCTCCCGACCGCGTTCCTCACGCTCTCGGTAACCGCCTCCGCATTGTCGAGTTCCTCCAGCGATAGCTGCCGCGGCGTGATGCCTGCCTGGGTGATAGGATCGAACTTGATCGCGGTGAAGCCCTGGCTGGCGTAGTGACTTGCTCGCTCCGCGGCCAGCTTCGGGTCACCGTGTACGTTCGTCTCCCACAGGATGTCCTCGGGCGGGGGATAGAGATAGGTGTAGGTCCGTAGCTTGTCCCAGACCTGCCCCCCGAGGAGGTTGTAGATGGGCTGGTTCAGCGCCTTCCCTACGATGTCCCAGCAGGCCATTTCGAAGGCGGTGATGATGCCCACTTTGGTGAGGTCGGGGTGCTGCCCGAACTCGCTCGCGTAGAGGGTCTGCCAGAGCCGCTCTATCTTGAACGGGTCCGATCCGACGACGAAGCGCTCGCCCATGTCCCTCATCAGTTGAACCACGCTGGGAGGCTGAAAGGGCACCCAGTGTGCCTCGCCATAGCCGGCTATGCCCTCGTCGGTAGTGAGCTTGAGGAAGACCCAGTGATAGCCTCCTTTGTGGGGAGGCGGAGTCGCCACCGCGTAAGTGGTGAGGCCGACGATCTTCATGTGACTGGTCCCTTTCTGCTTCTGTTCTTCGGCCGAGATCCCGGGCCCCGGGAGCGGCACTAGCTGCGGCCCGCTGCCAGGCCCTCGACGGTGAGGTAGCGATAGCTCTCGCCCGCTGACTCGAACATATCGGCATGCGGGTCCTCGAGCAGGTCAACGATCACCCACTTCACGACCGCCGGATCGGCGGCGCGCATGATGGCGGCGATGTCGAGGTCGCCGCTGCCCACCGGGGCATGCCCCGGAGTCTCGCCCAGGGTTCCATCCTTGATGTGAAGCAAGGGTATACGCCGCCGATAGGACATGATGACGCCGGCGGGATCGGTCCGTCCTCCGTGGGCGCACCAGTAGGTGTCGAGCTCAGCGGAGAGATCGGGTGCCTGCTCCATGATGCTCTCCCAGGCGAAGCGGTCGGCGATGGTGGAGGCGAACTCCCACCAATGGTTATGCAGCGCGAAGCGTAGGCCGTGCTGCTTGAAGAAGGCGGCGGCGCGTTCAAGCCTCGCGGCAAGCGCCTGGACGGTCTCCTCGCTGGCGCAGTCCTCGCGGCTGGAATTCGCCACCGGAAACGCGTGCCGCAGAACGCTCGCCTCATCGAGCGCGTCGCGCAAGGCGTCACCAGTCGGCAGGGGGATATGGCTCGCGCACGTCTGCAGGCCGAGCCGGCCGGTGATGGCGGCGGCCTCGGCAGGCGAGTGGCCGTGCAGGCCGAGGAACTCGACCGCGACATAGCCCATGTCGGCAATGCGGGCGAGGGAGCCAGCAAAGTCGGCTGCGAGCGCCTCGCGAAAGGGATAGAGCTGAAGGCCGATGGGCTTGAGCGAGTCGGTCACTTGACCTCCTCCAAATGCCGGGCAACGGATGCCCGGACGTCAACCGGTTGGCTTGAGTGGGCGCTCAAGATGATGGCGGTGCGTCGCTGAACACGCCCATCTGGGACCGCTTCCGCCTGTTGCTGGATCGTCCGAACAGCCCCTGATTCAGCGTTGGTGGCTACTGGTCCTTTCACTGCGCTGGCTCCGGTCCCACAGGCGCAGCACATGTCACACTGGGGCGCGGTCTGGTCCACTGATGAGTCTCGCTCAAAGAAGTACGGGCGAAACTCGTCAGAAACATAGGCAGGAACTGAACGGAAGCTGGTCACCCATGTTGCTTCCATGGACGACCACCAGTGGATGGTGGGACCTCGGCCCGCGCTGCCGAGGCATCCTCTGCGACGGCCCCGGCCACCCCCCAACTCCGGCTAACCCATCGGCTGGGAGTCGCTGAGCGGGGTCCCGTCACTTGTCCGCCTGATCCTCGCCTGTGCACAGGCTCAGAGGCCGCTCAGGCGTGTCTCATCCCGTCTGGTGGAACAGCTTACACCGGTGGGATGCTGCCGTACCGGATGAAGAGCGACGGAGAAGCCTGGTATCGGCCATGGTGGTGCGCGTAGCTCCGCCCGAACGGTCAGACACACGGGACGGCGCCGACAGGTCGCATCCCCGGCGGCAGCGAAGTGGCGGCGGGAGCAGTCCCCATGGTGTCATCGGTCTGGGTTGGGGTAGCATTCCTCGCACTCGCCGTGCTCGCCACTTCTGCCTTCATGTGGATCATGCGGCTCAGCCAGGAGAGGGGCTACTCTGTGCTCGCAGTGGGCGGCACGAACTACCTGACCGCGGCGGCCCTTGCAGTATGCCTCACCTCGGTCCACGAGCTTCAGGAGGTGCCCTTCGGCTTGTGGCTCCTGGCCAGCGCCAGCGGCGTCGGGTTCGTGCTCACCTACCTCCTGCTCATCCCCGCGCTCCGCCACCACGGGGTGGCCGTTCCCACCGCCGCCGTGCAGGTCTCAATGGTGGTGCCGGTCTTCCTCGCCCCGCTCCTCTGGCACGAGCGGCTGGGGCCTGTGCAGACCCTGGGGGTGGCCGTCTCAGTGCTTGCCGTCGTGTTGCTTGTGCCTCCCTCGGTGGAGCGGGCAGAATCGTTCCCTCGCTGGGGATGGCTGCTCGTCCCCGGCATCTTCGCCCTCTCCGGCGGGACGCGGGCTGCCCAGAAGATGATCGCCGTGCTTGCCCCCGGCCCGGGGCAGTCGGCGCTGACGCTGATCTGGTTCGGGGCGGCTGCCGTCTTCTCCACCGGCCTGATGGCGCGCACCGGCTGGCCTGCCCGTCGGGGCGAGTGGCTGGCCGGTATCTGTCTGGGGGCGGTGAACCTCGGATGTCTGGTGTGCCTGTTGCGCGCGCTGGGCGAGGCCCCCGCCACCATCGTCTTCCCCGCGCTGAGCTGCCTGAGCCTGACCCTCACCACTGCAGGCGCTTTCATCTTCTGGAAGGAGCGCCCCACGCGGCGTGTCGGCCTGGGAATGGGCATCGGGCTCCTCGCGGTCCTGCTGGTCGGGGCGCACTGAGGGCGGCGCGGTGGAAGGGGGCGCGGAGGTCGTCGGAGCCACGACCGCGCCCTGTCGCGGCATGTCAAAGCAGTGGGTCGTATTGATCGGGCGACTACCGAGGCCCCGGGGCGAAGCCGCGAGCCGTCACCGCGTTTCGGGAGGCAAGCCTCCGCAGAGGGGGTGCGGCGACGTTCCCGTGTGCCAGTGGTGGTCGAAGCGCTTCATGTCCACGTCGGCCCTCCGTGAAGCCGGCCTGAGAGCGCCCCCGACTCCGGCTACCCCCTCGGCTTGGAGTCAATGGCCCAGCAGGGCCCGATCGTGTGTGAGGACAGCAGTCACGCCACGGTCGTGATCACCGGCAGGCCCGCCCAATCCAGCCCGCGTTCGACGGCATTCGCCATCCTCTATGCCTCTCAGCCCAGGGGTATGCGCGAGTGGAGAGAATCCCACGAGATGAGTAGCTAGGCGGCCGACACCTGGGTGCCAGATGAGTTTCTGGACAGCGCGGGGTGCGTCCAGATGATCGAGACCAGATTGCGGAGTCAAGCGCCAGGCTGCCGGAACGTCGGCGTTGAATGGAGACCCAATGGCTGACCGGAGCGACCAGGAGCTGGCACTTCTCGGCGGGCCGAGGGCGGTGACCCTTGACACCGACGATCTGTTCCGGTGGCCTCCGATCACCGCCGAGGATGAGGAAGCGGTGCTGGCGGTGCTCCGCGCCGGCTCCATGTCCGACTGGGACATCACCACGCTGTTCGAGGCCGAGTATGCCGCCTACCGGGGAACCCGCTATGGGCTGGCCTTCTGCAACGGAACAGCGGCGATTCTGTCGGCCATGTTTGGCTGTCACGTTGGCCGGGGAGACGAGATCATTGCACCCAGCCTGACCTATTGGGCATCCGCGCTGCCCGCCTTCAGCCTCGGGGCCACCGTCGTCTTCGCCGATATCGAGCCGGACTCGCTCTGCATTGATCCACGGGACATCGAGCACCGGATCACCCCCCGCACCAAGGCGATCGTCGTGGTCCACTACTGCGGCCATCCGGCCGAGATGGACCCGATCGTGGCGATCGCGCGGAAGCACGGGGTGAAGGTGATAGAAGACGTTTCCCACGCTCACGGCTCGCTCTACCGGGGAAGGCTCACCGGCGCCATCGGAGACGTAGCCGCGATGTCGCTTATGTCGGGCAAGTCCCTGCCCGCTGGGGAGGCAGGCATCCTCTGCACCGATGACCGCGAGATCTACGAGCGGGCATTGGCCTTCGGCCACTACGAGCGAACCCAGCAAGAGCTGACTCTTCCCGATCTCAAGCCTTACGCCGGGCTCCCCCTCGGCGGCTACAAGCACCGCATCAACCAGACCTGCTCGGCGATGGCCCGGGTGCAGTTGCGCCATTACCCCGAACGGATGGCCGAGATACAGCGCGCGATGAACCACTTCTGGGATGGGCTGGCGGGTGTCCCCGGGCTGCGCGCCCACCGGCCACCGAAGTCCTCCGGCTCGACCATGGGCGGCTGGTACAACCCTCTCGGCCACTACCTGCCGGAGGAGTTGGACGGTCTCCCCATAGATCGCTTCATCGAGGCGGTGAACGCAGAAGGCGGACGCACCTGGCGGGCGGCCAGCTCCGCCCTTCACCTCCATCCCGTCTTCAACACCGCTGACATCTACCACGACGGCCGGCCCACCCGCATCGCCTTCTCCGAGTGCGATGTGCGCCAAGGGCAAGGGTCGCTGCCCGTCTCGGAGGCGCTTGCCGAACGCTGCCTAGGCGTGCCTTGGTTCAAGCACTACCGCCCCGAACAGATAGGCCAGTACGTCGCCGCCTATCGGAAGGTCGCCTGCCAGGCGCGAAGGCTGCTGTGATGCGGCTCAGCACCGAACGGGAGATGCACTAGTGGACGAGACCCTTGCCATACGAGGGGGCACGCCCGTGAGGCGACGCCCCTTCCCGAGTATTGACGACAGCTCCGGCCGGGAGATCGGCGACGAGGAACTCGCCCTCCTCACCGAGGTGATCCGATCTGGCAAGCTGAACCGCGGCGTAGGCGACAAGGTCGCCCAGCTCGAGCGTGACTTCGCCGAGTATATGGGCGTGAAGCACTGCACTGCCGTCACCTCTGGCACCGCCGCGCTCCACACCGCCATCGGCGCCCTCAACCCCGACCCCGGCGATGAGATCATCACCGGCCCCATCACCGATATCGGCGGCATCTTCGCCATCCTCCTCGCCAACGCCATCCCCGTGTTCGCCGACATTGATCCCATCACATATGGCATGGACCCGGTTGACCTGGAGCGGCGCATCACCCCGCGCACCAAAGCCATCCTCCCCATCCATCTCATGGGCAACCCGTGTGATATGGACCCGATCATGGAGGTGGCCAAGAGGCACAACCTCCTCGTCATCGAGGATTGCGCTCAGGCCCACAACGCGCTCTACCACGGCCGCAAGGTAGGCACGATAGGCCACTTCGGCGCCTTCAGCCTCCAGCAGTCGAAGCACATGACCACGGGGGACGGCGGGCTCCTCATCACCAACGACGATGCCCTGGGCGAGCGAGCCGCCCTCTTCGCCAACAAAGGCTGGCCCAACTACGGCGCCGGCGGCCGCAACTACATCGCCTTCGGCACGAACTACCGCATGACCGAGCTGCAAGCGGCCGTCGCCCTTGCCCAACTCCGCAAGCTCGACGACATCGTTCAGAGGCGCATTCGTATCGCCGGGATCATCACCAGCATGATCGGCGGCATTCCTGGCATCTACCCGCCAAGCCAGTACTCGAGCTGCACGCAGGTCTACTGGTACTACCCCCTGCGCGTGGTGGAGGCGGAGTTGGGCGTCTCCGCCCGCGACTTCGCCGAGGCGCTGGGCGCCGAGGGAATCCCTGCCGGTGCCGGCTACATCGGCAAGCCGATCTTCATGTACGACATCATCCGCGGCAAGCAGGTCTACGGCAAGAGCCACTTCCCGTGGGACCAGCAGCCCCCTGGCCAGGAAGTCAGATACGAGCAGGGCGAATGCCCGGGCTGCGAGCAAGCCCTTTCCGAGATGGTTGTCCTCCCCTGCAACGAGCGCTTCACCGACGAGGATGCCCGCGACATCGGCCGCGCGGTGAGGAAAGTCGCACTGGGATTACGCGCACCTTCGCCATGAGGTCACGACCATGATAGACGTCCATACCCATCTCATCCCGACCAGCGCCGCCTCCGGCTATGGCCGCTGTGTCACTCCCCAGGAGCTGATCGCCGCCATGGACGCATGGGGTGTGACACAGGCGGCTGTTCTTCCCCTCGAGAGTCCCGAGTGTGACACCGAGTACAGCCTCACCGCAGATGCATTCGCGGCCTGCGAGCAGTTCCCCGGTCGGCTGATACCATTCGTAGGTGTGGACCCGCGCCAGCAGCGCGCGCTCGACAAGATCCGCCACTTCCACCAGCGAGGCGCCCGCGGCTATGGCGAGCACAAGTGCGGGCTTGCCTTCGATGATCCGCGGTCTATGGCAGTCTACCAGCTCTGCGGCGAGCTGCGGCTGCCCGTGCTGTTTCACATTGACCCGGCTATCAACTACGATGACGCGGGCCTGCCGCGTCTCGAACACGCCCTCAAGCATTGCCCGGCCACCGAGTTCATCGCCCACGGCCCTGCCTGGTGGTCGGCGATCTCCGGCGATGATGATCGCACCGGCACCTACCCCAAGACGGCGGTGAAGCCCGGCGGCGCGGCCGATCGTTTGCTTGGCGACTACCCCAATCTCTACGCCGACATCTCCGCCAGCTCCGGCCACAACGCGCTCACCCGCGACCCCGCCTTCACCGAGGGATTCCTCTCCCGCCACTGGCGCAAGCTGCTCTTCGGCACCGACTTCTTCTGGGTCGACTACTGCCCGCCGCAGATCGAGTGGATGGCGAATGCCTCGATGCCGGAGGAGCGGCGCCATGCCATCGCTGAGGGGAACGCACGCCGCCTGCTGTGCCTCTGACCCCCCGGGGATGCTGCTACTCCCGATCCGGTGCAGCGGTTACGCGGGCGTGAGAACTGACCTGGTCGGCTCATATACGCCATTCTCAGCCAACAGTCCCCTGCGCTGAGACCCGGCCGGCTCACTCACTGGGGTAGCATTTCGGCGGCGCTCATGCATCATCGAAGAGCGGCTTATGCTGCCCTGCTGAAGCGAGCAGCTCCTTCTGCTCTTCTGCCAACAGCGGGGTGAAGCTCTCGGCCGCGGCGATGAGCATCTTCATGAGCTTGGCGTCGCCCGCCGCCGCGGCCGTGGTGACGGGTTGGGAGAGGGTGAAGCGAAGTGCCTTCGCGATGTGCTCGGGGTCATCGAACGGCCGGTACCAGGTGCTGTAGTCGTGCTTCTCCTGCGGCCACTGGCCGGCAGAGATCGCTTTGATGGCTATCGCGCCGAGCTGGTGCTGTGCCGCGTACTCGAGCAGTGGCCCAGCGGCGTGTGTGTGCTGCCACTCAATGAAGTTGACTGGGCACATCACCGTGTCCAGTGGCATTCGGCGCAGCGCTTCCAGTTGTGTCGCAGGACGGTGGCCGGTGATCCCCAGGAACCTGACCAGTCCTTTCTGCTTCGCCACCTGGAACAGCTCCCAGGCGCCACCAGCACCGGTCACGGCATCCAGGTCGTCGGGCGAATCGAGCCCGTGGAACTGGTACAGGTCCACGTGGTCGGTCCGCAGCCGCCTCAGCGACTCGTGCAGCTCCGCTTCGGCCTCCTTGTGGGTTCGCTTCTCGGTCTTGCAGGCAAGGAACACCTTGTCCCGGTGGTGCTCGAGCGCTGGTCCCAGCCGCAGCTCCGCCTCCCCATACGAAGGCGCCACGTCGAAGTGGTTCACTCCGTGGTCCAGCGCGTAGCCGACGGCCCAGTCGGCCTCATCCTGCGTCAACTGGGAAAGCATATAGCCGCCGAAGCATAGGAGAGAGCTTTTGTGCCCAGTCTTTCCCAGGGGCCGGCACTGCATCGGTCTCTGTCCGGCCGGTTCACCCAGAGCAGGGAGCTGCCCCGCCGCTGCCGCCACACCAAGCGCGGCCGCAGCCCTCCCTGCCTGTCGCAGGAACTCCCGGCGGGACATGTCCTTCCCGGGTCGGTGATTGCTGCTCATGGTCGGTCTCCTTCTCCAGGCACGCTGTTGGGTTCGGTGCAAACAGCTCGTCACCTCCAGTGTCGGGAGGTAGGCCACGCTAGAAAGCGCCGCAAGCGAAGAACACCTGCCCAGTCATGAAGGAGTACGTGGCGAGGGAACGGGGAACCGGGTTGCTGGCCGATCTGGCACCTTGGGTGCACATTGCCGGCAGGCCGGCCTGTTCCTGTGCATTACAGTGGTTTCTCGCCAGAGAAGACACGCTCGGCCAGGACCTGGACTGCCCCAACTGCGGCAAGCCGGTGAAGCTGAACCCCTTAACCATCAACGCCAACTGGCGGCCGATGGCGGCGGCGTGGCGAGGCTACCGGCACAGACATAGCCATACAGACCAGCGCCTCCCGTTCGCTGGCAGCTTCCATTTTCTCGTAAGCACCGCCGCCGAGCGTGTTACGCATTGCTACATGGCACGCCCCCCTTCAGACCTAATACCTGACTCTCTTGGCCTGCTGCGATGGTCGTGAACGGAAGAGGCGACGGCTCTCTCTGCCATCCCCCTCGGTACCTTGGTGCCGGGACCCAGAGTTGAACTGGGGACACCCGGGGGTTCAGTCCGGTGCTCTACCAGTTGAGCCCGGGCCATCTGCCTAGGCTCTCGCAGCGGCCCGCCGCTGCTGATCGCGGGGCACCCCCGCGCCATGACGCCATGCGGTCAGGCGGATGCATCTGGGCGGCAGCCGGAAAGTCAAGAGCGTTAGAATCCCGCCCCCGCTACCATCCCGATTCGAACACCCGTCTCTGCGAAGGAGGGTGTTCTCTAGTGGCAGCTCACGCGCGACCTCGACTGATTCGGAGGCATGCTGCTGGCCCAGTGCCCGCGCCTACTCGTTGGCCATCTCCATCAGCTTCTTCGTGTCGGTCCATGACGCGAAGAGCAGGCCGACCTCTCCCACGATGGCGGCTTCGATAGCATCCTTGCGTATCTGCATCGTAGGTCCGTATCCCAGGTTCTTCCGGTAGACCCCGCCCCGCAGACGGTCCTGGTTACGGTGCCCGCCGTTGCCCCCCGTCTCCTGGCTTTCCCCGTATCCCCTCAGGCGACAGAGGAATGGTTCCTGCTAGACGGAATTCCGGAGAGACCAAGCACCCTATGGGAGGCTGGAGGATGGAAACTACGATCACCTACTTCGAAGCACCTGGTACCGAGAACACCGGCGCGACCCTGGCCATCGCAAAGCAGCGTGCCCAGCAGGCCGGAGTCAAGAGAGTGGTGATCGCCTCTACCACCGGAGCCACCGCGCGGGAGGCCAGCCGGGCATTCAGGGACACTGACATCAGACTCGTAGTCGTCCCCCACCAGCGGGGTCTCCGGGATGAGGAGCGGTTCGACATGGAAGTGGCCGCGGAGGTGGAGCGTCAGGGCCATCGGGTCTACTGGAGCACGATGCTGTTCTCCACCAACGATCTCTACGGCAATACCACCCCCACTGCGCTGGCGAACATGCTGCGGACCTTCGGGCAAGGGATGAAGGTGTGTCTGGAGATCCTGCTGATGGCGGCGGACGGCGGCATGGTTGACCGAGGAGAGAAGGTGATCGTGGTGGCCGGCACTGGCCGAGGGGCGGACACCGCGGTGCTGGCTACCGCCTCGACCAGTAACCGCATCAAGGAGGTGCGCATCCACGAGATCCTGTGCAAGCCGCTGCTGCAGTAGGCCACACTACCCGGAATAGAAGCCCAGCACCCGCCTCTGCTCCTGCCGCGCCGCGGGCACCCGTACCAATAGCCCCGTCGCTGGCAGCGCATCGAACGACAGTAGCCTATCCGGTGTGGGCATGGCGCCTGAACACTATCTGCTGAAGGAGCAGGAAGGAGTGAGTGCGCTCGGTCGGCGTATCGCCGAAGGCAGACAGGCGGAAGTCTATCTGTGGGGAGACACCCAGGTCATCAAACTATTCCGGGACCAGCGGCCTCGGTCCTGGATCGAATACGAGGCCAGCACCGCCCGCGCGATCCAGGCGACCGGCCTGTCCGTTCCCGCGGTGGGCGACATCGTCGAGGTGGGTGGTCGCCTAGGACTGATCTACGATCGGGTCGAGGGCCGTCCCATGGTCGAGCTCATGCTGGCGAAGCCCTGGACCATCGGGCGCTACGCCCGCCTCCTAGCCGAACTCCAGGCCGACGTGCACCGCGTCTGCGGCCCGGCCGAGCTGCCGTCCCAGCGGGAACGCTTCCGGTGGAGGCTGGAACGCGGCGGCGATCTGCCTGCCCGGGTGCAGCAGGCTGCGCTGGCCGCGCTCGAGGAGCTGCCCGATGGGGAGGCGCTGTGTCACGCCGACTTCCACCACAACAACGTCCTGATGACGGAGAAGGGCCCGGTCATCATTGACTGGAACTACTCCGCTCGTGGCGATCCGGCCTCCGACATCGCCTGGACCTGGATCCTGATGGCGACCGGGGGTGCCCCTTGGTGGGCGGAGCCGCTCCTCTACTGGCTCTGTACGGCCTACCTGCGACGAAGCCTCGAACTCCATCCAGTTGATCCGCGGCAGCTGCGGCGGTGGGTCGCGGTGGCCGCAGCCGCGCGCCTCTGTGAGGACATCCTGTCGGGGGAGCGGTGGGCGCTGCGCCTGGCCGAAGAGGGTCTGCTCCGATAGCGTTGTGCCGCGGAGGGCCAGTCGCCTCATGCGGGCGGACGCCAGGAGTGCCGGTGATCATGACGCGGGTACCATCGCGAGCACCTCCCGCTGTTCCTCCCACTCCACCGGCGCTCGGTACAGCTTCTCCAGCGACAGCCCGTCCGGCTCCGTGCCCCCCAGAATCGCCTCGATGAGGTCAGGCGCCAGCAGCGTCAGGCGCAGCATGCGCGCCACGTAGGAGTTGTCCACCCCCGAGCTGGCGGCCAGCGCGCGGATCGTCGGGTACTGCCCTCCCTCCAGCAGCTCGCGCCAGCGATGGGCGCGGGCGATGGTCAGGGCGAGACCGCGGTTCGTCTGCACGGGGACCGCCGTACCGGCATCCACGCCGATCGGCACGATGATCTCTCTGCGACCGCGCCGGCGCCTGATCTGTAGCGGCACGCGGATCACCGCGCATCCGCCATCTTCGCTCAGCGTTGCCTGCACTCGCTCAATCACACCGCCACCTCCTGCTCTTCGCGCAACTCCGCCACCAGCGAGGCCAGGCCCTCAGCCCGGATTTGCAGCTCCGCATGATCGGAGTGCACGTCCACCTGCTTCACCAGCAACTGCACGATGCGCGCCTGCTCGTCAGGAAAGAGGTGCTCCCAGATTGGGTCCAGAGAGCAAAGCGCGTCCACCACATCCCGCTCCGAGAAGGCCTCGCCCTGGGTCGCCTGCTCATCAGCGTGCGCTCGCGCCTCCTGCTGCCGTTGTCAACCGCCCGTGAAGCCGGCCCCGGGCACCCCCGACTACGGCTACCCTCTCGGCTGGGAAGCGGCTGTCTCGATGAACTCCACGCGTACACACTCCACATGGGAGGACCGCGCCCGAAAGCGCCGCCCAAAGGTCTCCTGTGGTAGAATGCCCGGGAGTCACAGGCATACACACGTAGTTGCGAGTGGTGTCAGGCCGCCCTTAGCGCGGCGATCCCGGGAACCGGCCCAAGCGCCGGCGAACGTGTCTGGGAGCGAATGGATGGCAAGAGAGCCTGCTCAACTCGGCCCGTAAGGAGTGCTGGCATGGCAGACGCGGGGCAACCGTTCCCAACGGTGATGATAGAGGATCGGGCCTTCTGCCGGGTGATTCTGGGCCACAACCCTTTCCTCGGTTACTCGTATTACAGCGAGGCCCTGTCAGCGCATTACGCCGAGAAGTTCAGCAATCAGCAGCGGATCGAGGAGGTGATCCGAGCGGGTATCGGCGCTGGCATCCGCGGCATGATGCTGTCTCTTGACGGCCCTCGCGCGGAACTGATTGTCGCCGCGCTCACTCGCGCCTGTGAGGCGACCGGGGTGGAGATCCCCACCGTCGTCATACTGGGCGCCGACTTCAGTCAGCTGCGAGATGCGCTGCGCCGGGCCAACGCTCAGGCCGGCGTGTTGCATGGACAGATCACCGACGCGCTCTACCGGAAGGGCACGCGGGACTTCGCTCCCGAGTTCGCAGAACACATGGCGCGTATGCGAGCCATGGGCATTGTGCCTGGGGCCTCGACCCACAACGCCGGCGAAACCGTTCCCGCCATGGGCGCCTATGACGTAGCCGTAGTGAACACGCCGGTGAACAAGATCGGCTGGCGCATGTGCCCGTGTCCCGAGGACGTGCTAAATGCGCTCGCCAACACCGCCATGAAGGTGGTGGCAATGAAGCCGCTGGCGATGGGGCGGGTCCCGCCCGCGGAGGGAATGGAGTACGCGCTGGCACGGCCAGAGGTCGACATCGTGTTGGCCGGAGCCGCGTCACCTGAGGAAGCGCAGGAGACCTTCGGCGCGGCGCGACGCGCGCTTCAGTGCCGGATCGAGGTCTGAACCCGGCGTCATAGCCAGCGCTATGCGCTAGCCGGCGCGCTCATCTCTCCAGCAGCGTCCGCATCCGCTGCACCGTTGCCGGGCTATGCCCCTCGAACTGGTTGTTGATGAAGACGAAGGCCCGCGTGACCTGCGGCGGCAGTGACTTCAGGAACCCCGCCCACTCCTTCAGCGCGTCATCCTGAGGCTTGTGGACGCGGCCGAAGTCGGGGAACACATCGCGTCTTCCCAACAGCCGGAGATAGGCGAAGTCGGTGGTCGCCTCGCGGATGCGTGCATACCAGGGGTGATGGGCCATCGCCAGGCCCATGTTCAGGAAACGTAGCAGCTGTAGAGCATCGGGCTGATCCACCCAGGAACGGTGCCGGAACTCCACCGCGTAGCGGAATCCCGCCGGCAGGCCCGACAGGAATGCCTCCAGCTTCGCCAGCTGGTCGTGGGCGAAGCTGGGATGAAGCTGAACCAGAATCGGGCCCAGCTTCTCGCCCAGCCGGGAGATCACGTCGGTGAACGCGGCGACCTGCTCGTCGGCCCCCTCCAGTAGCTTCTCATGGGTGATCTCGCCGGGCAGCTTGGGGCAGAACAGGAAGCCTTACGGGGTGCGCTCCCGCCAGGCATCTACGGACTTGGCTGAGGGTATGCGGTAGTAGGTGCTGTCGATCTCGACCGCGTCGAACTGGCTGGCGTAGTAGGACAGCTCATCCTTGGTGCCCGGAGGGTAGAAGGTGCCCTTCCAGTCACGGAAGGACCAGCCACAGGTTCCGAGTCGGGTCTCCATGCCTGATGTACTCCCGGGAAGCCAGGGTGTGGTCAACCAGGTTCCGACGTACCCACGGCGCTGGCAGGCCCGCCGCCAGATCGGCGAAGGGCACGGCTTGCCGTGAGAGTCCTCTCATCCTATCATGTGACGACCCCGACCGGCGCGTCTGGTGCGCGCCGATGCCAAACAGGTCCTTGAGTCCAACACATGCCTCGGCACCCAGACCGAAGTGCCACGCAGTTCAAGAAACAGCTTGCCGCGCTCAAGCGCATGCGGGGCTTCGTGGCCCGGCGGGACTCGACAGCCTTTGCGGCGGTGCTGTCATCCCTGCTGGATGAGCTGGCAGCCGGTGTCAGCGACCCGCGAACCGGAGTCGAGCTTGTCGCTGCATTCTACGAGACCGACGAGGTCATCTTCAACCATTGCGATGACTCCAACGGCCGCATCGGGGATGTGTTCCGGCACGATGCTCGCGAGCTGTTCGTCCGCTATGCCTCTCACTGCCAGGACAAGGAGTGGCTTGGGAGCCTGCTCCTCAAGCTGAACCGCAATGACGGCTTCGGGCTGCGCGAGCACCTGTTCGGGTGCGCCGCCGAGTACCTGCCACCGGCGACCATGCAGAATATGGTCGGCTCGCTCTGGGATCTCGCGGAACGGGAGACGAACGAGTACCAGCGCCGGCACTGGGTCCGTGGCATCGAGTCCCTCGCCCGCCAGCTGAAAGATGCACCGCTGTTCAAACGGGCGCGGCGGGCATCCTGGCCGGCATTGGGCACGGCCGCCTGTGTGGACATAGCCGCAGCCTACATGGGGGCCGGCGACCCCACCACTGCTCTGTCCTGGCTTGAGCGCATCCCGGAAAGCGAGAGCTTCCAGGAGGATGAGCGAGATGCGTTGCTGCTGGCCGTCCACGGGGAACTGGGCAACAGGGAGCAGCAGGAGGCAGTGGCCTGGCGCATCTTCCGCCGGTACCGGTGCGAGGAAACCCTCCGGACGCTGGTGTCCACCATCGGCGAGGAGCAGCGGGAACGGGTGCTGGACGAGGAGGCCGGCATCATCCTCCGGTCCGAAGCGATCTCCTACTCGGATGCGGCCTTCCTGGTATCCAGCGGACGCCTGGATGATGCGGAGACCTACCTACTGGCGCGGGCGGACCAACTCGAAGGTGACTTCTATGACGCCCTGCTGCCACTGGCGGAGAGCCTGGAGGAGCACGGCAGGTTTCTGGCGGCCTCTGTGATCTACCGGGCGCTGCTGGAATCCATCCTGGGCCGAGCAGTGTCCAAGTACTACCACCACGGAGTGCGCTACCTGCGGAAGCTAGAGGCACTGGCCGGGAAGGTCGACAGATGGCAGACCGTCATGCCTCACCCTTGGTACGTGAATCGCCTGCGACGGCTGCACTCAAGGAAGACCAGCTTCTGGTCGCGCTACGAGGAGGGATGAGGTCAGGTACCGGACGGGCGCCTCGCTTCCCAGCCGCGCGGCGCGGCGATCATGATGGACCACCTCGCCTGTCTGCTGGAGCTGACGTCATAGGAGAGCATCCCCCACGGAGGCCGGAACACTCGCCTCATTCCGGAGCCAATTCGGCTACCATCTCCTCAACCCTATCGCAGATCGCATGCAACGCCCGCCGTCGCTTGGTGCTACTGGTATGGTTGGCCTCGGCGGCAATGGAACCAAGGAGTTCCTCGAAGTCCTCGAGTCGGCCCGAAATCCAGATGCCCGCAGGGGTGACCACACCTCCGGCGACGATAGCCTCTTCCTCTTGGCTGTTCGTGATGGCCTCGCTGAGCACCCTGTGTTCTTCCGCGCTAACGTGGACGCCAACCCGGCGGCCCATGTCGGGCTCCATCGCCCCGGTCAGGTCGTAGTCGGTGCCTTGCCACTTGCTGATGCAGCCGTTCTCCCCACGCTCTGGACATCCCCAACGGATGACCCCATCTCGCCCGTTGGTGATAGTCAGGCCCCGCCGGGAGCAGGGCCTCCTGCGACAGGGGATCGCGGACGGGAAGTGGGTGCCAGCGGGATGAGAGGAGGCGGCCTCGACAATGCTTCCGAAGAAGGCAAGCGCCCTGAGCAGTTGCTTCGGCGCACCAACCGGGGGGAGCCCATTCTCGTCCAGGAAATGGGTCAGGTCGATTATGTAGGTTGCGCCACGTGCCGTCGCGCCCGGCGTCTGCCGCCTGCTGGAGTTGCCGTCTGTTCTCATGAGGTACCGCCGTCTCTTCTCCACGTCCCTTCCGCTCAGCTCCGTTATGGTCCTCTTGCACCAGCATCGTCTGCGCGATTGGGGATGAGTGCAGCCCGCCTGGTCGCAATATCCCGGCCGACGGCCCCGGGCACCCCCGACTCCGGCTACGCGCTCGGCTTGGAGTCAGTGGGCGGCGTCACGTCGGGTGTACGGATGATCCTCTCCCGCGCGCAAGCCCAGAGGACGATCAGACGTGTCCCATCGGTGTTCGACATGGATAACTACGGACCAACACGACGCAGGACAATGCCATCTAGCGGCTGGAGCGTCACCGTCTCTGTCGGGGAACCGTCATTGTAGCGCGAAGCCGACCGCACGCAGACGGCATCGGCAACACAGGCGCCGCTGCCCTCGTTCCGGACCCGGACGAATGCACCATCACCAGCCGACAGCGCCACTTCGGCGATTGGGTGCCATTCGTCGCCGCCCCTCTGCTGGTTGAGCGTGGCGCTGGCCACCACTTTGCCGTCCGCAACCACCTCGTACACAACGCGGTCACTCCACGAGCTGGCCTCCGGCGCGGCGGGCCACCAAGCCTCAACGGTGTACCTATCGTCCTCGCGTACCTCCAGAGTCCAGCGGCCCTCTCCGCCCCTCCGGTCCGACTCGTGACACGTCCCCTTCCACGCGTGGTAGAACGGACCCCCTGCGGTCCATTCACCCGTGTCGTATGACTCCACCGACCACGAGCCGCTCACAGTGAACGACTCGTCGGCATCGTCCAGGATGTACTGGTAGCGTGGAGCCTGGTCGCCCTTCAGCCGGGCGTAGCCCTTGCCTACATCGATCTCACGACGGTCGCCAGTGCCGTTGAGCAGCACAGAGCCGTTCTGGAAATCGCGCCGGTATACCGCTGGGGGGGCCTCGACGAGACGCACATCGTCCAGCCAGACCTCGCCTATCACAGCTCCGACGAAGAACTGAATGCGCGACTCCTCGGTGGTCTCGCTCGCCTCGAACGTGACCGAGTACTCCTGCCACTCCGTGGTGAGTTGGACGTAGGCTCGAAGCCCGAAGCTGTCCCAGTTCGGGCTGCCCTTCTGCGCCGACAGCGTGATAGAACGGGGCACTCCGCTCTTGGCCCAGAACGATAGCCTGTACTGCTTGCCTTCGACGAGATGCCGGCCATGTTGAGCGAAGTCGATCTGCCAGTCCTGGCCCTCGCCCGCATCGGTGACTGTGATGTGCGCCGACGCGGCGCCCTCCACCGCATTGATCGTATCGCGCTCGACCGTCGCGGCCGCGCCCGCCGCATCGTTGGCCCATATCGACCATTGCATATTCGATGGGTCCTCGAAGCCGCCGTTGTCGATCCAGTTCCTCGGATCAAGGCCTTCCTGCGGAACGAGATAGGCTGGCCCCAGAGGTTGCCCCAGGTCGAAGTCCAGCTCGTCGTACCACCAGTCGTTGCCGTGCCATGTGTCGCCGAACTCGTGGGCGAAGTAACCGTCGTTCACCAATGTCAGACACAGCCCAAACCGCATCTCCGGGTAGTAGGTGCGCGCGAACTCCAGCGTCGACGCGGGTATCTTGTCCCACGGCGCGTAGTCATAGCCGTAAGCGATCTGGTCGACCGGCGAGGACTCGAAGTTCATGATCACCGGCGGCCTTCCCAGCCGGAACCAGTCGTGGTAGTCCTGCCATAGCCACGAGAACGGCGTTTCGCCTTCCAGGACATCCGCCGTCACAAACCCGTAGCTCAGCCCATTGAAGATCTCGGGGATGCCCGGCTCACGTAGACTGTACGCATGGCCCGTGGTGATGGCGTGAGGCATCAGGTCTCGCCAGACCTTCATCTCATGGAAGACCCCCGCTTTCCACGCCGCGTCCAGCACCGCCGGGTCGTCAACCTCACCGTTCTCGTCCGCGTCGTAGAGGAACGGCTTGCCGTAGATGTCGCGTGACTGCCACGACTGGGTCGTCATCACGTTGTCGAAGAAGCAGCCGTCTACCATCAGGTCTGCCTCGAGCATCTTCTGGTAGGCGAACCGCGCCTGGTGCTCGGCCACGTAGGGCTTGGTCAGGTTGAGCCGGTATGATCCCGGCCAGACCTCCACCTTCTTGCCGTGGATGTCGTGAAAGTAGTAGTCCTCCGGAAGGCCCCCATTCTCGACCGCGTTGATCGACGTCAGGATGAGGATATCGGGGTTCAGCCGGCGCAGTTCGGCGATCTGCCGCGGGGTGAACCAGGCCCCTAGCCACAGGTCGATGCGTGCGCAGTACTCGAGCCCCTTCGGCAGGAGCCCTGACATGCCCCACAGGTTGCTGGTCCTGGGGAAAGACGGGTTCGCCTCTGGTAGACACCGGTAGCGGAGCCCAAGGACGTAGTCAGGCTGTGTCTGGCAGCGGATGTAGACCCGGTTGACCGTCGTCGTATCCGGGTTCAGGCCCACGAGCCGCACCTGGTGTTCCGTGGTGCCATCGCCGGAATCGAAGGGCATCATCTCGTCATAGCTCAGCGGCGCACCCACGGCATAACGGCACGTCGTCGGCTCGATGGTGGTGATAGAGAAGTCCAGTTCCGTTGTGCCAGGCGGCAACAGCGTGCTGACCGGCCTAGGATCAGCAAGCGGGATACCGGGGAAGGTCGTCCTCGAGCTGCACGGTGCTCCCGTTTCTGTCCCGTCGGACGGAGTGTATTCGAAGACAACCTCGTCGCCCGGTCTGAGCCCCTTTGTCGCCAGCCACACCTCGTTGGGCCGCGGCGCGCTCAGCCGCCGCGCTTCCGCAGCGATGACATCAGACACCAACGGCCGACTGCTGATGCGCACCGCGTCGAGAAGGTAGTGGGCACGCTCGTCGCCCGAGACGCTGCTTCCCAGCGTGATGGCCGGACCTGTCATCGCCGGAGGCCAGTAATGGCCCTCATTCGAGTCCGCCACGAGTGCACCATCTACATAGAACCGCATGAAGCTCCCGCTCGCAGACCACGTGTACGCGATGTGGTGCCACTCCGCGGCCCGCCAGTCTCGCATCGACGCACCCGCGCCCCAGGCGCTCTGCCATTGGCCACGGACGTTGCTACCCGCGTAGATGATGCCCTGTTCCCCACTCTGGGCGATCTGGATGTAGTCGCCGTTTGCCCCACGGTACTCGAACAACACGTGGTTGCTCTCCGCGTAGATGGCGTTGTTGCCATCGGCCAGCGGTGCGATCCACATCTCGAGTGTCCCCTCGGAGGTGTCGAAGTTGTCGCTTCGCGGGTAGCGCAGTATCCCGCCCTGACCGACCGTCAATGCGCTACCCCACTTCCCGGGATGATAGGTGACACCAGTCGCCTCCAGCGGCGCGTCACCTCCGGCCCCCTCCGCCCCGCCGTCCGCCGATATCAGCAACAGATCCGGGGCTTGCTCCTCCCCCAACTTCACCCCGTTGAGTAACCATCGGTACCGGCTGCCCGACTCCACCGCCCCGTCCGCGTCCGAGTACCCCGCGCTTCCGATCACATACTCGTAGGTCTGGCTCAACGTCGCGTCGACGTCCTCGCACACCGGCGCCGCGGCCTGTGCTCCGACCGCGCAGAGGGCAGCTAAGGCGCCAATACCTACGAGGCATGCCGCGGACCTGAGACTCACGACTCCTCCTCCTGACCTAAACAGCAATCGCCTTCCGCACATATCCTTCATCCTGTCGAGGGACGCTGGCTGAGAGCATGGCACGCTTGCGCAGCTCTCGCCATACGCTCCTGCTGCCTACTGGGACTGTCATTGCCAACCGACCGTGAGTTCGGGCTGAGAGCTACCCCCTCTACGGCTACGGCCTCGGCCGGAAGGCACGTGGACGGCTCGCAGACAAGCTTGAGGAGCTGTCTGAGGTATCCCGTTCCGCTTCGGCTGTAACACTATGTCTCGATCCGGCAGATCCGCACGCCCAGCGGTTCCATCTCGACAGTCAGCACACCGTCGTCGCCGACCGCGATCTCCTCGCCTCCGAGCGTAACGCGTCGGGGACGATCCGGCAGGCGCAGGCCGGCACTCACTGGGCTCTGGCTGTCATTGACCAGGAACACGTAGATGCTCCCCGCGTGAGCACGGGCCGTCCAGTGGACGGCCGTGGGCGCGCTCACCACGACCTCGGGCACGGCGTCAGTGGACAGGAGCACGGGGGTCATCTCCTTGACCTCCCGTGCCACCTCCTTGACCTCTTCCCATCGCTGGGGGAACGGGTACTGCTGGTCGCCCCGCAGCTCGAACCACGAGTAGAAGATCAGTCCGTCAGCACCCTCCGCGATGCACTGCCAGGCCATTGACCGCATCTCGGCGAGCGAGGGCGGCCTCTCCTTCTCGGGCCACCTGAACACCTGTGGCACCATCCAGATCGCCCTCGCGTCAGCAACGGCCTCGCGCGTCGTGCTCGTCCACTGCCCTGCCAGGGCAGGAGGTTGGTCTGGGATGGGATACGGGTCTGTTCCTATCACATCGAAGCTTCGCGCGTACTTCCGCACATCGCCCACCTGATAGAGCACGACCCACGTCGGGTGGTTCGGGTCTTCTTCCTCCACCCATCGCTGGTGAGCCTCCAGACGCGGCAGCATCGACAGCGGCCGTTCGTCGTTGAGATACCAAGCCAGCAGTGCGGGATGGTCGCGGAACTCCCGCACCCGCTCACGCACCGCGCCCTCTTCGTCGGCTTCGGATCGGATGAAGTCGGGGCACCAGGTCGTGCCGTAGTAGTAGTCCTTGATCGAGTAGATGACCTTGAGCCCGGCCCTCTGGATGAGGTCCATCTGATCGCGAGTGGGCGGCCCATATGGCATCAGGCAGTTGAAGGGGCCTTCCGCCGCGTAGACGCGTAGCTGCTCCTCGTCCACCCCGGCCCAGTACATCCCCAGCGGAAAGAAGGGCTCGCCATCCAGGATGACTCGGTTGTGCTCGTCGATGTAGCAGGCGGGCCGCGGCCCTGCTTTCCGTTCGAGGCGCTGGACCGCTTCGTCCAGCGTTTCGCCAGCTGCCGTGCTCACCAGGGACGTCCTCAGCCAGTATGAGCCTGGCTCTAGGTCCGGCGCAGGGAGGCGCAGGTCGAGTGGCCCTCTGCCCGGCTCGTCCAGAATCCGCTGGGCGATAACCTCTTCTTCGGCGGCCGAGGATAGACGCATCACCAGGCGGGCCTTCCCTTCCTGGCTCTCCGTCGGATCGATCTCGACCCTGGCCACTATGGTGCTCGGGCCGTCCTCGAAGATCCAGCCCCGGTAGTTGGGATAGACGAGGATGACATTCAGCGGCCGCTGCCGCCAACGTCGAACCGAGACGTCGTCCCACCAGGCCGTCCCGGTCATGCCCTTGCGGAGGTAACAGGAGATCGTCACCCCGGCGGCGCTGTCGGGGACCTGGAACACCCCGCGCACCTCGTACCAGCCAGCCACGTCCTGCTTCCCTCCCTCAGGATAGTGCCCGCCCATCCACTTGCCATCGGCATCGGACCACTCGATACACACCGTGGCGCCCGAATCATCGCCCGCGACACCGGCCGTCTTCACGTACGCCCTCACCTCATACATATCGCCAGGCTTGAGGTCGAGCGCCTGGCTGCATAGGAGGTAACTCTCGGGATCGCTGTTCGAGTACCTCAGCGATAGCCGAGCACTTCTCGCTGTCTCGGTGTCAGTACCGTAGCTCCCCGGCGCCCACCAGGCCGACGGCTTGCCGTCCTCGACCTCCTCGAAGCCGGGATTCCGGACGAGGTTGGGGCCAACGGGGCAATCCCACTGCTGTGCGGCGAGGCACGGCGCACACACGACCAGCAGTGGAAGCACGGCGACGACGCAGTTCATGATCCGGCGCATGGCACACTCCGGTAGCGGATGTCGCCCAGGCCCGGGACCGAATCCGTACTCGTTTCCGTCTGCACGTTCAGCCTTCAGACCCGGACGATTCGTGTCTTCCCTCGACAGCGCACGCAGTCCTCTGTCGTCACCGACCACGTCCGGCGCGGCACCGCGCCTGAAGGTCGAGGCGCCGCCGGCCGGTGCCAATATCGAGGCAGCTCCCAGCGTTGCACCAGCGCTCCGGCAACCGCGTCACGAATCAGCGGCCGCCTCGCACCCCCCTACGTTGCTTGCTGACTGTCGCGCGCCCGAGCAAAGAGGTACGGGAACGGGATAGCAGTCAGGTCCCCGATGATGTACGTGGCGAATATGGCTGCAGTCAGTAGCCCGTAGTCTGGAAACCGTCCCCTGACGGCCAGAGGAAGAACGACCCCAGCGAACCAGACTGACTTGTAGCAGAGCTGAAGGAGTAGGACGGGCGCGAATTTGAGCGGATCGCGCAAGCCGAGCACAGAGAGAACCCCGAACGCAACATAGACGCTGCCCATAACGCCCAGGGCAATGGGATCGCCGCCCGGCCACCCAAGTGTCTCCCCGATTCGCCCAGGCGTGATGACGATTGCCAGCCCGAACCCGCCCGCTCCCAGAATGGTGTAGAAACACATGAACCTCATCCACCCTTGTCGGATAACAGCAGGCTTCGCCATTGTCTCCACCTCTTCGCGACCGCAGGGCCGTTAGCGGCAGACGGCCTCGGCCAGCGCCCGTCCCAGCCCGCGTACGGCGTCTGCGTCGCCGGGGCCAGGGGCACTCGCGCACATCATGCCCGGTCGGACCTGCTTCAGCCCAATAGCCTGCGACAGGCGCTCCAGGCTCTCCAGCACTTTCGCCCCACCACCGTGCGTGCCAAACACAACGTAGGGCCTGCCGCTCAGTTCCCCCTTGGATGCCAGCGCGTCGTCGAAGAAGGTCTTCATATACCCCGCCATGTAGCTGAAGTAGTCGGGCGAGCCCAGGCAGTAGCCGTCAGCGCCAAGCACTGCCTCCATATCCAGCTCTGGCAACTTCATCATCGTCACCTCAGCCCCGGCCACTTGGCGGCATCCCTCGGCCACCAGTTGAGCCATCTTCTCCGTGTTCCCTGACTTGGAGTAGTAGATCACAGCTATCCTAGCCACGGCACCAACCTCCTGTTGTCCTAGAGACTTGCGCTCCGGCAGTTCCCGGCGGCCTCCTTTATCTCTGGGCGGGGGCTTTCCTATCCCTGAACGCTGCCAACCTGAGTCCGCCTCTGGGGTTAGGACCACTCCCCATAGGCTAACCGGTCACCCTCGACTCCGGCTACCCCCTCGGCTGGGAGGCAGTGGACGGGGTGCGTCGCGTGTGGCTGCGCGCATCATCCGGTCCGGTACCGGCACTAGCTATGTGCTTCCCGCCATACCGGACCTACGGCGGCAGCCGGCCTTGCGCCGGGGCGGAACCAGGATGCGTGCGGCGAGGAACGAGGAGTGGCGAGCGCGGCAGACCGGGCCAGTCGCGATTGGGGTGGCCAACGGCCGGTCCGGTATCCCGCCCGCCTCCGACTCCTGCCCACCAGGATACCAGGGAGCCGAGGCGGCAAGAAGCTCTCAGCGGGCTCGGATAGCATTCTTCGGGGGGAACAGCCATCATGTCCTGTGCATTGAGTTGTTCGCCGCTGGCCGGGTCACGGGACAGATGACGGAACCGGTGCTATTGGCATAGTCGCCGGCGCAGGTTAGCAGGCGATCAGAACCGAACCTCCAAAGCGAACGTGTACCTGGAGGCGAGACATGCAACTTGTCGACGAGAACAGCCTTGCACTCACTCTCGACGCCATCAATGATGCCCTGTTCTTCCGCCGCCCCATGCCTCGACCTGCGCGAGTGGCTGCCGCCACCTGGATAGCCAGACGGCACGGAGTGCCCGGCTCCTACGCCGACATGTTCGCCCCGACCGAGCAGGACTTCATCGAGGCGCGTGTCTTCACAGGCGAGACCATTGCGTCGGGCGCCGCCACCGGGCACATCCTCGGCGAAGAGGCGATGCGTGCCCTGCAGCTACTGGGCGTGAAGACCTCTGAGGTGCGCGCCGCGCTGGCGCGGGCGAAGGCAGGGATGGAGGCACGCGTGACGGACACGGCCTCTCGGCCCTGGGGGATGTACTGCTGTGGCACCTGCTCCTGCGCGTATTGGCGGAATCTTGCCGCCGGCGGCTTGACTCGCACGGAGGCGCGGCTGGTGCAGGGGATGAAGGAGATGAAGGCGCGCCGTCTCGGCACCGGCAAGTGGCGCCTCTTCCCGTTCTTCTACGCGGTGCTCGCGCTCACCGAGATCGACCTCCCGAGCGCTCGCGCTGAACTTCGGTACGCCGCGCCGGCGTTGGAGCGCTACCTCCAGCGGTCCGTCACCGACGAGGTTCTCTCGCGACGTCGCCACGGGGTCGCCGAGCAGGCACTCTCCCTCTGCTAGGCGAACTTCCCGGCTAACCCGTCGGGGCCGTTCGCGCTCAGGCGAAGCCGCTGTTCTCGAGGGTCCCCCGACGCACCGGCGCCCTCCCAGTGCACGAGCGGCTGATGGTCCCGGGCACCCCCGACCTCGGCTACCCCATAGGCCGAGGGTGACCCGCAGAGGTCCCGTCGGGCACGATGGTGAGGGCCGATGCTGGTGGTGAATGCGACTACGCCTGTCACATTGGAGCAAGCATCCCACCTTGTCGGACTATCGTGATGAGGCATATCGGGGATTGACCACATGGTGATGAAGAGCATTCTTCCTGGTGTGGCCGCTCTGACCCTGGCGTTGTTGCTGTGGACAACCGGGAAGTGCGCTCAGGGAGAAGGTGCAAACATGATCCCCAACGGGGATCTCGCTATCGACTCCGATGGCGATGGTATGGCAGACCACTGGCAGTTCTCCGGCGACGCGAACGTCAAGGTCACATGGGCGCGGGACAATGGCCCACACGGGGGCCATTCCCAGAGGATCACCTGCACGCAGTTTGCCGCGAAGTCGCCGAGCAGCCACGCCATGCTCGCTCAGGTGAACGGCTTCTCGCTCCGCCGGGGGCATTGGTACCGCCTCAGCTTCAGCGCCAAGGGAGAGATCGCGAGCGAGACGGCGGACGTCGGGATCAGCGATATGCGCACCTGGGAACCGTGTGGGCTCAGCGACGTGTTCCGCGTGAAGCCGGAGTGGCGGGCGCATGAGTTCACGTTCCGCGCCGATCGCGACATCTCGACGGACATCCGCCTTCAGATCTGGTTCACCGAGGTCGGTTCGCTATGGATAGCTGACGTGCGACTGGAGGAGGTCCCGACGGGATCAGATGCGACCCAGCGCCGATACACCGAAGTCGTGCCGAGCGTGGAGTCCAATAACATGGTCCCGAACGGCAGCTTCGAGTGCGGCACGAGCGGGTGGGGGAGCATTGGGCGGGGCGTAGACTGGGGCGACGGCGGGCTGGTCGCGCTGGTCGGGAGAACCGACGGCCAGGTATCTGCGGATGGCGCGAGCGCTGCCGTCACTGCTCTGATGATCCGGCAGTCCGAGGGCCTCTATGCGCTCGCAGCGGCCCGCCGCTGCTGGTCAAGGGGAACCCCGTTGCCGTGACGCCAGGGGGTGAGGCAAACGCATCTGGACGGCAGCGCGAAAGTCAAGAGCGTTCGAATCCCGCCGGGGATTCGAACCCGCTATCGCCCCAGCGCTAGGCTCTTTCTCCCGGCGAACAGAGAAGCCGGCATCCCTGCCTTCGCCTTCGCGGTCACCTGGTACCGTGGCCCAGGATCGAATTCGGGACACCGGGGTTTCAGTCCGGTGCTCTACCATCTGAGCTATCCCGGCACCCGTATCGCCCTCTTCAGTTGGGTATGCTAGCCTCTGCTGTAAGCTCTACCAGCTGAGCTATCCCGGCACCCGCCATCTTGAGTCAGGTGTGCAGGCCTCTTCTCTGAGCTCTTGCTCTAAGCTCCCTAAGCAGGAGCTGGGCACATGAGACTGAACAAGTCTCCCCCAGGTGGATCGTGACCGGTGAGGGCCCCACCAAGCAGGAGGGAAGGTAGATGAGAGTCAAGCACTGCGGTGGTGAGACCAGACCTCTAGCCCTGCGGTCCTTGCTGAATGCGTTCATCATGGGCCTGATCGTGACGTCGAGTGCGATTGCCAAGGGAGACACACCGACCGTGGAAACAGACGCGGGACTCAAGGTCTGGGTAG
>Ga0315275_10000183_pt1 | contig 50489 bp, 48 predicted proteins | sample YL17G03_0_MG_FD_205557 | JGI IMG/M metagenome (GOLD analysis project Ga0315275, IMG submission 205557) | Sediment microbial communities from Yellowstone Lake, YNP, Wyoming, USA - YL17G03_0 | ecosystem: Environmental > Aquatic > Freshwater > Lake > Sediment | place: USA: Wyoming | collected... | reverse complement strand
CACCCTCTATCTCATCATCAAAACTCGGCCAGCCGCAACCGGATTCAAACTTATCTTTGGAATTATAAAGTGGCGTTTCGCATCGCCGGCAGACATAGACGCCTTTTTCTTTGTTGTTCACATATTCACCAACAAACGACTCCTCTGTCTCCTTGTCGAGTATCACTCTTTTTTCTTCTGGAGTTAGTTCTTTCATTTTTTTATTACCTAATTTTAATAAACACCTCTTTCGTTAAAAAATATTATTTATTATCTAAATTACTCATTTCTTTCTCATCGACTGCCGAAAAGTTGCCTAATAACCAGAATCTATTAATAAGAAAGAACGTAAAAATGCAAAAAGATATCTAATAAGAAAATAAAAAATATTCCTAATATATCAAATTTTATAATTCTTAAACTTATTACATTTTAAAAAATATCGGCCATAAAATCATGTCCAATACTGCGGTATGAAAAGCAAAATATATGCTTCCTACCACGGCCAGCCAATATGCTAAACCTGTTTCTTTTGCGCGCAAGCTGATTAAAAACAAAGCTAAGATAATGGATGAAATTCCAACTATCGCCAGCACAACCCTAATAATTATCCATAAAAAAACACTGGGATTTGCCAAAAATAAATTGCAAAGCGGCATCCAGAAGGCAGAAGCAACCAGTATTCCCAAGAATATAATGTAAAAAACACTGAAATTAACAGAGGCCGGGTTCAATTTGAATAATATGAAATAAATAAAAGCGAAATAACTCAAAGCGGAAAGAAACATGGAAATAGTATAAAAAGGTCTCACTCCCGCAGGAGTGCCTCCCCAGAGTGCATTAGCTCCTCCAGAGCCTGATTTCAAACCCCACACATAACTTCCTATTACAGCTATTCCTCCGATAATATTTATAGCAAGGATAATAATTTTTTGTGTTAGCATATTGGGTTATTATATTAGAAAAACGCCTAACATAAAATTAGGTGTTCTTTAGGGCAATAATGTCTTTAACGCCTATTAAACGCCACACCATATTTCTATCTTCTTGAATAATGATTTCGGGTGGATCACTGGGCATATATCCTAGCGCAGCCAATACGTTAGGAGACAACTTTCTTTTTCGAATTAAATCAATAAAGTCAGACCGCACCCGTTGCTTCTTACTATTATCATTAATTTCTTCTAGCATGCCTTGTAGGCTAATGAAATTATAGCTAGAAAGGTCGCTAGAGTAAGATTCAATTTCTACTGAAACATGCGGGTCTTGATGGAAATAATCTATTTTACGGCCATAGCGGGTTGGCAAAAAATAAAGATATTTTCCATCAAAAGTATAAAGAAAAGGGGCAATGTAAGGAAAACTATCTCCCCGAAAGGCAATGCGACAAATATAATTGTCATGAATTAAACGGTCGTATTCATATTTCTCCATACGAGGTATTTTTAAAATATTCATATATTTACCATATTAATTTATCTTTATTCAATCCTACCAAAAAACCGCCCCATTAAAAAGGCGATTTTTATTAGCTCCGCATCGTGGACGACGTTAGAACCCATTTAGTGAATAGTCTTAAAGAAAACTTATTACTTCAGAAATCTATATCGTGAACCCGCTATTAATCCTGTCCCCATTATCCAAATAGGAACAACCCACATCTTATTCTCAAATTCTTCTTTCGCTGTTAAGAAAAATATCACTGCTATTGCTACTATTGCTATTCCGATCCAGAACATTAGTTTATTTTCTTTTTTCGTCTCTTGCCCCATATATCTCATCCTGCTTTTTACTATATGAGTTACGACTACTGTAATAATGGCTAATACAACAATAGATATTGCTATGTAGGGCATATTTTTATTTATTTAATATCTTTCTCTATTCTACCAAAAAACCGCCTAAATAAATAGGCGGGAATCGGAGCTTGCCTTGAGTAAGCAAAGTGAGTCGAATGGGCTCTCCCGACTGGAAGAGGTTAAAACCTATATGTTAGAATATAAGCAATATGAAACTAAATAATGACAGTTATACAATTTTACTTGGCACTAAAAACTTTACAGAACGTTATTGTCGAGACAAAAAGGGATGGTTGAAGGTGTCAGCCCGTGGAAGAAAATTTAGGATGACTGCCGAACAGGTCTTAAATCATCTTTTACCAGCATTGTCTGGCATTAAACCAAACCTTATAATAAAAGTAGAACATAAAGAAAAAAAATAGAAAACTAAAAACTGAGCTCCGCATCGTGAACAACGTTAGAACTAAGATTATGGAGAATAAGAGTGTTTTTATGCCGGATTTGGCTTTTTTGGCTGGACGATGCTAGAACTTGTTTAAAATAAAAACGGACAATTGGGATACTCCAATGCATCCGTGTTCTTAAAAACTCTATCCGACAGGAAGTCCTCTGGGATGGCAAATTATATCTCTTGCCATCTGATGTTTCCTGTATTCTTTAGGAAAGAGCTCTTTCATCCTTTTTTCGGCGATGTCGTATACCTCAGGATGTTCCGGACCGATTATCGGCATCATGTCGCAAAGGACTTTCGGATCCATGCTGGTCGAAGCCAGTTTTATCGCCGTTGCCTTGTCCATTTCATTAAGAAGATTGCGTAAGGCGATTAGCTCTTGATCGGCCTTAAAACAACCAAGTATTCGGCTGATCTCGTTTTCCAGTGCCTCTAGTGTCATTTTAAAACACCTGGGTAATTAATAGCATAAAGATTGTTTTATGTAAAATCTCTATATCAAAAAACCGCCTCTTTGGCGATTTTTATTAGCTCCGAGGGACGGACATTATTCAAACCTATTTTATGAGAAATTAGTGTTTTGAGGCGCCGATTTTGGTTGGACTATGTTAGAACCTAGTTATGTAAATAAAAAAGGGGTTGTTTCTTTAATAAAACATACCTCTTGACAAACAGTTCATACTTTCCTATAATTAAAACAGAATACACATTGAAAAACACCTCTTGAGGTTCCGTCCTTAAGCGGTGTTTTTCTTTTTATACTCTAATCTATGCCTAAGGTTATTCATAAACACAATTTTATCTTTAGCGACTTTCTTTAACAAAGACGAGCACGTATCAAAATATGGACTCATTACGATCTTTAATTTGTCCTTCTCATGTAAAAATTTAACTAAAGAATAAAAATCGCCATCGCTCGTTACAATAACCGCTCTCTCAAAATGATTCTCATAAAAATCAATCATTGTTTGCAAGACTAAATCGGCATCTATGTTCCCTTTATGTGAACCGTCTTTGCTTGGTAAAACCGGCTTAAATTTTAAAACATAACCATCTTTCTGTAGCGAAGAATATAAGTCTTGATTCTCCGGAATATAACCAATAAAAAGATAGGCAACTGAAACGCCGTACTTTTCTTTCAGGTAAACTCTAAATTTCTTAAAATCTAAACCCCAACCCATATTCTTTATTCCCAAATTAAGATTATTGCTATCAATAAAAGCGTAGTTGTTTTCTTTTTTATCCATAAATTTAAATCATCTTTTATTCTACCAAAAAACCGCCTTTAAGGCGATTTTTATCAGCTCCGCATCGTGGACGACGTTAGAACCAGGATTAGGAAGAAAGAAGAGGGCTTTTGTGCCAGATTTAGCCCGGCAAGTAAAACATACTTGGAACCTTTTGAAGCTTAAATAAGATTTAAATGTTTTATTTAGAAAAATCAAATAAACACATACTATAAAGGCGCGCATCATTCTCACAATAATATTCTGATATACTTTTTTTATCACAAAAATTTAAATTATTACAATAATTTAAAATATCTGATTCAAAACTAGACAAATACAAGATAGACATAATTAAGGAAAAATATGCTGCAATAATAATTAAAATACTTAAAAAAAATTTAACAAATAAAAATACTCCTTTCTTTCCAATCTCTTTATATTTAAAATTCCTTAAAAAGAAAGACCATTTTAAAAAAACTATAAAAATAATGATTCCAAAAAAAGCTGCCCAAAATGGCCCAAACAATCCTAATCCCCCGAATCCACTGACATCAGTCTCGCTAATGTAATATTCATAGGTAGAAAATCTTGCAATAGAAAATAATCCAATAGATAGATTTAATATGCTAGAAAAAAATAAAAAATTGGACGGGAAATTTTTTAATACAGATTTAAAAGAGTCGTATATTTTTTCCATAAATTAATAAATTATTTTATATTAATATAATTATACCACAAACCAAAAAACCGCCTAGATGGCGATTTTTATTAGCTCCGCATCGTGGACGACGTTAGAACCAAGATTATGAAAAATGAAGGTGTTTTTATGTTAGATTTAGCTGGATGATGTTAGAACCTGTTTAATTTCTCAACTAATGCTTCTAGACTAGGAACTTCAAGATCTGGAGTTCCAATAGCTGGGGGCGTGGCCCCAAATCCTTCCTTGCCGTATCTTCTATTAATCCAAACCGTTGAAAAACCTAATGTTTTTGCCGGAATAATGTCGTGATAAATACTTTGAGCAACATGTAAAATCTTTTTGGGTGGAATGCCAATCTTTTTAATAGCAAACTTAAAATTATTTATTGATGGCTTATAGCTTTCCACTTGCTCGGCTGTAATTAAATAATTGAATTCAACCTTTAATTGTTTAGCAGAATAAGCGAAAAGGTCATTATCAATATTGGAAATTACTGCTAACTTAAACATTTTCTTCAAAGTCCTTAATGCCTTAACTGTATCTGGGAATGGTTGCCAGTTTTTCAGTGAATCAACAAGACACTCTCGTTCCAAAGAAGAAATATTAAAACCTAGCTTATGACTAATTTCTTCCATCACCTTTCTAAGGACTTCCTTGTATTTAACAAACTCTCCTTTTTCTATTTTTGACTCGATTTCCGCATAAAGCTCAAGGATTTGATTTTCATCTAAATCCTTATCATGATTTAACAAAACTGGTTTAAGTGCCGCTAAAATACCACTTTCCCAGTCGATAAGTGTTCCGTAACAATCAAAGCTTAAGACTTCAAATTTATTAGCGTTTATCATAATTAAATTCTACCAAAGAACCGCCTGATTGGCGATTTTTATTAGCTCCCCTTGTGGGAAGCAGTCAGAATCTGGTTTTGGGGAAACTCCCCCGTTCCGGATATCAATATTAAGATTATTTGATTGCTGGACGATGCTAGAACCTGTCTGGCGGATAATTATTGATTATCCAAATAGTTACTGATTACCAACTGTCGAAAATATTTCACTCGCTTCAATCATGCTCTCGCTGATTAAAACACCTTTAATCGTGTATCCTCCATAAATCCAAATTAAATTGGGGTCTTCTGTATTAACGGCGTCATTTTTATAATTAATCATTGCTTCTGCAAATTCGGAAAACGTGTCGTTCTTATTTTTGATGTAATTATAAATTTTTGTTTTATCGGTAACGATTATTTTGTAAGTCTTCGTTTTTCCTGACGTCTTCCCTCCATCTAATGTTTCCGCGGAAAATGTCTTATCCTCAATATTGAAACTGTTTTTTAAAAAGTACGTTGTGTTTATGGTTATTTCTTGAAGATTTTCATTTTCATGTGTCGGACATGCTGCGAACTCACAATTAGGACCAGTCCTTCCGACAGAGGAGCCGTCAGGACAGATATTAGCCTCTTCGGTGCAGACAACCTGCTTTTGGGAATTTTTAGACCAATAATAGTATCCTCCTAAAGCTAAGGCTCCAACTACTATTAAAATGATTACAATTGAAGCAATGCCTTTATTGTTCTTCATATTTTTTATTAATTATTAATCTTCTTCTACTATAACAAAAAACCGCCCATACAAGAAGGCGGTTCTTCACATAACTATTGACGCTCCATTCCTGACGGGGACGGGTCGGTTTCACAGGATTCATCTGCTCCCCTTCAAGAACGCACTTGCTCAGTTTGATTGGAGAGCTATGCGGGTGGAATTAGACGCTTTTATCTCAACATATAATATATCGCTCTCCTAAAAATACCCTAAAATGAATTTGATTAAATATTGCGTATAATAAATTCCAGTTAAAATAAATATAGAGGCTACCACATAACGAATATATTTCTCTATCTTCTGCACGGATTGAAATGCCTTGCTGACAGTCTTCATACTAAAGGCAATCAGAAAAGCAAAAATAACTACCGGCAGACCAGTTCCTAAAGCAAAAAAGGCAGGAAGCAATAAACCGCCGACAGAACTTATTACTAATGGAATTACTACGGCAAAGAATAAAACTCCGCTATATGGGCAAAAAGCAAGGGCAAATAGCATACCTAATAGTAATGAACCAAAATAACCTTTATCTGCCAGCCATAGTTTTGCCTTTTCAATAATCTGGTTATTATTTTTTATATTTATTTTTATAACCCCAAACATTATTAGTCCTATCAAAATCAAAACAATTCCTAAAACCTTATCGCCCCAGTCTTGAAAAATTCGGGAGATTTGAAATAACGAGAAACCAAAATAAATTAAAGTCGCTAATATAGTATAAGTTATACCTCTGCCTAATGTATAAAAAAGACCCGATAAAATCGTGTGCTTGGGAGTTTTAATGTCTTTGGATATATAAGCAATCGCTGTTATGTTAGTCGCTAACGGGCAGGGGCTTATAGATGTTAATATGCCCAATAAAAATGCTGATAAAATAGGTATATTGTAATTTGCTATTATCGTATTTATAAATTCCATATTTATATTTCCAATATGGTATTAAGTTTATTTGATAAATAATCCTTAAATTTAATTTCGTATCCCGACGCAAGTTGCCACACCATAGTATCTTCTGCTATGTTATCCTGCCCGTTTTTAATTGAGTTAATATAAAAAGCTGAACCAGTAGCTTGAAATTTTTCAGCAAGAGCTTTATTTTCTGGGAGGTCAATGTTAATTTCTCTAAATTCTATTTTTCCCGATTTAAGTTGCTCCGCAAACCTTTCTTCAACTGTGGCTTTCGCCAGTTTGCCTATCCTAATGCAAGTAGGACAGCGTTGTGTTGCGTGGAAAAGGAAAACTTGGACTTTTGTAGCTCCTGTCAGATTTAAGCCATTTGTAGCGTTATTTTTTGGCTTAACTACGAAAACGGTTAACAAGATTAAAACTATTATTCCAACACCGATGATTATTTTTTTATTCATATTACTTTATTAAAAAGTTAAATAAATAACCTGTAAATATAATTCCTGTTCCAACAATCCCTGCGAAAATAACGATAAGTTTTGTTTTCATAACTTTTCTTAAAATCAGAAACTCTGGCAGGGATAAACCAGTTATAGCCATCATAAAAGCAAGTGCAGTCCCCATTGATACGCCTTTTTCGGTTAAAACTCCAATAAGCGGTATCACTCCTGCCGCATTTGAGTAAAGAGGTATCCCAATAAGAACAGCCAAAGGAACGGCATACCAGTTATTTCCGCTTGCATATTTTGCAATTAAATCAGCGGGGACATACCCGTGTATCCAAGCCCCTATGCCGATACCAACAACAACGAAGAGCCAAACTTTCTTAACTATGTCAAAAGTATAATTTCTGGCATAAACAAACCTTTGTTTCCAAGAAAGTGAAGGTAAATTTAACTCGCTAATTTTTTTACCATTGGAAAAATCTTCAACAAGGTTCTCAACTTTGAGATAACCTATAATAATACCCGATAAAATGGCTATTATTAAACCGCTAACAACATAAATTATAGCAATTTTCAACCCGAACAAACCGAATAGCAAAACCAAAGCTACTTCATTTATCATTGGAGAGGATACCAAAAAAGAAAAAGTCGTCCCAAGAGGAACGCCCGCCTCAACAAAGCCAAGAAACAGCGGTATCGCCGAGCAAGTGCAGAATGGAGTGATTATGCCGAGTAAAGAAGCTAAAACATTACCGACAAACTTATTTTTACGTGAAAGTATCTTTTTAATCTTTTCGGGAGGTAGAAAGGAACGAATAATTGAAACGATAAAAATAATTACAATCAATAAAAGTAAAATCTTTATGGTGTCAAAGATAAAAAAGCTAACAGCGTCCGCTAAAACTGTTTTGGGAGTAATGTTGAAAACGCTATATGTTAGCCAGTTCGCTAATAATTGGATTGGATAAAAAATACTCATAATTTTAACTAACAATTACCTCCACACGAACATCCGCCCTGCTTTGGCGTATTCTCGCTGGCTTTATTCCCACTAAGAAGACCTTTTATTTCCTCAACCGATAGAACTGTGCCATAACTTAAAACCTTTTCATCAACGACCAAAGCAGGCACGCTCATTATTCCATAGCCCATAATTTCCTTAATATCAGTTATTTTGATAACCTCGTCTGTTTTGTTTAGTTGTTTTACCGCCTCTTTTACATTTTTCTCTAATGTTGCGCAGCTCGGGCAACCCATACCTAAAATTTTTATCATATTTTTATCGTTGAATTAAGAATATGCATATACTTTTTAAGAACCTTTTTATTTATGTTGTAATGCATAAAGTTTCCATTCCTTTTTTGCTTAACCAAGTCTAATTTTCTTAATTGAGATAAGTGATGGGAAGCAAGTTTTTGAGATATTTTAAGCATTGGAAAAATCTTGCAAACGCATTGAGGTTTGTCTTTAAGGAAAACTAAAATTTTAAGCCGATTTGCATCGGCAATTATTTTTAGAAACTCACTTGTTATATCTATTTTATTTTTCATAAACAAAAACTACACTAATTTATATTAGTATAGTTTATGGAAGAAATGATGTCAAATTCTAAAATACAAACCTGACTTTGCTCCGGAGGTAGGACTCGAACCTACAACCATCTCCTTACACATAGCCCTAAAATTACTTTTAGGAGTGGACTATATCTTTGCCATGTCCCGCTTAAAATAGGATTTAGGCACCTCGGTATCTAGTCTCTACGGCGCCCCGCCATAACTTTATAGATATTAGCGGGTTCCCACGGTATTATCCCGCTCACGCGTCGGACTTCACCGTTATCCCAAGATTTTCATCCCAAAGTTTCCTTTGGAAGCTGCAAGGTTTTACAGGGAGCCGCTCTACCAATTGAGCTACTCCGGAATGTAATATATTTTACAATTTTTTAAAGAAAAATCAATATCCTTTCAATTTCTTCAAGGAATCATGCTCGCGTATTCTTTCGATGGCCTTGGCTTCAATCTGACGTATTCTTTCCCTAGTTACGCCAAATTCCTTGCCCACCTCTTCAAGGGTGTGGGTCACTCCGTCATCTAAGCCGAATCTCATTGCTAAAATTCTCTGTTCCCTGTCGGTTAAATCTCTTAAAATTTCTTTTAATCTTTCCCGCAATAACTTTCTGGCCGCCTCCAGAGATGGAGGAGCGGTTTTCTCGTCTTCAATAAACTCAGCCAGGACCGAATCTTCATCATCATCTCCTACCGGCGTTTCTAAAGAAACGGTTTCTTGGGATATCTTCATAATGTGATGGACTTTATCCACTTCAATACCCATTTCAGCGGCAATCTCTTCCGGCAAGGGTTCTCTTCCCAGATCTTGCAAAAGACGACGCCTGGCCTGGGTATATTTGGAAATTGTTTCCACCATGTGAACCGGAATCCTGATGGTTCTGGCCTGGTCAGCCAAAGCCCTGGTAATGGCCTGCCTTATCCACCAAGTGGCATAGGTAGAGAACTTATAACCCCTGCGCCAGTCAAACTTCTCCACTGCCCTGAAAAGCCCCAAATTCCCCTCTTGTATTAAATCCAGAAGGGTTAAATTGGGAGAACGGCCGACATATCTCTTAGCAATGGAAACAACCAAGCGCAAATTAGCCTTAGCCAATTTCTTTTTAGCTTCCAAGTCTCCTTTTTCAATTTTTTTAGACAATTCTTTTTCTTCATTGGCGGTAACAAAGGAAATTTTCCCTATTTCCTTCAAATACATCTGTATGGGGTCTATTTTAATGTCCGATTCCTTAACCTTTTTTTTCGGCTCCTCTTCTATGGATAAAAACTCCTTGGCTTCTTTAATTTCAGTACCTTGTTTTTCTAAAATATCGTAGAGCTTCTCCAAACCGTTAATGTCTTTTTCCACCTCGGGAAAGGCATAAAGAATTTCCAAATAGGTAACAAAACCTCTCTCTTTTCCCTTTTCTATCAAGGACTGAAATTTATCTATATTAAAAGCTTTCTTCCGGACAGCCGACTTCGAAACCTTTTTCTTTTTTCTTTTCTTAGGTTTTGATCTTCCGGCTTTTTTCCTTTTAACCGATTTTCTGTCTTTTTTCCTTCTCTTAATTGTTTTTTTGGCTTTTTTCCTTTTTTTAATCATAGACTTGTTAATTCGCTGGCTGAATCTTTAAAAGATTTAGTTAATTCTTCAGTTTTTTTAGAATCTTTTTCTCCTTCGGCTTTTTTAATCTCTTTGGAAATTCCGTCCATTTTGTTTTTTATATCCAAACACTGGAATTCTTTCAAGCAGTTCTTAATCTCAGGAACAATATCTTTTTCTTCTATTTCCTCCACTTCGGCTTTTAAGCAGAGATAATTAAAAAAATCTGATTCGGGTGTTTCTTTTTTTTCCAATTTCTCCAAAATCTCCCGGGTTGCCGAAGAAAAACAGGAAACTGTTTTCTTTTCAATAAGCTCAAGGCTTGAAGGAGATTTAAGGACTAAAACTATTAAGCTCTCTTCCAGTAAGTCCCGACGGGACCTTGGGGGAAGATTAATTATTTCTTCCGGCTCCAGGCCGAAAGAGTCGGAAAGCCCTTCTATCTTAACTTTTTTCATCTCTTCTTCAATGTCTTCCTCTTTCACGTCCAGCTTCTTGGCTAATTCGTTTGTCCAGTGCGACTGGACTATTTTATTGGGTATTCTTTTAATAATCGGCAGAAGGATTTTTGAAATTTCTTTCTTCCCTTCGGGACTTTTTTCATCTCTTCCTTTAAAAGCTGATTCAAAATAGAAATCTATTATTGATTTCGGTTCTGAAAGCGCTTCTTCCCATTCCTTGGTATTTTTAAAGATGATTTCAGCCGCATCCTTTCCTTCCGGCAAACGAAGAACTTTAATATTAAAACCGAGCGTTTGAGCCAGATCTATACCTCTTTTGGTGGCCGAATCTCCGGCAATATCCATATCAAAACCCAAAATAAGGTTTTCCGTGTATCTTTTTAAAATTTTTAACTGAAAATGTGTTAAAGCTGTGCCGGAAGTAGCAACCACATTAAGAGTCCCTGCCTGATTAGCCATTATAACATCAGTGTAGCCCTCTACCAAAATACAGCTGTCTTTTTTTCTTATCTCCACCTTGGCTTTATCCAAACCATAAAGAATCCTGCTTTTATCGTATAAAAGAGTATTAGGAGTATTAACGTACTTTGCCACTTCTGCTTTGTCCTTTTCCTTAAAAACCCGGCCTCCATAACCAACTACCTGGGAATTTAAATCAAAAATGGGAAAAATGATTCTTCCCCTGAAACGATCATAAAAAGAACCTTTCTCCGAAGTTAAAGCCAAACCGGCTCTTTCAATCTCCTGCTTTTTGTAATTCCTGGATTCCAAGAAATCAGACAAGCTCTGCCAGACATCAGGAGCATAACCCAAGCGCCACTTCTTAATTGATTCTTCTTTAATACCCCTTTCTAAAAGGTATTTCTTGGCCGGCTCACCGCTTTTGCTTTCATTGAGCTGTTTTTCAAAAAATTTAGTAGCCAATTCGCAGATTTCGTAAAGCTTCTGTCTTTCGGTCTGCATTTTAGCCATTTCCGGAGTTTGTCTTTTAAGTTCCACTCCTGCTTTTCTGGCTAAAATTCTTAAAGCATCTCCAAATTCCACTCCTTCAATTTCTTTGACAAAGCCGAACACGTCACCTCCTTTTTGGCACCCAAAACAATGCCATATTTGTCGGCTGGGAGAAATGAAAAAAGAAGGTTTTTTTTCCGAATGAAAAGGACAAACCGCCCTGTAATTGGCTCCGGTTTTTTGAAGCTTGATGTAAGAACCTATTACTTCAATAATATCAAGCCGCTCTTTAATTTCATCAATTGGAGTTAGCATTTAACTTTCTTGATAAATCTTTTTATCTAAATAATTTTTTAAAATCTTGGCACTGGGAGGAAAAACTTTTGAAGGTAAATTATTCAAATCAAACCACTGCCACTCGATTATTTCATCAGGTTCCATTACCTTCAGTTCCCCCTCAAAATCATTACATAAAAAACCTATAGTGACAAAATGCTTGTCGGGAACAATTTCATTGGAAACACTTATAATTTCAATATCTTTAACTTTCATTCCTGTTTCTTCAGATACTTCCCTAACAGCCGCTTCCTTTAATCCTTCGTGGAAATCAAGTTTACCACCAGGCATTGTCCAGGTTCCTTCTCCATGAAGCTCACTATCAGCTTTTTCCGGGTCAGAATGCCTCTGGCCAAGTAAAACTTTATTATCTTTTAAAATCATAACGCCAACCCCTACCCCTGGTTTTAGATTGTTTTGATTATCCATTAATTTATTTAAATCTCTTTGCTTTTAATTCCCTGATTGCGTCACCTGCAATCCATTTCGCCGACTTAGAATTAATTTTTTGAATTTCTTCTGCTAATTCAATGGCTTTTTTATTTAAATACATATTCCTTTTTCCAATCTGCCGTAAAGACCAATTATTGGCTTTTTTAACGAAATTTCTTTCGTCAATAGAAAATTTTTTAATTAAGGGAAAAAATTTAATGAAATCTTTATCCTTGGCTTTTTTATCGTGTACAGAAAGTGCCGCCATCATGGCAAATCCCGCTCTTCTGACAAATTCCTTCTTTTCCTTGGCCCATTTTAAGGCTTTTTGATGAGCAAAGAATGTTTTATCAAAAAGACTCATGCAAACCTGATCGCAAACATCCCAAGAATCAAAATCTCTAACCCATTTTTCCATTTGCTGGCTTGTGACTAATTTCGATTCATCAATTAAAGCAGCTAAAATTTTCGCTTCATGAATGCCTGAATTCCAAAGATGCTGCGCCAATCTGTGATTCTTTCCAATCTCTTTAGCCATCTGGCGCAATACCGGCATGCTTATTCCCAAGGTCTTATGAGGATTTATCCCGAAACGCGCCATTCCTTGAACATTTTTAGGATTAGCCAGTTTTTTTAATTTTTTAATTACCTGATTAAAATCCATACATTTTCCAACTGGCGGAGAGGGTGGGATTCGAACCCACGGTACCTTTCGGTACACGGTCTTTCCAGGACCGCCAGTTAAACCGCTCCTGCACCTCTCCATTTACATATTTTGGCTTAAATTCAATAGCCAGTTTGAAAAAAAATTGGTAGTGGTGGCCGCATCATCTTTGCCAATATACAAAGACGATAAAGAATCCCGGAAATAACGCCATTCGAGCGATTTATCCTGCCAGCGCGGATCGCCCAAAATCAAATCAACCAAATCAAGGGCGCGCTCATAAGATTCCTTGGTAAGCGGATCATTATTGTCATAAAGTTTGGCTGCCGAAGAAATCCTAACAAGCTCTGCAGAAAGATTCAATAACTGCTTTTTTTGGGGCAAAGCAGTCCATTCCTCTAAAGAAATTTTATGCTGAGAGAGTTTCATCGTCGGATAAGATTAATTTTTCCACAATCTCTTTTATTTTTTGGCGGATCGCCCTATCTTCAATTTCCATTTTTCGGTTTCCCAGCGCCGGCTTGATGTTAATCAAAGCAATATATTCAATCCTCCTTTCTCCTTTTTCAAAAGGATGAAAATTTATGCCCCAGACGTTTTGGCCGTCGGATTTCTCTTCCTTTGCCAGCAGGTCCTGGCCCTCGGCGTGCCATTCCCCGCCGACGGCTAAAATTTCTTTCTCAATATCAACGGCGACCTTAACCAAAGTTCCAAATCCTTCCTCGGTAAGTTTTTTTAACTCTCCCCCGCTTATCCTTTTTTTGATTATTTCTATTTTCATATGGTTCGCAAAATTAATTTTAAACCTCCATTTCTCTTAAAGCCCTTATTCTTTCCCCTATGGGCGGATGAGTAAGGAATAATTTATTAAACCAAGATGTCTTTTCTTTTTCCCGCCTGGGATCAGTTATAAAAAGATGGGCTGTGGCGTTACTGGCCACGCTAAGAGAATTAGGATCATTAGAAATTTTTTCCAAAGCCCTGGCCAACCCCTCGGGATACCTGGTTAAAAGAGCGCCATCAGCATCAGCCAAAAATTCTCTTTTACGAGAAATAGACAATTGAATCAAGGAAGCAGCAATTGGCCCTAAAATTGCAGCAATAATTCCTAAAAAGAATAAAACAGAAGCTCCAGAATCTTCCGAATTACGCCTTCTTCCTCCTCCCCAAAAACTGATTCTTAAAAACCAATTGGAAACAAGAGCAACCATTCCGGCCATAATGACCACCACGGTTTGTAAGAGCATATCTTTGTTCCCTATATGTGACAGTTCATGCCCAATCACTCCCTCAAGCTCTGCCTTATCCATTTTATCCAAAAGCCCTCTGGTAACAGCAACAACCGCATGCTTGGCATCTCGGCCGGTAGCAAAAGCATTAGGCTGCCTTTCTTCTAAGATATATATTTTAGGAAGAGGAAGACCGGCTGTGATACAAAGATTTTCAACAATCCTGTAAAGCTCAGGATTATCTTTTTTTTCAATAGGTCTGGCCTTGGTCATGGCCAGAACAACCTTGTCAGAATACCAATAGCTTCCGAAACTCATTAAAATGCTGATAAATACGGCAAGGTAAAGAATGCCCTGGTCTTTGAGTATATAACTGAACAGCCAACCCAAAGCAATAACAAACAAAAGGAAAAAGGTCATCAATAACCAAGTTTTCCAAGTATTTGATTCTGCTTGGGTATATATACTAGCCATTTAAGATTGAGTGTTTAAAATTTTACCTTCACTGGTTCCTTTTCTGCTTCTTCAGCTCCAAAAAACTCCACCCTAGCAAAGCCGAACATTGCGGCAATGATATTAGTCGGGAAGGTTTCAACCCTGATATTCATATCACGAACATTAGTGTTGTAGAACCTTCTGGCTGCCTGGATTTTGTCCTCGGTATCGGTCAGCTCTCTTTGAAGTTCCAAGAAATTGGCTGAGGCCTTTAAATCAGGATAGCTTTCCGCCACCGCAAAAAGAGATTTAAGAGTTGAAGAAAGAGCGTTTTCTGCTTCTCCTTTTTCTTTTATTGTCTTGGCTCCTATTGCCTGAGCCCTGGCCTGGGTTACCCTCTCAAAAAGCTCCCTCTCATGAACTGCGTATCCCTTAACTGTTTCCACCAGATTAGGAATCAAATCGTATCTCCTTTTCAATTGAACATCAATATCTGCCCAGGCTTCTTTTGTTCGATTTCTCAGTTTAACCAGCTCGTTATAAGTAGCAATAAAGCCGAATAAAATCAAAACTATAATTGCTGGGATATTAAATTTCCATTCAACTAAACCAAAAAGCCCACTGGCAAACAATAAAACGATAAGTACGGATATTAAATTAGTCCAAATTCCCATATATTTTTAATAATATTAATGATTGTAAGCGACCTTTTTGTTTATCCTAGACACATTCTAAACCTTTTTTCTTGGATTGAAAAGCCCGCCGAACGGCGGGCTCTTCATGTCCATTTTCCAATTTTTAGTATTGTCCCATTCCCGACATTCCCTGTTTTTCTTTCTTTTCTTCCGGCTTTTCCGCCACTACCGCCTCGGTAGTTAGAAACATGGTGGCAGCCGAAGCGGCGTTCTGAAGAGCGCTTCTGACCACCTTGGTAGGATCAACAATGCCAGCTTCCATCAGATTCTGGTATTCCATGGTCTGGGCATTGAATCCAAAATTTTCCCCATTTTTATTAACCTCATTGACTACCTCTCCTCCGTCTTTTCCCGCATTCTGGGCAATCCAGCGAATAGGATATTCCAAAACCTTTTTTAATATCTTAACTGCGGTTTGTTCCTCTCCTTCTAAAATCAGCTCATTTAAGGATTCAGCTGCTCTGAGAAGGGCGACTCCGCCGCCAGGGACAACTCCCTCTTCAACCGCTGCTTTGGTGGCAGCCAGGGCATCTTCGGTCTTGTGCTGCTTGGCTTTCTGTTCAATCTCGGTAGCAGCGCCAACTTTAATGACCGCCACACCGCCGGCTAATTTAGCCAGTCTTTCCTGAAGTTTATCTTTGTCAAAATCAGACTCCGTGATTTCCAATTCTTTTTTTATTTGCTTGATTCTGTTGTCAATTTCTTCTTTTTCTCCTTTTCCCTCAATAATGGTGGTGTTTTCTTTTGAAGAAACAATTTTTCTTGCCCGACCAAGCTGTTTTAATTCAATGTTTTCCAGTTTCAAACCCACTTCCTCGGAAATCATCTGGCCGCCGGTAACCACCGCAATATCTTGGAGCAAATCCTTTCTTCTGTCTCCAAAACCGGGCGCCTTGACCGCCAGGGTGCTGAATATGCCTCTTAATTTATTAACCAGTAAAGTTGCCAAAGCATCACCCTCAACCTCATCGGCAATTATTATCAGTTCTTTCTTTCCGGTCTGGGCAACTTTTTCCAGAACAGGAAGAATTTCCTGCAAAGAAGAAATTTTCTTATCGGTTATTAAAATATATGGATCTTCAAAAATTGATTCCATTCTTTCGGCATCAGTAATCATATATGGAGAAATATATCCCCTATCAAACTGCAAACCTTTGACTATTTCTTTTTGGATACCAAAGGTTTTTGATTCCTCAACCGTGATCACCCCGTCTTTGCCAACCTCTTCCATAACCTCGGCAATTAAATTACCCAAGTCCTTATCTTCGGCAGAAATGGTGGCAACCTGAGCCATTTCTTCTTTGGTGGTTATTTGTTTAGACATTCTCTTTAAAGTCTCTACCACCTTCTCCACTCCTTTCTCTATTCCTCTTTTAATAGCCAGGGGATTTCCGCCAGCAGCCACAATCTGCAACCCCTCACTAATTATTGCCTGGGCTAAAATGACGGCAGTAGTGGTTCCGTCACCAGCCACATCATTGGTTTTTTCAGCCACCTCTTTGACAATTTCCGCCCCTAAATTCTCTATCCTGTCCTCCAATTCAATCTCTTTGGCAATGGTTACTCCGTCATTGGTAATGGTAGGAGAACCAAAACCCTTGTCCAAAACAACGTTCCTGCCTTTTGGACCCAGGGTAACCTTTACCGTATTAGCCAGCTTATCAACGCCAGCCTTGATTTTTTTTCTAGCTTCTTCACCGTATAAAATATCTTTTGCCATAAAATTATTCAATTATTGCCAAGATATCCTCCTCTCTGGCAATTAAATATTCTTTATCTTCAACCTTTATCTCGGTTGGACCGTATTTGGTAAACAAAACCTTGTCACCGGCTTTAACATCTAAAGGGATAAGCTTGCCGGTCTTGTCTTTTTTACCCGGGCCAACAGCAATAACCAGTCCCTGTTCGGGCTTTTCTTTTTCAGCTGTATCGGGAAGCAGAATACCGGCTTTGGTTTTTTCCTCTTCTTTGATGGGCTCAATAAGAACGTGATCTGATAATGGTTTAATATTCATAGCTTTAATAAATTAGCAATTATGACCTTTGAGTGATAATTATGTATATTTTACATATTAAAGAAATGAAAGTTTTTGTCAAGACCTCTAAAAGCATAAAACCTTGCCCCAAAACCGAATCCTTGCTATCATATATCCATAATGATTAAACTAGCATTCCAACTTATTGCCGGCGTAGCCAGCCTATGGTTAGCCGATAAATTTGTTCCCGGAGTGGAAATTACCGGAGGAATCCAGTCTTTGCTCCTGGTCGGAGCCGTACTGGGGCTGCTTAACTTCTTTATCCAGCCACTGCTAAAAGCATTAACCTTTCCTTTAAGGATTTTAACCTTGGGGCTTTTCAGTATAATAATTAATATGGTAATAGTTTGGGCAGCGGACATTATTTTTCCGGAACTGATCATTACCGGCCTTGTCCCCCTTTTCTGGACAACCATCATTTTCACGATATTAAACTTTATTCTGGTAAGATAAAAAACAATGATTAATCTTCAATATATAAACTTTGCTCAGGTTATCGTATCTATTGTTTTAATAGTCTTGATTCTTCTTCAGCAAAGAGGAACCGCCTTGGGTTCTGCTTTCGGACAGGAAGGAGGATATTATGCCACCCGACGGGGAGTTCAGAAAAAACTCTTTTGGGCAACTGTTGTTTTCGGAACAGCTTTCATTGTTTTGTCCCTGCTCAATCTAATATTCTAATTATGTATGATAAATGGCCCTCGAAATTACAGTGGGGGCAGTTTTTAAAAGTCCTCAATAAAAAGGAGAAAAAAGCTTTCTTCATTTTATTGTTTTTCGCTTTTTCCAGTTTTCTTTTTCTCTGCATTGATTTGTATTTGAAAAATACGGAAATAAAGCCGGCCCAGTACGGAGCATACGTTGAAGGAGTAGTCGGCACCCCCCGCTTTATCAACCCCATCTATTCCGCTGCTTCCGATGTTGACAGGGATTTAACCGAATTAATCTATTCCGGATTAATAAAATACGACAAGGATGGAAAAATCGTTCCTGATTTGACAAAAGAATACAAAATCTCCGAAGACGGAAAAATCTATGAATTTTATCTGAAAGAAAATCTTCTCTGGTCGGATGGAAAGCCCTTAACGGCCGATGACATTATTTTCACCATAAAAACAATACAAAACCCTTCTTTTAAAAGCCCTGTCCGGGCCAGCTGGCTAGGAGTAAAAGCGGATAAAATTTCTGAATTGGGAATACGTTTTGAATTAAAAAATCCCTCAGCGGTTTTTATTGAAGGCTGCACGATAAAAATACTGCCGGAACACATCTGGCAGGATATTTCTTCCCAAAACTTTCCTTTATCAATATATAATTTAAAGCCAGTCGGCTCCGGCCCCTACAAATTTAAAAACCTTACCCAGGATGACCAGAATAACATTAAATCCATTGAGTTAATTGCCAACTCTAATTATTCGGGAAACGTCCCCAATATTCCTAAGATTACTTTTCTTTTCTTTGAAACCGAAAAAGAATTGATAAAAGCTTTTAAATCAAAAAAAATACAGGGACTTTCCCTTTCTTCGGTTAAAGATTATCGGAACTTAAAAAGCAAAAATTTCCCCGACCAGCAGCTTTCTTTGCCTAGATATTTTGCCGTTTTCTTCAATCCTAATTTTGGCACCAAGATTTTATCTGACCAAAGAATAAGGCAAGCTTTGAATTATGGCACCAATAAACAAGAAATAATTGATAATATCCTGCTGGGTAAAGGAAAAATCGTTGATTCCCCCATTCTTCCGGAAATCTACGGCCTGACCAACCCCACTAAGATATATGATTTCAATCAGGAAAAAGCCAAACAACTATTAACTGATGCGGGATTTGTTGAAAAAGCCGGCGGCCCGAGAGAAAAGAGCGTTAAAAAAGAGCCGGCCTTTCAATTCAAAAGCAATTTAAAGCTCGGCTCCCAGGGAAACGAAGTAAAAGAACTTCAAAAATGCCTGTCCAATCCGGCAGCGGGCGGACCCGACATTTATCCCGAAGGAGAAATCAGCGGATATTTCGGCGAAAAAACCAAGGCGGCAGTAATCAGGTTCCAAGAAAAATACCGTGCTGAAATTTTAACCCCCAACGATTTAAAAGAAGGAAACGGAGAGGTTAAAAAAACCACCCAAAAAAAATTAAATGAGCTCTGTTCTGCGCCGTCGGAAGAAACCCTGCCGCTTATCTTTACCCTCGTCACCGTTGACCAACCAATCTTGATTGAAGTTGCCAATCTTTTAAAAAAACAATGGGAACCTTTAGGAATTAACGTTGAAATTAAAACCTCCGACATCTCTTCTTTGGGAGAGGATATTATAAAACCAAGGAATTACGAAATGATTTTATTCGGCGAGGTTATGGGCGCTATTCCCGACCCTTTCCCCTTTTGGCACTCTTCCCAAATGCGAGACCCCGGATTAAATCTGACTGGATTCGAAGACAAGGAAAGCGATAAACTTTTAGAAAACAGCCGGCAAGCGCTGGATGAGAAAGAAAGAAAAACATCTTTGGAAAAATTCCAGGATATTTTATTGGCTGACGCACCGGCCTTATTCCTCTATAATCCAGATTATCTTTATATGGTTTCTAAAGAAATAAAGGGAATAGACACAAAAATAATCATTGACTTCTCCCAGCGTTTCAGTAATGTGGAAAACTGGTATATTAAAACAAAAAGGGCATGGAAATAGACCAATTGATTAAAAAAGTGAATCCCGACATAAGAAGATTAAAAGACATGAAAGAGGTTGTTTATGATGAACAATGGCTAAAGAACACTGACCCGGAGTTGCCGATTTATTATATGTACAGAGGGGTTGATGAAAAAGATGATTTAAGGTACGATATTACTATTCTTCCCTCTCTCATGCTCGGCCAAGAATTCACCAAGACCCTTGGCCATTATCATAAAAACCTCGGAGAAATCTACGTTGTTTTAGAAGGAGAAGCCTTTTATTTAATGCAGAAAAGAGAAAAAGGTGAAGAAGGAAAAATTTCCGATGCCTATTTTATCCAAGGGAAAAAAGGAGACGTTATCGTTATTCCTGCTCGCTACGCCCACTTTACAATTAACTACTCTTCTCAAGATTTAAAAATGGCCAATTGGAGCTTTAAGGATCGTTCTTTCGATTATGAACCAGTCAAAAGAAAAAAAGGAGCTTGTTATTACTATACTAAGTCGGGCTGGATAAAGAATAAAAATTACCAAGTCATTCCTCCCTTAAGAGAAGAAAAACCCTTAAAATCAATTCCTGATAATTTAGATTTTTTAAAGGAGTTTAGCGAAGAAAATTAACTATGGATATAAAAAAAGTAATCATACCAGCAGCCGGCTGGGGAACAAGATTTTTGCCCCAGGTAAAGGCCATGCCTAAAGAAATGTTGCCGATTGTAGACAAACCGGTTATTCAGTACGTGGTGGAAGAAGCGGTCGCTTCGGGAATTAAAGACATAATCATCATTACCGGTTGGCAGAAAAGAGCGATAGAAGACCATTTTGACCGATCCCTGGAGCTGGAAAAACATTTAAGAGCCCACGGAAAAGAAAAAGAGTTGGCGGAAATTAAAAAAATAGCCCATTTGGCAAATTTTATCTACATGAGGCAGAAAGGAGAAGATTACGGAAACGCCATTCCCGTTCTAACCGCCCAACCGGTAATCGGCAATGAACCGTTTGCCGTAATGTGGGGAGATGAGTTTTTTAGCGCGAATCCCCCGCGGCTGGTTCAGATACTTGATGTATATAAAAAATATGGCGGGATGGTAATTTCTGCTGTTAGAATAAAACCGAAAAGCCAAGTTTCTCGCTACGGAATTGCCGACATAGAAAAGGTTGAAAAAAATGTTTTTAGGATCAAGAAAATAGTTGAAAAACCATCACCAGAAACAGCTCCTTCTAACTTGTCTGCTCTCGGCGCCTATATTCTATTGCCTGAAATTTTTGATGTCATTAAAAATCTAAAACCGGGTAAGGGCGGAGAAATCTGGCTGGTTGACGCTATTAATGAATTGATTAAAAAGGGATTTCCCGTTTACGCATGTGAGATAAAAAATGGAAAATATTATGATACGGGCAATAAATTGGAATATCTTAAAACCGTAACCGAATTTGCACTCTCTCATCCCGAAGTTTCCAAAGAATTTAAAAAATATCTAAAGAATTTAAAGCTATGAAGGTTTTAATTTTAGCCGGGGGCAGGGGGTCAAGACTGTGGCCCATCTCTACGAAATATAAACCAAAGCAGTTTCAAAAACTACTGGGAAAAAAGACAATGCTTCAACAAACGGTTGACCGCTTGAAACCTATTTTTTCAGTCGAAGATATATATATTTCCACCAATGAAGAATATTTGAAAGAAGTAAGAAAAGAATTGCCGGATTTGCCCAAGAAAAATATTATTTTAGAACCAGTGCACAGAGAAAGAGCTGCGGCAATTCTTCTTTTCTTTGCCCATTTAGAAAAAAAAGATTGCCTGAAGCCGGTTTTGGTTATTCCTTCCGACCACCTTATAAAAGAGGAGGTCAAGTTTCGACAAGCTATTATTGCAGGCGAAGGATTTGTTAAAAAAAATCCCGACTACATGCTTCTTTTGGGAGAAAAACCAACCTTTCCCGATACGGGGCTCGGTTATGTCAAAAAAGGAAAGGCTCTAAAAAATGGTAATGGTTTCAAAATTTACCAAATCTCATTCTTTAAAGAAAAACCGAATTTGCAGAGAACAAGAGCCTTTTTAAAAACAAATGATTATTTTTGGAACACTGCCATCTATGTTTTTACTCCCGTTTTAATTAAGGGCTTGGTAAAAGAGTTTATTCCTGATAACTATGAAAGATATGTAAAAATAAGGGGGGCAATGGGAAAAAAGAATTTCAAAGAAGTTTTAGAAAGAGAGTACGCAAAAATGGATAAAGTTTCTCTAGAATATTCGGTGATGGAAAACTACCAGAAAAAGGCGGTAATGCCCATCTCCATCGGCTGGTCTGACATAGGCAGTTGGGCGGTTTTAAAAAAATGTTTAGCTTCGCCGACTGAAAGCTTTATCAAAGGAAACCATATTGGAATAGATTCTAAAAACATTATGGTTTATGGTCCGGAAGACAAGCTGGTTGCCACCGTGGGAATAAAAGACTTAATAGTAGCCATTACTGACGATATTGTATTGGTCTGCCACAGAGATGGCTCCCAACGAGTTCAAGAGATAATAAAAAAATTGGAGGAAGGTAAAAATTTCAAATACATCTAATCGTTAATGAAAAAAACGCTGAAAAGAAAAAAAATATTGGTGACTGGCGGAGCGGGTTTTATCGGTTCCAATCTGATAAAAAATCTACTTAGGGACGGGCATAAAATAATAGTCATTGATAATCTTACGACTGGCAGCTCTGACAACCTAAAAACTGTTAGAAAGGAAATAAAATTCATCAGGTCTTCGGTTGGAAAGGTTTTATCGACAAAAGAATTAAAGGGCATTGACGGTATTTTCCATATAGGAATCCCTTCCAGCTCCCCCCTTTACAAAAAAGATCATCAATTGGTGAGTGAAGCTATTTCTGATTTTATAAGCATCCTGGAGCTGGCCAAAAGAGAAAAGTGCAAAATGGTTTTTGCTTCCAGCTCTTCTGTTTACAACGGCAACAAAATACCGTATAAAGAAACTCAGCCTGTTTTTGTTAAAGATTTCTATACCGAAGCCCGCTACGCCATGGAAAGACTTAGTCGGCTTTATTACGATTTTTTTGGGGTTAAATCAATAGGATTAAGATTCTTCAGCGTTTACGGACCGGGCGAAGAAAGTAAAAAAAATCTTGCCAATCTCGTTTCTCAATTCTTGTGGGAAATGAAAAAAAACAAAGCGCCAATAATTTACGGTCAGGGCAAGCAAGAACGTGATTTCACTTACATAGAAGACATAATCAGAGGGTTAAAAATGGCCATGGATTCCAAGATTGACTGCGACATTTTTAATCTGGGAACAGGGAAATACCATAACCTTAATCAATTGGTAGAAATATTAAACAAAGTTCTTAATAAAAACCTTCCGGCTGTTTACGTTAAAAATACGGTTAAAAACTACATAGACAGACAAATGGCTGACACCAATAAAGCTGAAAAAATACTCGGTTTTAAAGCTAAAATTTCTTTAGAACAAGGAATTAGAAAGTTATCAAAAATCAATTAACTGATTTCGGGCGGGTGGCGGAACTGGCAGACGCGCTAGCTTCAGGAGCTAGTGGCAGCAATGCCGTGGAGGTTCAAATCCTCTCTCGCCCACACTAATATATGTACACAAAAAAAATACAACAAAACCTCAAGCTCATCCCGCTCGGCGGTTTAGGCGAAGTGGGAAGAAATATGATGCTCCTGGAATACGGCAGGGCGATTTTAATTATTGACCTGGGATTCCGGATGCCGGAAGAAGACATGCCGGGCATTGATTTTATCGTTCCCAATATCAGTTATCTTAAGGGAAAACAAAAAAATATAGTAGGTATTGTTTTTACCCACGGCCACTACGACCATATTGGCGCTTTTCCTTATCTGTTTAAAACAATCTGGACGCCGGGACTAGAAATTTTTGCCTCTCCTCTTACGCGGGGAATAATCTTAAAAAGACAGGAAGATTTTTCCGGCCAGCCACCTCTAAAAATAACTCAGGTTAAAGATGGTTCCAAAATTAAATTAGGGCCTTTTCAGGTTGAATTTTTCAGACAGAATCATAATATCCCCGACAATCTGGGATTGTTTATTGAAACGCCGGTAGGAAACATCATCAATACTTCCGATTTTAAATTTGATCCCACGCCGGTAAATGACTTACCGACCAACTTTCAGAAGTTGGAAGGGTTTGCCAGAAGACAAGTTATGCTTCTCATGTCAGATTCCACGGGCGCCGAAGAAGAAAATCATTCTCTTTCGGAAAAAACAATTGAAAAGAACTTGGAGGAAATTTTTCAGCGGGCGGAAGGAAGAATCATCGCTGCCACCTTCGCCTCGTTGATTAATAGAGTCCAGCAAATTATTTCTCTGTCGGAAAAATATAAAAGAAAAGTAGTTATTGAGGGTTATTCAATGAAAACCAACGTAGAGATTAGCAAGGTTTTGGGTTATGTGAAATTTAAAAAGGGAACAATTATAAAATCCAAAGAGATTGATAATTATCCGGACTCTAGAATAACAGTTTTATGTACCGGAGCCCAGGGAGAGGGCTCGGCGGTTTTGATGAGAATTACCCAGAAAGATCATCCATATATTCGGTTGAAAAAAGGAGATTCAGTCATTCTTTCCTCTTCGGTTATTCCAGGCAACGAAAGAACGGTTCAAATCTTAAAAGACGACATTCTGCGCCAGGGAACCAAGGTTTTCCATTACAAGATGATGGATATCCACGCCGGAGGACATGCTCAGAAGGAAGAATTAAAGCAAATGATTAAAATCATCAAACCTAATTTCTTTATTCCTATTCACGGCCAGTATTCAATGCTGGCTGCCCATGCAGAAATCGCCAAAGAAACAGGAATGCCGGAAAAAAATATCCTCATTGCGGAAAATGGCCAAATAATTGATTTAAGCTCTAAAAAAATTACAGTTGAAAGAACCCGGGTCCCATCAAATTATATAATGGTTGATGGCTTGGGAATCGGAGATGTGGGAGAGGTTGTTTTAAGAGACAGGCAAATGCTGGCCAAGGACGGAATGTTTGTGATTGTAGTGGTAGTGGATAAACAAACTGGTAAGGTTAGGGGCTCTCCTGATATAATATCAAGGGGATTTGTTTATCTGAGAGAATCAAGGGGATTATTAAACGAAACAAGAAAAAAAGTAGTTGAAATCGTTAATAAGACTGCCGGCTCGGGGGGTGCGGTCAATTGGAGCTACATTAAAGACGAAATAAGGAATAAGATAGGCCAATTTTTCTTCACAAAAACCCACCGCCGACCAATGATTCTGCCCGTGGTAATAGAAGTATAAAATTCATATGAGAGTATTCTCGGGAATACAACCAAGCGGAGATATCCATATAGGAAATTATTTGGGAGCCATAAAACAATGGATTGAGCTTCAAGAAAAAAATGAGTGTGTTTTTTGTATTGTTGACCTGCACGCCTTAACCGTCCCCTACAGCCCAAAGCATTTACAGGATTTAATCCTAGAAAAAGCCATCGCCTATTTGGCTGCCGGCATTGACCCGGAAAAATCAATAATTTTTATTCAGTCCCAGGTTAAAGAACATACGGAATTAACCTGGCTTTTAAATACCGTCACGCCGATTGGCGATCTTTCCCGGATGACACAGTACAAAGAAAAATCCAGGAAATTTAAGGATAATATTAATGCCGGACTTTTAAATTATCCTGTCTTGATGGCGGCTGATATTCTTCTTTACCAGACAGATTTTGTACCAGTCGGGGAAGACCAAAAACAACACGTGGAACTAGCCAGAACTATTGCCAGGAAATTCAATCAAAGATTCGGTCAGGTTTTTAAGGTTCCCGAGGCTAGACTGCCAAAAACCGGAGCCAGAATAATGAGCCTGGTTAATCCTTTGAAAAAAATGTCCAAAAGCGACTCTAGGGAAAGCTACATCGGGCTTTTCGATGAACCGGAACAAATAAAAGAAAAAATTATGAAGGCGGTCACGGATACGGGAAAGGCTATAAAATACCAGCCCGAAAAGAAACCCGGCATTTCCAATCTTTTGACAATCTATTCCCTATTATCAGGAAAAACAATTAAGGATTTAGAAAAGAAATTTAAGAATAAAGGCTACGCCGATTTTAAAAAATCTTTGGCTGAATTAGTGATAAATTCCCTGGAAACCTTCCGAAGAAAAAGAAAAGAACTTCTCTCGAGAGAAGTCTACGTGAAGGAAATTTTAAACCAAGGAACGAAAAGAGCTCAAATAATTGCCCAGTCAACTATTCAAGAAGCCAGAAAGAAAATGGGATTAGTTTAATAAATCTACCCCTATATCATTTAAATACCTGCACCCTTCGCTCTCTAGGAGGCTTAAAACCTCTTTTTGTTTTTCTAAAAGCAGCTTATTGTTAATTGCCTCACCGGTAAAACGCAATAAAGGTTCGTTATTGGATGGTCGTAAATTAAAATTCCAATCCGGATAACAAACTGTAAGCGTATCAAAATCAGAAATTTTCGCATCGGAGTATTTTTTTCTAACTTTATCTAAAATTTTATTCATTACTTCAAAGGCCTCAGGGGTTAAATCGCCTACGTAGCTAAAACCGGGCAAAACAAAATTATATTCTCCGCTTACAGGAAAGTTTTTACGTCCATCTAGTGTTAATTCTCTTAAACTCTTGCCAGTTTCAGAAATTATCTCCAGAGTCTGCAGAAAAGCTATTAGGCTGTTTTCAACCATATAATTTCCGAAATTATAATAAATATGACCAGAACACTCTCCGGCGAATAAAGCGTTTTCTTCTCTCATGCGATGCTTAAAAAAAGAATGTCCTACTAGTTCTATTTTTGCAATTCCACCGTTTTCAGTAATTTTTTTCTTGATATAACGAGTAGCGCGCACATCATATAATACTACCCTCCCTGGATTTTCTTTACACATTTTTCCAGCAATTAATCCGTTGATATAAACACCAAAAATATAATCTCCTTTTTCATCAACAAAAAATATTCTATCTGCGTCTCCGTCAAAAGCCACTCCAAAATCTGCCCTTACTTCTCTTACTTTTTCTACCAACTGCTGTCTGTTTTCTTTCAAAAAAGGATTGGGTTGATGACCAGGGTAATTGCCGTTAAGCTCCCAGTTTATTTTTATAAATTCTATTTGTGGTAATTTTTTCTCTAATTGATCAATCTCTAAGCCTCCTACTGCATTTGAAGCATCGACTACAACCCTTAAGGGTTTGATTTTATCGCTTTTTACAAAGCCCAAAGATTGAGCAATAAATTCTTGCCAGATATCTTTCTTTTTTAAAATTCCTTTACTTTTGGGATTAACCTCATGATAATTTAGACATCTTTCTTTTAATTCTTCCATGCCAAAGCCCCTTCCAAATGGACTCGCAACAGGACCAACAATTTTTATACCGCTTAAATGTCCAGCAGAATGAGAAGCTGTAACCTCTAAGCCGATATCAAATTTTAGGCGACCAGCGGTACAATAAACCACATCTGTGCCGGCGAAGCCAATATCAGTAACTTCAACCCCCTGATCAATTAATCCCTTAATTAAGGTTTGGTGAATTTTCGGCGTTGCCAAACTTACATCGCGACCAATCACCGCATTTTTGGCGCTAAAGGTACGTGCTAAAACTCTGGCAATCTTATAAACAATTTCATCATTAATATCTTTTGGATATTCCCCCCTTATATCGTAGGCACGAAAAATTTCCATAGAATTAAATGTTTTTTATTAATTTTAATAATTTTTTATGTAATTTTATGTTAGCAATAATTAAATTTGGAGAATGTTCGCCATATTCTTTTCCTGTAAAATCTGTGGTTTTCGCACCAGCTTCCTTGGCGATAAAAGCGCCTGCCGCAAAGTCATAATAGGCTGGTTTTAGACAGAAAAAAACTTCTGCTTTTCCACTGGAAACCTGACAAACACTCAATACCCCTCCAAAAGCCCTTATTGTTCTCATAAAAGGACTTAATTTTGTTAAAATTTTAAGCCCTTTGTATTGGTTTTTTCCCCTATCAAAAAGTAAAAGCGCTTGGGAGGGTTTGTTTATCGCATTTACTCGAATCTTTTTCCCATTCAAGTAGGCGCCCTTATTCTCTTCAGCAGAATATAATTCATCGGTGATGGGATTATAAATAATGCCTAAAATTGGTCTTCTTTTAAAAACCAACGCTAGGGACACGGAAAAAAACGGAAAACCCATAACATAATTAGTTGTTCCATCAAGCGGATCTATTACCCAAGTAAAGCCCCCGCCCACCTTACCGCCACTTTCTTCAGCTAAAATGTTATGAGGGGGAAAGTTCTTTTTTATTATTTTTATCATTACTTTCTCTGATTCAAAATCGGCCTTAGTAACTAAAGATAGGTCTTTTTTGGAGTAAATCTTTATTGGTTTTCTAAAGTATTTTTTAAGAACTTTTCCTCCTTCCCTAACCGCCTGGAAAGCTATTTTTTTTAACTTAGGGTTGATTTTCATATGTTTTTATTATATCATACCTAATATGTCTTTTTCAGTAGCTATTGTTGGACTTCCAAACGTGGGCAAGTCCACATTATTTAAGGCTCTAACTAAAATACCAGTTGATATTGCTCCTTATTCTTTTACTACCATCCACCCCAATGTGGGGGTTGTTGTGGTTCCTGATGAAAGATTAGAAAAAATAGCTGCAATTATAAAGCCGGAAAAGATTACTCCTACTATTATTGAATTTGTTGATATAGCGGGACTGGTTAAGGATGCCCACAAAGGAGAGGGCTTGGGAAATCAATTCTTGGCCGAGATTAGAAATTGTGACTCTATTTTGGAAGTGGTAAGAGTTTTTGCCGATTCTAACGTTGAAAATATTCTCGGAGAAATCAATCCGCAAAAAGAAATGGAAATAATTAAGGTTGAACTGTTAATGAAAGATCTGGAAACATTAGATAATTTAATAAGAAAATTGGAAAAAGAAGTAAAATCAAAGGATAAAAAAGATATAAAGAAATTAGAAATTGCCAAAAAAATTAAAAATGCTGTTTCGGAAAGTAAATTAATCTCTGGAATTGATTTAACCAATGAAGAAAAAAAAGAAATTAAGGAATTCCAATTTCTAACCCAGAAACCAATTTTTTACATTTTGAATACCAATGGAAAAACCAATTATTCGGACTTTCCTTTTAAACATTTAGTAATGAATTTAAAAGACGAGGAGGAAATATCCGAGCTTTCCGAAAAGGAAGCTGAGGAACTCAGTCTTAAGCCGCACCTTGACCAGCTAACAACCTCTTGTTATACTATTCTTGATTTAATTACTTTTTTCACCGTGGCCGGCGGCAAAGAAACCAGAGCCTGGACCCTTAAGAGAGGATCCAACGCTAATCAAGCTGGCGGTTGCGTGCATTCTGATTTTGAAGAAAAATTCATTAGAGCGGAAGTAATTCCCTGGCAAAAATTAATTGAAGCTGAGGGATGGAAAGAAGCACGGGAAAAAGGTTTAATCAAAACAACGGGAAGAGATTACGTTGTTAACGACGGTGATATAATAGAATTTAAAATATAATGAAGACTTACGAATTAACCTATCTAATATTAGCCGAGCTTCCTGAAGAGGAGGCCAGGGCTTTCCAAAATAAAATTGCCTCCCTTATCAAAGAAGAGGGGGGGATTTTAGATGATATAAGGATGCCTTTTAGGAAAAAACTTGCTTATTCCATAAAAAAGCAGGGCCAGGCCTATTTGGCTTTTTTAAATTTTAAAATAAGTCCCGAAAGTTTAATTAATCTGGAGAAAAAAATAAAATCAGAAAATCAAATCCTGAGATATTTGATTTTAATCAAAAAGCCGATAAAGGCTGCGAAGGAAAGAAAAAGAGAGTCGCACGAACCGATAATCTTAGCAGAAAAGAAAGTTTTTTCAGAAAAAGAAAAAAAGGTCGAATTGAAAGAAATTGAGAAAGAATTAGAAGAAATTCTTAAAGAATGAACTTAAATAAAGCTTTTTTAATCGGCCGCCTGACTCGCAACCCGGAAACCAAATCTCTTCCTTCGGGACAGCCGGTAACCTCTTTTGGAATGGCCACCGACAGATATTATTATGATAAAAGCGGAGGGCGACAGCAAAAAACAGAATTTCATAATATCGTAATGTTTGGAAAACTGGCCGAAATTGCCGCCCAATATTTATTAAAAGGTTCCCTGACATACATCGAAGGAAGAATACAAACCAGAACCTGGAAAGACCCTTCCGGCAATCAAAGATTCCGCACGGAAATAGTGGCTGAAAGAATGCAGTTGGGACCCAAATCGGCGAAACGAGAGGTCCCAGAATCTCCTCAAAGATCAGAAGAAGTCCAAAAGCCGGAAGAAACGCCAACCGAAGAAATCCCCATTATTGAAGAAAATGAAGAAATAAACGTTAAAGATATCCCCTTTTAATTTATGGGCTGTCATTTTTGCCAACGCAATATTAAAGAAATTGATTTTAAAGAATCCCAGCTCCTGGAGAATTTTATCTCTGGCTCGGGAAAAATCAGGCCAAAAAAAAGAACTGGGGTTTGTTCCAGCCATCAGAGAAAATTGGCTCAAGCCATTAAAAGAGCCAGATTTTTAGGACTCCTCTCCGCTACTTCTAAGTAGCAATTCTTTAATCTTTTCCGTGGTTTCAGGGTTTGATTTCAAAAATTCCTTGCTGCCTTCCATGCCCTGTCCCAGTTTCGTTTCTTCAAATTGGAGCCAAGAACCGGCTCTTTTTATTATCCCTGTTTTAATGCCCAGGTTGATGATGTCTCCCGTATAGGAAATCCCTTCGTTGTAATAAATATCAAATTCGGTGGTCTTAAAAGGAGGAGCGACCTTATTCTTTACTATTTTTGCCTTGATTCGGGAACCGATAATTTCTTCCCCATGCTTTATCTGAGCTATTCTTTTTAATTCAATCCTCGCCGAGGCATAAAATTTTAAAGCCAGGCCTCCAGAGGTTGTTTCCGGATTTCCCCAAGCAATTCCGATTTTCATTCTGGTTTGATTTAAGAAAATTACTATTGTTTTGGTTTTAGCAATAATACCGGAAAGCTTTCTTAATGCTTGAGACATTAATCTGGCCTGAAGGCCGATTTGAAATTCACCCATCTCTCCAGCAATTTCTGCTTTGGGAACTAAAGCGGCTACGGAATCAATCACGATTACATCAATTTCTCCGGATTTAACCAGAGTTTCAACAATCTGCAAAGCCTGCTCGCCGGAATCGGGCTGGGAAATTAAAAGATCGTCAATATTAACGCCAATTCTCTTGGCATAATCGGGATCCAAGGCATGCTCGGCATCAATAAAAGCTCCGACGCCTTTTCTTTTTTGAGCTTCAGCTAAAATATGAAGCGCAAGAGTGGTTTTACCAGAGCTCTCGGAACCAAAAATCTCAATTACTCTCCCCCTGGGTACTCCGCCCACTCCTAAAGCTAAATCCATGGAGATAGAACCGGTGGGAACCACGTCAACATTAACTGCTCTTACTTCTTTCAATTTCATAATAGCCCCCTCTCCGAATCTCTGTTTGATTTCATCAACCGCTTGCTGCAAATTTATGCTTTCATCTTTTGTTTCTTTTTTCTTAATCATGGTATATATTTTAACATAAAATAACTAAACCTTCTTCCATTCTTCGTTTTCGTCTTTTTCCTCGTTCTCGACCGGTTCAGACTGTTCCGCTTCAGGAATTTCTGATTTAAAATATATCTCTCTTGGTTTAGCTCCTTCGCCGGGACCCACCACTCCAGCGCCCTCAAGTTCATCCAATAATCTGGCGGCTCTGGCATAGCCAATTTTCAATCTTCTCTGCAAAAGAGAAGCCGAAGCTTTTTTTGCTTCTACAACCGTTCTTTTCGCCTCATCATAAAGAGGGTCTTTTTCTCCTGACGATCCCTGATATTCTCCCCCATTCTCCAGGCTCTTGGCCAAATCCTGGGCTAAATGATTTTGGAAAATTCCTTGCTCAAGATTAATCATCTCCGAGCCAAATCCCTGAAAAAGAGGAAGGTTCTGTCCTTTTATGAAATCAACGACTTTTCTTACTTCTTTTTCTGAAACATAGGCTCCCTGGATTCTCCTCGGTTTGGCCACGTCGGCAGACATGAAAAGAAGATCACCGGAACCTAAAAGTTTCTCGGCGCCAGCCGCATCAAGCACGGTCCTGGAATCAACCTGGGATGCAACCTGAAAAGTAACCCGGGAAGTAATATTGGCTTTAATTAAGCCAGTGATTACTTCCACTGAAGGCCTCTGGGTAGCCAAAACCAGATGAATGCCGACCGCTCTTGCCATTTGGGCCAACCTAACAACTCCTGCCTCGATGTCCCTTCCTTTGGCTGCCATTAAATCAGCCAATTCATCGACAATCAAAATAATAAAGGGCAGGGGTTCTTCTCCGTCTTTTAAAACCTTTAAATTGTAGCTTGTTATATCGCGGGAACCGTTGCCTGATAAAACTTCAAATCTTCTTTCCATTTCGGAAACCAGCCATTTTAGGGTATTAACCGATCTTTGAGCGTCAAAAATTACCGGGCAAAGCAAATGGGGAAGTTCTTTGTAAGCATTAAACTCAACCCTTTTGGGGTCTATGAGAATCAGCCTCAGGCTTTCCGGAGAATTTTCATAAAGCAAAGTAAGAATCAAATTGTTTAAAAATATGGTTTTTCCTGTTCCAGTGGCACCGGCCACAAGCAAGTGGGGCATTCTGGCTAAATCGGCATAGCAGGAATTTCCGGAAACGTCCCTTCCCAAAACAAGAGTTAAGCTGGAAAAAGAATTCTGAAAATTTTGATCGGAAATCAATCCCCTAAGCCTGACTTTGCATCTTTCTTTGTTGGGCACCTCTATGCCCACCAAAGACTTACCAGGAATAGGCGCCTCAATTCTGATGGGATGGCTGGCTAAAGCCAGGGAAAAATTATTTGATAGGGCAGTAATCTTGGAAAGCTTGATGCCTTCGGCTGGTTTTAAAGTGTATTGGGTAACGGTTGGCCCAATGTTTATTTCCGACATTTCCACGCCCAAACCAAAGTTTTCCAAGGTCTTTTTAATAATGGCCGAATTGGTAATAGTATCTCCGGCCGTGGGCTTTCCCTTGTCAGCTTCTAATAAATCTATGGGCGGCATCTTATATTCCGCACCTATTTTTTTAGAAAAACGGGGGATCTCTTTTGATTTTAATTCCAAAAACGGCTCTTCCACCCTTGCTCCCGATTCCTTTAATTTCGACTCCACCTCCTTGACCCTGAATTTGGGAACAAAGATTTGTTGAATTAAAGAAGGTTTTTTCTCCGATTCTAAATCAGCGGATCTTTTATCCTTAGCTTCTTCTTTGGTTTTCGGCGTGCTCATTAAATGCCAGAAAATCAATATGCCCACCAAAACAGCTCCCCCAAAAACAATTTTCGGCACCAGTGCTCCGAAAAACCTCAGAAGGGGCCAATTAAAAATATAACCTATCAAGCCGCCGTTTTTTTGGTCGGCATTGAAACTTTCCAAAAGCCCGGTAATCCCGACTATAAGAATAACCATGGCCAGAACCGCCGGTCCAATAAATTTTTCATATTTGGTGGCGAAAAAAACCAGACCTCCCAGAACAAAAACAAGGGGAGTAATAAAAACCGCTTTGCCAATCAAAAAGGTAAGGCCCTTAATTAATGCCTTACCTGCCATTCCCGCCATGTCAAAAAAACTTAGAGCAATGATTATGGCCAGAATGAAAATTATTATTCCCAAAATCCACTTTTTGGTCTCTTCCGGCAAAGAAAAAATACCTGATTTTTTAATCCTTTCTCTTAGTCTTTTTTGTCCGCCTGTTGATAGATTTTTTTTGTTTTTCTTCTTCATGGACGAATCCTGTCCCTGCTGGTATCAGTTTACCAATTATTACGTTTTCTTTCAATCCTCTTAATCTGTCTTCCTTGCCTTCCAAAGCAGCTTTGATTAAAACCCTGGATGTTTCCTGAAAGGAGGCGGCCGAAAGGAAGCTGTCAGTAGTAAGCGCCACCTTAGAAATACCCAATAGAATAGGAATTCCCTGGGCAATTTGCTTTTTTTCTTTTTTCAAGCGGACATTTTCTTCCAAGAACCGGGTTCTGTCCGCATTTTCTCCAACGCTGAAAATGGAGTTGCCCGAATCTTTTATCCTTACTCGGGAAAACATCTGACGGCAAATGGTTTCAACGTGTTTATCGTTGATTGAAGCTCCCTGAGAAGCATAAATCTTCTGAATGCCTTTGATAATATATCGTTTTGTTTCTTCTTCGCCAACCGCCTTAAATAATTCTTTCAAATCCAGGCTTCCCTCGCAAAGCTGCTGGCCTTTTTTGACTTCTTCTCCCACGCTTACCAAAATTGCTGTTTTGGCCGACATATTGTATTCCACCAAAGGAGTTTTGTCTTTTTTGAAAATGCGCTCAATAATGCCTGTTTCTTTTTTGGCTTTAGCTTTTGTTTTTTTGGCTTCCGGCTTTATCCTTATTATTCTATCAGCAGTAATTTCCGTAACCTTTCCGTCAACCTCTGAAATTTCCGCCTTTCCTCCGGGAGTTCTGGCTTCGAAAATTTCCTGAACTCTTGGCAAGCCAAAAGTAATGTCGCCTCCGCCAGCCACTCCGCCAGTATGAAAGGTTCTCATGGTTAACTGGGTACCGGGCTCACCGATTGCCTGGGCTGCCACAATTCCAACTGCCTCTCCTATTTTTACCATCTTGTTGTTGCCTAAGTCCCAACCGTAACATTTTTGGCAAACTCCCCTGGCCGCTTTGCAGCTCAAAGGAGAGCCGATTCTAACCTTTTCAATGTTTTCGGCAATGATTTTTTCGGCTTTTTCCCAGTCAATAACCTCTCCTTTCTTACAAATACCAGGTATATTTTCAAAGTTTACTCTTCCTAAAATCTTGTAAATGAAGTTCTGACCGATATCATCAGCATCTTTTCTGCTGACAATAAATCCTTCTTCATCACCGCAGTCCTCTTCAAAAACTATTATCTCGTGAGCAACGTCTACTAATCTCCTGGTCAAATATCCGGCCGTGGACGTTCTTAAAGCAGTATCAGCCGTTCCCTTTCTGGCACCGTGGGTGGAAATAAAGTATTCCAACACGTCAAACCCTTCCTTAAAAGAGCTTTTTACCGGCAATTCGATAATTTGACCGGCAGGATTAATCACCAACCCCTTCATTCCGGCCATTTGAACCGGCTGACCCCAGGAACCGCGGGAGCCCGAATCAATAATTTGGAAAACCGATCCTTCTTGAGGCAGAGTTTTAGGAACCAAAACTTCTATTGTTGTTTTGACCCGGCTCCAGACCTCAATAACCTTACTGCCTTTTTCTTCCCTGGAAAGCAATCCCTTTCTGAAATGTTCTTCAATCTTTTCCACTTCTTTTTCAGCTTCTTCAATGATTCTTCCTTTTTCCGGCGGAACAATTAAATCGTCCATGCCCCAGGAAACTCCCGACCAAGTCGCATATTCAAAACCGAGACTCTTTATTTTATCCAGAGTCTCCTCGGCTTTTTGAGCCGGATATTTCTCAATAATATATCTGCTTATCTTCTCCAGGTCTTTAACTTTCACGATATTATTATGGAAAGGATAATCGTCGGGCAGGCATTCGTTAAAAATTATTCTTCCTGCGCTGGTTTCACTGATTTGAGGATTTAAAATGTTGATTTTTGCCTTAATGTCGATTTCGCCGAATTCATGGGCGACAATGGCATCTTCCTTGTCAAAGAAAGTTTTGCCCTCCCCTTTCGCGCCCTCTTTAATTTTTGTTAAGAAATAGCAGCCCAGGCTGATATCCTGGTAAAGAGTGACTATAGGGATGCCCGAAGCCGGCTTTAAAAGATTGTGGATGGAAAGCATAATTTCTTTGGCTTCTTTTTGGGCCATGGTAGAAAGGGGCAAATGGACCGCCATCTGATCGCCGTCAAAATCAGCATTAAATGCCTTACAAACCAAAGGATGGACTTGAATCGCCTCTCCTTCAATTAATAAGGGATAAAAAGCTTGAACTCCCAAACGGTGAAGGGTTGGCGCCCGGTTTAACAGGACAAGTTTGTCTTTTACAACTTCTTCCAAGTTCGCCCAAACCTCGTCTGTTTCTTCTTCGATTAATTTGGAAGCGCCCCTGACGTTGTAAGCCATTTCCTTATCTAATATTTTTTTGATGACAAAAGGCTTAAAAAGCTCCAAGGCCATTTTCTTGGGAATTCCGACCTGATTTATCTTCAGATCCGGTCCCACGACAATTACTGATCTTCCCGAATAATCGACTCTTTTTCCCAAAAGATTCTGCCTGAATCTTCCTTGTTTTCCCTTAAGTATGTCTGCCAGAGATTTAAGCAATCTTTTACCTCCGGTGGTAGCAACGGTCATTGTTCCTTTTCTCATTCCGTTATCGATCAAAGCATCAACTGCTTCCTGAAGCATTCTTTTTTCGTTTCTGACAATAACTTCCGGAGATTCGATTTCCAAAAGGTATTTTAAACGATTATTGCGGTTGATAACCCTTCGGTAGAGATCGTTTAAATCAGAAGAGGCATAGCGTCCGCCGTCCAGCTGAACCATTGGCCTCAGATCCGGAGGCAAAACCGGCAAAACGGTTAAAAACATCCATTCCGGCCTGACACTGGCTTTCAACATTCCTTGGAAAATTTTTATCCTGGTTAAAATCTTCCTCTTGGCCAAGGGCTGGGCGGTTTCAAGCGCTTTTTGCATTTCCTGTATTTCTTTTTTAAAATCAATTTGTTCAAAAAGTTTTCTCAGGGCTTCGGCGCCGGTTTCCGCCTCGAAAGACTCGGCATATTTTAAAGAAAGACGATGATAATCAACCTCAGAAAGGGTTTTTAAAGGTTTTAAGCTTGAAATTTCATCTTTGGCATTATCTCTAGCCCTCTTTAAGGCATCCATTTGGGCCAGAGCGGCCTTTGATTCTTTGGGATTTTTGCTTTTATTCTTTAAACTTCTTAATTTTGTCTTGTATTCTTTGTCTATTTCTTCTAATGCCTTTTTTTTGGCTTCTTCGTTGGTTTTGATGATTATGTAGGAAGCGAAATAAATTACTTTTTCCATTTGCTGCATGGGAATATCCAAAACCATTCCCATTCTTGAGGGAACGCCCCTTAAAAACCAGATGTGGGAACAAGGACTGGCTAATTTAATATGGGCCATCCTTTCTCTTCTCACCTGGGCCTTGGTTACTTCCACGCCGCATCGGTCGCAAACTATTCCTTTGTATCGTATTCTTTTATACTTTCCGCAATAACATTCGTAGTCTTTGGTCGGACCAAAAATCTTTTCGCAAAACAAGCCGTCTTTCTCCGACTTTTGGGTCCGGTAATTAATGGTTTCTGGTTTAGTTACCTCGCCGTAAGACCAATTCAAAATCTCTTCCGGCGAAGCTAACTTTATTCTAATGGCTTCTAAATCTGCTACACGCATGTTATTTCCTGTAATCTTCTTTTGGTTTTTCTTTTACTTCTATGCTCAAACCCATTGATTTCAATTCGGCAACCAATAAATTAAAGGAAGCTGGAATGCCGGGGTTTCTGATTTCTTCCCCTTTTAATATTGCTTCGTAGGTGGTAGCCCTTCCGGCCACGTCGTCAGATTTTATGGTAAGCATTTCCTGCAGGGTGTGAGCCGCACCGTATCCCTCCAATGCCCAGACCTCCATTTCTCCGAACCTCTGACCTCCGAACTGAGCCTTTCCCCCCAAAGGCTGTTGGGTAATTAAGGAATAGGGGCCGATGCTTCTCATATGAATCTTGTCTTCCACCATATGAACAAGCTTCATCATATATATGTATCCTACAGTAACTTTTTTAGGAAAAGGTAAGCCGGTTCTCCCGTCATGCAAAGTTATTTTTCCGTCTTCCGGCAAACCAGCTGCCTTAAGCTCTTTTTTAATGTCTTCTTCGTTGGCGCCGGCTAAAGAAGGAGTAATGGCCCTGTAACCCAAAGATTTGGCTGCCCAGCCCAAATGAGTTTCCAGAATCTGGCCCAGATTCATTCTGGAAGCAACAGTCATGGGATTTAAAACCATATCAACCGGCGTACCGTCTGCCATAAAAGGCATTTCTTCCACCGGTAAAACCTTGGAAATTACCCCTTTATTCCCGTGCCTGCCGGCTAATTTATCACCAGCCTTAATTTTTCTTAATTGAGCTATCTCCACTTCAATTCTTTTAAGAACGCCGGGTTCCAGCTTGTGCCCCTGGTCTCTAGCGAATACTTTTACGCCAATTACTCTTCCTCTTTTTCCGTGCTGCATTAAAAGAGACGTGTCCTTCACTTCTCTGGCTTTTTCTCCAAAAATTGCCCTCAATAATCTTTCTTCGGCAGTAAGGTCTGCTTCTCCCTTGGGAGAAATCTTGCCAACCAAAATATCGTTAGGGCCGACCTCGGCTCCAACCTGTATAATTCCTTCCTCGTCCAGATATTTTAATTTTTCCTCGGAAACATTGGGAATATCGGGCGTAGTGATCTCCGGCCCCAATTTTGTCTCCCTGACGTCGCAGCTAAAGCTTTCGATATGAATTGAAGTGTAAACATCGTCTTTTACTAATCTTTCGGAAAGAATAATTGCGTCTTCAAAGTTTAAACCCCTCCAGGACATAAAACCCACCAAGATATTCTGACCCAGAGCCAAAGAGCCTTGAGAAATGGAGCCCCCGTCGCTCAAGACATCTCCCTTTTTAACCTTCTGTCCTTTTTTAACTATTGGCTTCTGATGAAAACAGGTGTATTGATTGCTTTTGTTAAAAATCCTTAAATTATAGGTTTTGAATTTCGATCCGTCGGCTGTTCCTTGCTTCTGTTTTATGACAATATGTTCAGCGTCAACTTCGGTAGCTACGCCGTCGAAATCCGATATGACTTCCAGCCCCGAATCTCTGGCTACTCTTTCTTCTACGCCGGTAGAAACTAAGGGCGGTTCGGGATTTAGCAAGGGAACTGACTGACGCTGCATATTGGATCCCATTAAAGCCCTGTTGGCATCGTCATTCTGCAAGAAGGGAATACAGGAAGTGGCGATAGAGATGGACTGCTCGGAAGAAACATCAATAAAATCAATTTTATCCTTATCAGCCATGCCCGGTTCGCCGCTTATTCTGGCTTCGACTCTTGAGGGAATAATATTTCCCTTGTTATTAATAGCTACCGCTCCGGAAGCAATATTATACCTTTCTTCCTGGTAAGCATTTAAATAATGAACTTCTGATGTTACTTTTCCTTTTTCTACCTTGAAATACGGGGTTTCCAAAAATCCGTAATTATTTATCCTGGAAAAAGAAGCCATGTGGCCCACCAGACCGATATTTTGTCCTTCCGGAGTTTGAATGGGACATATTCTTCCATAATGGGAGGGCTGGACGTCTCTAACTTCAAATCCGGCCCTTTCTCTGGTTAATCCCCCCGGTCCGGTTGCCGACAATCTTCTTTTGTGCTCTAGCTCTGCCAAGGGATTCTCGTTGTCCATGAACTGAGACATCTGGGAAGAGGTGAAAAACTCTTTGGCCACAGCCATAAATGGTCTGGGGTTGATCAGTTGTCCCGGCGTCAAAAGATTAATATCCAAAGTAGACATTCTGTCTTTAATAATCCTTTCCATTCTCATTAATCCCACCCTTAATCTGTTTTGCAATAATTCGTTTAATGTCCTAACCCTTCTGTTGCCCAAGTGGTCAATCTGATCAGCCACGGCGCCGGGAGTGTTGTTTAGCCTGATGATTTCTTTAATAACCGCTGTCACGTCTTCCAATTTCAACACTCTGTCTTGAACAGTAATCTCCTCAGCTGTTTTTTTAATCTTTGCGGCTTTTTTTGATTTTTGGACCTTAGCGTTAGGACTCAATTCGGGCAATCTCTGCCACATTCTCCAGCGGCCAACCTTAGAAATATCATATCTTTCAAAGTTAAAAAACATATTCTCAATCAATTCTCTGGCCGTATCTGGAGTGGCCAAATCACCCGGCCTTATTCTTTGATATATTTCCACCAGAGCATCTGCCTGATTTTTCGCCTGGTCTTTTTTTAATGTTTCTTCAATATATTTGACTTCATTTCTGTCAACATCCTGGAATAATTCTTTTATTGCTTCATCGGTGACGACACCGAAAGCTCTTAACAAGGTGGTGGCCGCTACTTTTCTTTTCCTGTCTATCTTTACTCCGATTGCTCCGAATGAATCAGTTTCAAATTCCAACCAGGAACCTCTGTTGGGAATAATTTTGGCTCCGAAATAGTTTTTATCGCCCGTTTTTTGATTGGTAAAAAAAGCCCCGGGAGAACGAATCAACTGGGAGATGGTTACTCTTTCTACCCCATTAACAACAAAAGTTCCCCTTTCAGTCATCAAGGGGAAATCAGTAAGAAAAACTTCTTGTTCTTTGGTTTCTTTGGTTTTTAAGTTTACCAGCTTTGTTCTGACTTTTAAAACTCCTTCGTAAGAATCGTTGTTTTTCTTTGCCTCCAGATCATCCTTGTATTTTGATTCTTCTAATTTGTAATCCAAAAACCAAAGTTCCAGTTCTTTACCGGTATAATCCCGAATGGGAGAAACTTCTTGGAAAAGCTCTTTAAGATCCCTTTCCAAAAACATTTTCCAGCTTTCCTTCTCTACGGAAAGCAAGTAGGGCAAAGGAAGAGAAACTTTTGCTTTAGCAAAATTTTTTATCTTTGTCTCCATCATAAAACAAAAAAATCCCCAAAATGTGTTTAGGGTGAAAATCTATTTAAATTTTTCGAAAATATAAAACAGGGCTAAAAAAGGATTAAAAATAATCATTAGGATCCGTGGATTAAATATTACAGCAGATATGAAAAAGTGTCAAGTCCCCGTACCCCACTGCAAGACACGGGAACAGATGTTTTAATGTATCCCTATTTTTTCTTTTCGGCTGTTTTTTCCGATTGCAATTGATTCAATTTATCCTGTATATCGGCATTACCGGGGTTTAAGGTTAATACCTTTTCAAATTCAGCAATCGCCTTATTGGTTTCGCCTATTTTTTGGTAGGCAACGCCCAGCGAATAGCGAGCGTTAGAATAGTCGGGTGCCAAATTAATTGCTGCCTGAAACTGGGCAATAGCTTTGCTGGTTTGGCCGTTGTTGAAATAAAGCCGTCCCAGTTCAAGAAGAATTTCGGGCATTGAAGGATAAGACCCCACTAAACTTTCCATTTGTTTTATTGCCTCTTCTAAATTATTTTGTTTTTCGTAAATCAACGCTTCTTGAACAAAGGCATCAACGTAATCAGGTTTTAATTCCTTAGCCTTATCAAACTCTTGTTTGGCTTTATCTATGTTGTTAACTGCTAGATATGATTTACCCAGCTCCGAATGCAAAACAGCATTAGTTGGTTCAAGATTAATTGCTTTTTCAAATGATTTTATTGCCCAATCCGAAGCTCCGCCAACCAACCCCTGAATCTGCCTGTAAATCATTGCTAAGGTTTCCCACCCTGCCACATTATTTGGCGCCAATTCCGTTGCCCCTTTTATATAAAGACTACCAACCTGTCCGCCCTTGGTGAAATTTATGGCCTGAAAAGCATAAAAAGATAAAAGGTCTTGGTTTATTTGATTGGTCGGTTTTTGTATTTCGGTTGATAAATTATCCAAATAACGCCTGGCTAAAACTATCCTGTAGCTGGGTTGATAAGGATTCAGCAATGTGGCTTTTTCTATTTTTTCAGTTCCGGTTTCTCCCAGGCCCTTTTGGTAATTGATGTCTGCTAAATAAAATCTGCCGGCAAAGAAATATATCGCCAGAATCCCGACACCCAAAACCATTAATATAACAGAAAAAATCAGGGCGAGTTCCGGAAAGGTTTTAAGAGAAAAAACCTTTTCTTTTGTAGGTTTCTGCCAGGCAACAACCGATAAAGCCATAAATAGCCAGAAGCAAAAAGCTAAGACTGTGTTTTGATAATAAACAAACTGACCAATTAGCAAAGCCATAAAACCCATGATTAAAGGTATGGCATTCCTGTTCTGCTGTATAAAGAGATAGCTTATTATCAAGAAAAAACTAAGCAAGAAAAGATAAGAAAGAATCCCTAAAAATCCCATTGTCGCTAAAACCTCGGATAAATAATTTCCCGGTCTGTCAAATCTCATTCTCCATAATACGCTTTGATTAAAGTCCTTCGGCCTGAATTTGGTAAAATCATTGTAGAAAGTTCCTACCCCCGTACCGACAAGCCCGTTCTTTATATTTTCTGTGGCGGCCTTAAAAGCAATAATTGAGGAAAATCTCTGGTTTAATACCTGCTCTTGGGGAAACTGCGTTTTAAAGATTAATGGCTGAAGGCCGGAAGTATTAACAAAGAGAAAGACGGCCGATACTATAATTAATAGTATTGGCAAAAGCAGCTTGTTAACATCATCTCTAAACATTCTTTTTCCCAAAGCAATTACTACAAAAAACAGAAGGGTAAGTAAAAGTAAAATCCAGGCCCTGCCAAAATCAATAATTATAAGTAAAACCAAGGAAAGAAACAAAAGAAGACGAATTGTGAACTTTTTTAATTTAGAATTTTCTGATTTTGAATCGGTCATTATTAAGCCAGACAAAAAAGCTACTACCACGGCTAAAAATACGGCCAGGCCCTCAAGGCTTGCCGTTACTGGATTAAAGTTGTTTTTAAGCATCACCCCCGGCAGAAATTTAAGATTATCCAAAACTCCGAAAATCGATAAATAGGTTAATAAAACAATAAAAGAAACTGACCATAAAAACGTCTTTATTATTCCGGGAATGTTTGCCCGTTGACTATCGCCTTCTCCCTCTATTGCTGTTTTTGATTTTTTATTCAAAAATTTCGGCTCTACTTCAAGATTGTTGGTAATTAAAAAGAAAAACATTACCAAACTTATCAATCCGATTATTCCGTCTGAAAACTTTCCATAAAATCCGAACAAGCTCGATGTTTTGTCTACGGAAAAAAATACACCAACAATAGCTACCAATAAAAAGATCATAACAGGAATGTCCAATGGTGTTCTTTTGAACTTTATTTCTTTATCATTGAAAACCATCTTGGCAAGCCAGGCAAAAAAAGCAAGGGAAGCCAAAAAGAATAACAGATACTGCTTGTTAAACTCAAATGTCTCAAAAGAAAAAGGTAAAAAGAATAAAGGTACGAGAAAAACGAGCAAATAAATACTTGTCTTTATAATTTGATTAAATGATTTTGACATATGTTTATAATATTACTTTATTAATTAATCATTAGTTAATTATACATTTTATTTTTAGTCAAGTAAACCAATTACCCCCAAATAATTGATTTGGCAAATCAACATGTTAACGAGTTGAAGATATTGATCTTAAAAATATTTCTCCCAAATCCGCAACTAAATTTTCCAACTTTTGCCAAACTTGTAAGGTATTTTTTCCCGCCAAATCAGTGAACACAAAATAATTAGACTTAAAAACTGTTACAATCCACTTGCCATATTCTAAAAACAAATCCTCCACATTAGAATTATCATCGGTGTAATCGACTATCATGTCTGAAAAATTTTCTTTTTTAATTTTAATATCTGAATTAAGAATAGCAAACCCCACATCAAATCCCCCAGATAAATCCTGCACTAAAAAAGAAAGGCTTCTGAAAACATATCTGAAACTTTCTCCGCCTAAAACCCACGAAGTAATAAAAAGAACAAATACTAAAATTAAAACAAATCCGAAAAGCAGGACTGGTTTCTTTTCTATTGGCAGGGCAAAAGGAACAACATTTCCTTTCTTTAAAGTCTTTTCTGCCGAAACGCTTGTTTCATTACTTTTCGCCCTCCCTCTTTTACGTTTTTCGTTATACTCTTCAGCTTTCATTATATATTCTTTTAACCATTTCCTGGTAGTAAACCAACTTTGGCCGAACTTAACCGATTTCATCTTTCCCTGTCGGGCCCTAAGCGATAAATATTCCTGTGAATATTTGCAGTATTTGGTTGCCTCTTGTAAGGATATATATTCTTCAACCATTAAAATTACTAATTGTTATAGTATCGTTCTAATATCGGCTTGATTCTTGGTATTTTTTCTGTTCAAGCATCCTTAATTATAAAAAACCTCCTTCTCTATTATATCTGAAAGCAAGAGCTGATGTAAAGCGGAGAAGTTAAGTCTTAATAAGCTAATTTATCCTTTATAATTATTAAAGATTTGATTGTTTTCTTAAATTAGGGATTATTTTTAATGTTTTCTAAAATTCCGATACCCATTAAAAGAGATATTAAGCCATTTCCTCCATAACTAACCAATGGCAGAGATATACCAATAATCGGTAAGAGGCCTAAATTCATACCGATATGGATGAAAATCTGAGAAATGAAAAGAATTGCCAATCCAACGCTAAAAAGTCTGGGAAAATTAGTCTGGCTCGAAAGGGCAATTTTAAAAATTCGCCAGATTAGAATTAAAAAAAGAAGCAATAAAAATGAAACTCCCAGCAATCCCGTTTCTTCGGAAATGGCTGCAAAAATGAAATCTGTTTGGGATTCTGGCAAAAATCCGTATTGAGTTTGTGATCCCGATCCAATCCCCTGACCAAAGATTTTGCCAGAACCTATGGCAATTTTCGCCTGGTTTTGATTCCAGTTTATGCCCAAGGGCTCAATTTGGGGAGAAATAAAACTAATGACTCTTGCTTTTTGATAATCTTTTAATAAAAAGTTCCAGCTTAAAACTAAAACCAAAAAAGCACAAAGAAGCAAAATCAAAAAATGACGGAGCTGTATGCCAGAAATAATTAATAATCCCAACCAAATGGAAATCAAAATTAAAACCGAACCTAGGTTTGGCTGGAAAAAAACCAAAGTTGCCGGAAGAAAAACAAAAAATCCAGAAAATAAAATATGTCTTATCCGATACATTTCAACGTGACGCATAGAAAAATATTTAGCCAATAAAATTATTAATACAATTTTTGTAAATTCTATTGGATCAAAAGAAAAAGTCCCTATTTTATACCAGGTTTTCACTCCCCTGATCGAGGGGGCAAAAAAGAAAAGACCGACCAGAGCTACTAAACAAATAAAATAAAGGATTAAAATTAAGGAAGAATTTTCTCTAAATGTTCTCCAATCAAAAAAAATGAAAAAAAACATTAAGATGATGCCGATTATAAAAAAAACGACCTGTTTCTTAAAATTTGAGAAATCATTTTTCCCTAGGGAAGAACTGTAAATGGATAAAAGTCCGAAGCCTATCAATAAAAAAGAGGAGGCAATTAATACCCAATCTAAATTTTTTAATTGGCGCAGCATTTTTATTATCTTAACATTTCTAAAAACTCCTTTTCTTCTATTATTTTTACTCCTAATTCTCTGGCTTTTTCCAGTTTGGAGCCGGGGTTTTCACCTAAAACAAGATAATCGGTCCTATTGGAAATTGAATTAGAAATATCTCCGCCTAAAAGACGGATTTTTTCTTTAACTTGAACACGGGTCATTTTTTTTAAACTACCCGTTAAAACAAAAATTTTATCTTTAAATTTTTGCCTTTCTGCCAGCGACTTATTGGAGGCTGGATTTATTATCTTAACCCCGACCCCATTAAAATCTTCGATGTATTTTTGGTTTCTTTTTGACTGAAACCAATTATGTATACTTTCAGAAACTTTCCCACCGATATTGGGGATTTTTTCCAATTCTTCCTTGGGGAATTTTTTTAATCTATCAATGCTGCCAGAATAATTTGCTAAATCAACCGCCGTTTCTTCTCCAACATGACGAATTCCCAAAGAATAAATAAAACGATCTAAATTAATTTCTTTGCTTTCTTCAACCGCCTTGATTATGTTTTCCGCTTTTTTCTCGGCAAATCTTTCCAGGGGCACTAAGTCTCCTTCTTTTAATTGAAAAATTTCAAAGGGTTGAGAAATTAAATCCTCATCTATTAATTGGTCAATAATTTTGGGGCCCAGTCCTTCAATATTAAAAGCTTTTTTAGAAACAAAATGATAGAAATTTTCTCTCTTTCTGGCCTGACAACCAGAATTGGGACAACGCCAAATTACTTCTCCTTTTGGTTTTATTAGTTTTGTTTCGCAAACCGGACAGTTTTTGGGAAAGATAAAGTTTTTTTCTCCACCGCTTCTAAGCTCTGACAATGCCCTGGATATTGCCGGAATTACATCTCCTGCTCTTTCAACAATTACCGTATCTCCAATTTTAATCCCCAATTTTTTCATTTCATCTTCGTTGTGCAGAGTGGCTCTGGTAATAGTTACTCCTGCCACCTGAACCGGCTCCAAAATGGCAACCGGAGTAATGGCACCGGTCCGGCCAACCTGTACTTTGATATCTAAAACTTTTGTTGTAGCTTGTTTGGGAGAAAACTTAAAAGCCCTTATTGCCCTGGGGCTTTTGCCGGCTACCCCTAATTTTTGAAAAAGAGCATTATTGTTTATACCAATCACCACCCCGTCAATCTGAAATGGCAAATTGTCCCTTTTTTTATTAATTTCTTGCCAAAAAACAAATATTTCGGATGGGTTTTTACAAATTTTTCCTGGATCGGTTTTAAACCCCAGGGCCGGCAAAATCTGGTGCTCTTCGGAATGTTTGGCTTGACCTGTGTCTGTTATTAAGTCGTATGCTAAAAATTTTAAAGGCCGGGAAGCGGCTAGCTTGGGATCCAGCTGCCGGATGGAACCGGCGGCTAAATTTCTCGGATTGGAAAAAGCGGGCAAGTTGTTCTTTATTCGTGATTGGTTAAACTTATTGAATTCAGCTTTGTCCATATACACCTCCCCCCTTATTTCAATTTTTCCTCTTAAAATTAGGTCTTTTAGCCTTTTTTCTATATGTCTTAATTCGGGACTTAATTCTTTATGCAAATGAAGCTCCAAAGGAATACTGTCTATTGTTTTAAGATTTTGAGTTACATCCTCGCCAATCTTTCCGTTGCCCCTGGTCGCTCCAGAAACAAAAAGGCCTTTATTATAAATAAGGGCTACGGCGAAACCATCAATTTTCAGCTCGGCAAAATATTCAAATTGCAATTCCGGCGCCAGTCTTTTTAAGTAATTTTCCCAATCACCCAATTCTTTCTCGGAAAAAACATCCTCAATAGAAAGCATGGGGATCTTATGCTCTATCTTTTTGAATTCTTTTAATGCCTCCCCGCCCACCCTTTGAGTCGGGGAGTCAGAAGTAATAAATTCAGGGTGTTGCTGTTCTAAAATGTAAAGCTCGTGTTTCAAAGAATCAAAGGCCGAATCGGAAATTTCTTGCTCGTCCAAAACATGATACAAATAACGGTGGTGGTTAATCAATTCTTTTAGTTTTTTTATCCTCTGTTTAGTTTGTTGTTTATTCATAATAAAAAACATTAAAAATTGAGCGCAGGAACTCAGTCTTTGTAATTACTCAGTATTTTATTTCAATAGCTCTTTTAATCTCCAAGTACTTTCCTTCTGATCCTATGCAGTAATGGATGGCATCGCAGCTAGCATCTGGCGCAATGCCATAATAGCAGCTGGTAGAAATATTGCTGCAGCTTACTATGGCCTCAAATGAAGCTTTGTTAGAAAAAACTTCTATATATAGGTCGGGATGAGGGCTTTCCGGGGAAGTTTTAAATAAGTTATAAAGCTGTTTTTCGGCTCCGCTGTCTGCAGCGTAGAAAGAAACAACTGAATGACCAATCTCACCCATTATTTTTGTCTGTTGGACTGAAATGCTGTTAATCCCCAAGGCAATGGTAAAAATCACTCCAGAAATAAGAACAATGAATAGTATTGATATGCCTTTTTGTTTTTTCATATTTGAACGTCTAAATTCCTCTGAGAAATTGTGGTCTCAATTTTTATCTGAGGCTGAACCTCTACCCTTTTGCTTTTTACTCCTCTTACTTCCAAATAGAGCGTCACTTTTGGTTGTGTGTCATCGGATTGGTACCAGCTGTCAGTCGGCCCTATCTTGAAAGTAACTACATCCAAATCATCTGAAGTTAAGGGAAGGGTATTCCCGCCTTTAACTTCTATTAGGCGACGGGTGGTTGTGCTATTGTCCCAGTAGAATTCCTGGCAGACATTGTGGTAATTAAGAAATCTTATGCCAATACAGCTATTACAACCATCTTTGGTAGTAAGCTCATAATTCATTTTTGAGGTTATACAAGTACCGTCTACGTCTTTTTGGGCCATCCTTAAAGCCCGGCTAACATATTCCATGGAATAAGAAATGTTGTCTAAAAGCTGCTGGGAAAATAAAACCTTCTGCTGGGCCTTAAGGGAATTGACGAAGAAACCGACTGGAGCGGAAAGTATTATCATAAATATTGTAATCCCCACCATTATTTCTATTAGAGTATAACCTCTTTTTTTCATATGATTTAAAATTATATGCCGTACCAGTTAAAAAAATGTTCCGTAACTTTAACGTTATAAGTCTTAGTCCTTTCAGTCCATTCTACATTTAATTCAACATATATATCATTACTATCAGCGCCCGGACTGATAGTAATCTTTCTTTTAAATTTTGTCTTAGCGTAATTAGAAATAGGAACGTCAGGATAATAAAGATAAAAACCATCTGTTGTGTCAATATAAAGGTATCTGCCCGCTTCCCCATAGCCGACCAAGGCATCATCATTATAGTCAACTTCCCAGGCTCCCTCTGCCAAACCGGCGTTCCATTTAACTGAATTGTCTGCCCTTTGTTTTAGCCAGTTATTGTCCCTAAAATTTCTAACTATCTCTATTCCTTCTTGGGCTAAATAATAGGCTACCAGCTTGGAACTGGCAAGAGAAACGGCATTTACGGTTTGCTGAATTAAAATAAAGCTTGCACCCACCATTAAAGTAAAGATTGATATTGCTATAATTACTTCTATTAAGGTGAAGCTCTTGTTTTTTATCATTGAATTTCAATAAGGCCGCTTAAATTAATGGAAACTGTTTTTTCCGTTCTGGTTTTAAAAACCAAGGAAATAGAAGCTGTTGTGGCGAGGGAATTATTAATTGTAATGGTGGGATCGGGCGGAAAGAAAGTAATGGCTAGGGAATTATCTGATTTAGGACTAAGCGTCCCTATCTTAATCCCCGACTCTATGGAAATCTCTTTAATTTCTTCCGCACAAGGATTGTCGCGCGTTGCCTTGGAACAACTTTGCTTTGACGGATGGCTAGTAGCATCGTATTGACCGTCACCATCGCAATCAGCAAATAAAATATATGAACTAGAAGCTTCTTGAAAATATATTCCGTAACCTCCAGCCGGAAAAAAGGCTGACCCGAAAATAGCGGGGTCGGTGGTCTGGGAAGACATGGATATTTCTTCGGCACTTCTTAAATCCTGAGACAATTTATATACCGCTCTGTCTAAGGCAAACTTAGCGTTGGCATCGCGGAAATTAGGAAAAGTAAAAACTGATAAAATTAAAATTATACTTATTACAACGACAATTTCAATTAAAGTAAAGCTTCTCATTTTTATTAATTATATCACAAAAAAGCCAAGGCAAATATTTTTAACAAAAAACTGCCTGGAGAATGCTCCAGGCAATTTATCTTTCAAATAATTATCTGGATTGCGGAGGAGTTTCTCGCCAGCTGGGAACCGGGAAAACAACCGAAGTTGTCGCCGTTAAAGAACAGGGGCCAAAAGGACCAAGGGGCGGAGATTCACCGTCGGTAACCTTAAGCGTTACCCTATAACCAGTGAGGTTGGGATTGGCGTAAGAATGGGTTGGGTCTTGCAGGCTAGAAGTGGCTGTGTTGTCGTTGAAGTCCCAGTCTCGAGTTCGACCATCCGGATTGCTGTCATAAAAACTGGTCTTGTCGGTAAACTTAACCACTGACCCAGCCGAAGGTCTGGCTGGTGTCCATTCAAAGGCAGGTAAAGGATAAGCATGAGGAATAGTGGTAAAATCAGGGCCGCTGGTAATATCTGATTGGTTATCATCATTATCCCAGACAGTCAATTTCCAGGAATAAGTTTTATTACCATAAGCGAGTTTAGTGGAAATATATGACTGGGAAGTGCTTGTGCTACTTAGGCAACGGGCATTGGGATTAGAAAAAAGATTATCGTCGCAGCTTCTATCTATTAAATCTCCTTCATCATCATAAATCTCCACTCTGTAAGCGGCCTGGCTATTGCCGGATCCTCCTATAAAATCCCATCTCAGACGAACCGGAGCATAGGTGGTAACAAAACAATAATCTGCCGGATTATGTGCATCACTCCTCAGGTTGCTGGCTACCGGAGTCAATCCTAAAAGTTTTACTTTATACTTTGAGCAACTCAGAACATCCTGATTACTGCAATTAAAACTAACCCATCCAATTACGTCGCCGCCCCAGTCCCAACCCCG